>Ga0182743_1003665_pt1 | contig 12152 bp, 9 predicted proteins | sample eDN3rd30CKraftOP_FD_128522 | JGI IMG/M metagenome (GOLD analysis project Ga0182743, IMG submission 128522) | Enriched Organic Plus compost microbial communities from Emeryville, California, USA - eDNA 3rd pass 30_C Kraft OP (version 2) (version 2) ... | reverse complement strand
TCCTCGTCGCCCTCGTGCGGCTGGGAGCCGCCGCCGGAGTCGCCCCGGCCTTCGTCGCCGCCTTCGTCGCCAGCGGCGCCCTCGCCGGTCCGTGCGGCGCCCTCGTCGGTCTCCGCAGCTGCGGTGGGGCCGGACTCGTCCGCACCCTCCGCCGGCTCGGCCACCGTCTCGGCCGAGCTCGAACCCGCGGGCGTCACCCCGGTGAGCTCGAGGATCAGGTCGATGATGTCCGCCTTGCGCGCCCGGGACGTGGGCTTGCGCCCGAGCGTCTCGGCGATGGTCGCCAACTCGGCGCGGTCCTTGCGCTCCAGCGTGGATCGTTCGAGGTTCATCGCTCAGCCTCAGTCGTCGTGGTGCCGCCTACGGCAGTCATGGGGGTTCGGCCGGACGGCCGTGGAAGGGAGCCACAGGCCGGTCCATTGCGAGCGGTGTGGCTCGGTGGCCGGCGGGAGTGGAGCCGCTGCGGCGGTGGGAGGACCGACTCGACGCTGCGACGCGGCCCAATGTAGCACCGTGCCTGCGTCGCTCCGTGACGGTCAGCAGCGCCTCAGCTCCCCTCGGTGGACCTCGTCAGCGTGACCAGCACGTCACCCGGCTTCGGCTTGCGCGGGCTGTCCACGGCGATGAGGTCCACCCGCCCCTTGCGGCTCACGACGAAGAGCGGCGTGGCGTCACGGTGCACGTCGGCGTGCTCCTCGGCCCCGAACCGGTCCGTGATGCGGGTGGACGCGATCCGCCAGCCGTCGGCGAGCCGCTCGTTCAGCCGATCGATCGTCGCGTCCGGAGCGAACAGCGTGCGCGCCACCGCGCTCACGGGGAGCTGCGTGCCCACCTCGTGCTCCCGGCGACGTGGTGCCAGCTGGAAGACCTGCTTGCGGCCGAGCACCTCCGCGGCGTGGCGCACCGCCAGCGCGTTGATCTCGTCGCTCTGGGTCATCGCCACGAAGCTTGCAGCGTCCTTGATCCCGGCGGCTTCCCACGTGGCGTCGGAGATCACCGAGCCCTGCTGGGTGGGCAACCCCTTCATGCGTGCCCGGGTCAGCTCCTGGGGGTTCACGTCGATCAGCCGCGTCGGCACTCCGTGCCCCTCGAGCGCCGACGCGAACTCGGTCGCGAACGGGTTCGCGCCGAGCACGATCACCGCGCCCCTGCCCGAGGCGATGAGGCCCAGCCGCACGCCAAGCGGCCTGCTGGCGAGGCCCGAGAGGAGCACCGTCCCGCCGATCACCGTGAAGGTGGCCGAGACGAGCACCTGCGAACCCTCGACGCCTGCGGCGGTGAGGCGGAACGAGAAGAGGGACGCGACCGACGCGGCCACGATCCCCCGCGGCGCGGTCACCGCCAGGAAGAGCCGCTCCTCCCGCCGCAGGCCGGACCCGAGCGTCGAGACCAGCACGCACAGGGGGCGGACCACGACGACCAGGACGACGAGGAACGCGAGGTTGCGCCACTCGATCTGGCGCAGCGTCTCGCTGCTGATGCGGGCGCCCAGCAGCACGAAGAGGCTGGAGATGAAGAGGATGCGCAGCGTCGAGTTGAACTCGAGCACCCGGCGGACCGACACCTTCGACTGTGCCGCGAGCGCAATGCCCATCACCGTCACGGCCACCAGCCCCGACTCGTCACGCAGCTCGTTCGACACCACGAACGCGGAGACCACCACCGCGAGGGTGCCCACGTTGTGGAGCTCGTCGGGGAGTAGGAAGCGGTGCAGCACCAGGTAGAGGAGCCCGGCGCCGGCCAGCCCGATCCCCGCCCCCACTCCGAACGTGGCCAGCACGTCGCCCACGATCGAACCACCGCGCTCGTCGCTCAGGAACAGCGCCTGGAACACGAAGACGGTGAGGATCGCCCCGATCGGGTCGATCAGCGTTCCCTCGGACTCGAGGATCGCCGCCACCCGCCCGCGGAGCCCGATGGCCTTCACGATCGGGCCGACCACGGTCGGGCCGGTCACCACGAGCACCGCCGCGAGCAGGAGGGCGAGGTCCCAGTCGACGTCGAGCAGGAGCCGAGCGGCGAGGGCGGCGCCCGCGAACGTCACGGCGGCCCCGACCGTCAGCAGCTTCCACACCGTGCTGCCCGCCTCGCGGACGCCCCGCCAGCCGAGGCCGAGGGCGCCCTCGAAGAGGATGACCGCCACGGCGAGCGACACGAGCGGGAAGAGGGCGCGGCCGAACAGCGCGTCCGGGTCGAGCAGGCCCGTGACCGGCCCGGCGAGGAGCCCTCCGGCGAGGAGGAACACGATCGCCGGGATCTGGAGGCGCCAACCGATCCACTGCGCCGCCACACCGGCGACGAGCACGGCGGCGATGGCCGTGATGATGTCCTGCTCCACGCGGCTCCCTGGGGACGGGTCGGGCGGACCTACCCGGTCAGGCCGATCGCAACAGGCGGTCCATCAGCTCGTGACCGACGACCACCGGCGCGTCCGCGACCCCCGCCTCGGTGTAGGTGCCCCCGGGCCCGTCGGTCGACGAGTCGACGAGGAGGTAGGGCACGGGGTCCGGCGTGTGGGTCCGCAGGCGCAGCGGCGTGGCGTGGTCGGGCAGGAGGAGGAGCCGCCACGGGCCCATGGCGCCGAGGCCCTCGACCAGGCCGGGGAGGATCCGCCGGTCCCAGTTCTCGAGCGCCCGCACCTTCTCGTCGGCATCGCCGGCGTGACCCGCCTCGTCGGTCGCCTCGACGTGCACCACGAACAGGTCCGCGCCCGCCTCGAGCCCGGCGAGGGCGGCGTCCCGCTTGCCCTCGTAGTTCGTGTCGTACCACGCGGTGGCCCCTTCGACTGCGGGGAGCTCCATGCCCGCCAGCACGCCGAGGCCGCGCACCAGGTCGACGGCCGTCACGATCCCGCCCGAACGGCCGTACCGCTCGGCGAAGGTCGGCATGGTGGGCTGGAAGCCCTGGCCCCACAGCCACACCTGGTTGGCGGTCATCCCGTCACGGACCTCGGGCCCGAAGCGGGCGAGGACCTCACGACTCGCCTCCGTCACCTCCACGAGGCGGGCGGCGACGGGACCGGAGGGCCCGACCGCCCGCTTCCCCGTGAGGTCGTGCGGTGGCACGCAGTCGGCGTCGGCCCAGTCGGCCGGCGCCACCATGATGTGGCGGTACTGGACACCGGCGTGGAACTCGAGCTCGCCGCCGGCACCCCGGCCCAGCTCCTCGTCGAGCGCATCGATGACCTTGGCGGCGACCTCGTCCTTCGGGTGCCCGCCGGCGAAGTCCACCATGGTGCCGTCGTCGCCGATCGTCACGAGGTTGCAGCGGTAGGCGAGGCGGTCCGGCGGCAGCTTCAGGCCGAGCGCCGCTGCTTCGATCGGAGCGCGACCCGTGTGGTAGCGGGAGGGGTCGTAGCCGAGGATCGACATGTTGCCCACGTCGCTGCCGGGCGCCATGCCGGGTGGGATCACGGAGGCACGACCGACCTCGCCCCGGGCAGCGAGGGAGGCCAGGGTCGGCATCGACGCGACCTCGAGCGGCGTGCGTCCGCCGAGCGCCTCGGAGGGCTCGTCCGCGCAGCCGTCGGGCACGCACACCACGTACTTCATCGCGCCGGTGGTCATCTGCACAGTCTGGCAGGATCTGCCCATGGCACCGTCCAGGGGGATCCGGTCCGACTTCGAACGGTGGCGTGCCCGCCGGGGACGCTCGTCCTCGCCTCGCCCCGCAGGGCCGGCGCCCCGGGTGGCCATCCTGGGCGCCGGGATGAGCGGCATGTGCGCCGCGATCCGGCTCCGCGAGGCCGGCGTCCGTGACATCACGATCCTCGAGCGCTCCGACGGCGTGGGAGGCACCTGGCGCGACAACCACTACCCGGGGGCGGCGTGCGACGTGCCGTCGCACCTCTACAGCTTCAGCTTCGCCCGCAACCCCGACTGGTCACGCAAGTTCTCGCCGCAGTCGGAGATCCTCGCCTACTTCGAACGCGTCGCACGCGAGTACGACCTGCTCCCGCTCTGCCGCTTCGGCGTCGAGGTCGTCCGGGCCACCTTCGACGACGCTGCCCGGCTGTGGCGCATCGAGCTCGCCGGCGGCGAGGTCGTGGAGGCCGAGGTCTTCATCGCTGCGACGGGCCAGCTGAACCGCCCCTACGTCCCCGACATCCCCGGGCTCGACTCCTTCGACGGCACCACCTTCCACTCGGCCCGGTGGGACCACGACCACCACTTCGAGGGCGAGTCCGTCGCCGTCGTCGGGAACGGGGCGAGCGCGGTGCAGTTCCTCCCGCACGTCGCCCGGCACGCGGCGTCGCTGACGCTGTTCCAGCGCTCGGCCAACTGGATCCTTCCCAAGCCGGACCGCGAGTTCCGCCCCTGGGAGCGCTTCGCCTTCCGGCACGTGCCGGGCCTCGAGCGCGCCTACCGCTTCAGCATCTGGGCCCGCTTCGAGAGCCGCTTCTCGCTGATGCGCCGTCGGAGCCTGTTTCGGAAGCTCTTCACGGCGCTGGTGACCCCCGGCCTCCAGAAGCTGGTGAATGCCGGGTTGCCGCGCGAGGTGGTGATCCCCGACTACCCGATGGGCTGCAAGCGGGTCCTCATCTCGAACGACTACTGGCCTGCGCTCCTGAAGCCCACGTCGAAGGTCGTCACCACGCCGATCGCCCGGGTCCACCCGAACGCCGTCGAGACGGCGGACGGTGTGCTGCACCCCGTCGACACCATCGTGTTCGGCACCGGCTTCCAGACCACGAAGTTCCTCACGCCGATCGAGGTGCGGGGCACGGAGGGCCGGGACCTCCACGAGGAGTGGGCGAAGGGCGCGTCGGCGCACCTGGGCATGGCCGTGCCCGGCTTCCCGAACTGCTTCATCCTCTACGGGCCCAACACGAACCTGGGCCACAACTCGATCATCTTCATGACCGAGCGGCAGGTGGAGTACCTCGTCGAGTGCGTGGTGGACCTGTGGCGGTCCGGCGCACGGTCGATGGACCTGAAGCCCGAGGTGATGCGGGCGTCGGACCGCGAGGTGCAGCGCCTCGCCGAGGACACCGTGTGGGTCACGAACTGCCACAGCTGGTACAAGACCGACGAGGGCCGCCTCACCAACAACTGGCCCGACCACACCTACGAGTACTGGCGGGCGACGCTCCGTTCGGGCATCGAGGACTATGAGCTGGCCTGACGGCCAGGGGTCGGGCGAGCACCACCCCGTCCCCGCGCTCTACGTCTCGTATACTGCGGCGTATGACGACGCCGGTACCGACCCGCTTCTCCGACGAAGAGCTCGCGCTGATCGACGAGTTGGTCGACGAAGGCGTCGGTGAAAACCGCTCCGCGGTGATCCGTCAGGGTGTCCACCACCTCGCGGACGCAGTTCGCCGAGCCAACGTCGGCGCCGCACTCGCCACGTCGTACCGACAACAGCCGCAGACGAGTGACGACGATGCGCTCGCCATGGCGAGTGCGATCGCGATGACCGAGGCTGAACCTTGGTAGCCCAGGCCGAGCTCTGGCTGATGGAGACGCCGAACCACAAGCGGCGACCCGTCCTCGTCGTCTCGCGCGACGAGGTGATCCCAGTCCTGAACAACGTGGTGGTCGCTCCGGTGACGAGCACCGTCCGGGCCATCCCGACCTGTATCCCGGTCGGGGCCGACGAGGGCATCGATCACGACAGCGTCGCGACGTTCGACAACCTCGCCGCGGTGCCCAAATCGGTGCTCACCACGAGGCTGGGCTCGCTCGGCGCCGACGGACGTCTCCGGATCTGTCGCGCACTCGAAGCGTTGGCGAACTGCTGATCCGCTCAACCCGCGGTGACCGCTCGCCGCACGCGTGCCTGCACGGCGGCCAGGTCGTTCGGCAGCACCTCGTAGCGCTCCTCACGGTCGAAGAGGTCGGCGAGGTGCGGTGGCAAAGGGGGCCGCACACCGGTCGCCTGCTCGACGGCGTCGGGGAACTTCGCGGGGTGGGCAGTGGACAGGCAGATCGCCGGCACGTCGCCACCCAGGCCCAGCTCCTCCGCCACGCCGATGCCGACCGCGGTGTGCGGGTCGACGAGCAGGCCCTGCTCGCGGTGGAGGCGCCCCATCAGGGACAGGCACGCCTCGTCGCTGTACCTGCCGGCGGCGTAGTGCTCCCGGAGCCACCCGAGGCGGTCCATGTCGACGGCGACCCGACCCTCGGCGCGGAACTGCATCATCAGGTCGGCCACCGCCGCGCCGTCGCGGCCGAGCATCTCGAACAGCAGCCGCTCGAGGTTGGAGGACACCTGGATGTCCATCGACGGGCTGAGCGACGGGACGACCTCGTGGATCTCCATCTCACCGGTCGTGAACAGTCGGGTGAGGATGTCGTTGTGGTTCGAGGCGATGACCAGCTGGTCGACGGTGAGCCCCATCCGCATGGCGGCGTAGCCGGCGAAGATGTTGCCGAAGTTGCCGGTGGGCACGCAGAAGCTCACGGGACCGGGTGACCCCACCCGCTCGCGCACGGCGGCGGCGCTGGTCAGGTAGTAGACGACCTGCGCCATCACCCGCGCCCAGTTGATCGAGTTCACCGCGCTGAGGTTCACGTCCCGGCGGAACGGCTCGTCGGCGAACATCGCCTTCACGAGGTCCTGGCAGTCGTCGAAGGTGCCCTCGATCGCGAGGTTGGTGACGTTCGGGTCGAGGACGGTGGTCATCTGCCGCCGCTGCACCTCGCTGGTGCGGCCCGCGGGGTGGAGGATCACGATGTCGATGTTGTGGCGGCCCCGGACCCCCTCGATGGCCGCCGACCCAGTGTCACCCGAGGTGGCGCCCACGATCATCACCCGCTCGGAGCGGCGCGAGAGCTCGTGCTCGAAGAGACGGCCCACGAGCTGGAGGGCGACGTCCTTGAAGGCGAGGGTCGGACCCCACGACAGCTCGGCCAGCCAGCGTCCGCCACCCAGCTCGACCACCGGCACGACGTCGGGCCACGAACCGGCGGGGGGCTCGAACGTGGCGTAGGCGTCGCGGCACATGGCGTCGAAGTCGGCCCGCTCGATGGAGCCCTCCACGAAGGGCCACATGACGTCGGCTGCGACGGCCGGGTACCCGCGGCCGAGGTCGATCGGCGGGGCCGACGGCCAGGACTCGGGGACGTAGAGCCCGCCGTCGGTGGCGAGGCCCTCGAGGAGGACGTCCGCGAACTCGAGGTGCGGTGCGGCCCCGCGGGTGCTCTCGTACTTCACGACTCGATCACCCGCAGCACGGAGCCGACGCTGACGACCACGTCGAGTGCCGCGAGGTCCTTGAGGGTGGACCGCAGGTCGGCCTCCCGGGCGGAGTGGGTGATGAAGACGAGGCGGGCGTCGTCCCCCAGGCCCTCCTGCTCCATCGAGCGGATGGAGACGCCGTGCTGGCCGAACACCCCGGCCACCGTGGCGAGCACCCCCGGGCTGTCCGCCACCCGGAGGTTCAGGTAGAAGGGCGAGCGGAGCTCGTCGATCGGGCGGATCGTCGGGCGCCGCAGCTGGCCGATCCGGCCCACGCCGCCCTCGCGCAGGTTGCCGGCAGCGTCGATCACGTCGCCCAGGACGGCGGAGGCGGTCGGGAAGCCGCCGGCGCCGCGCCCGTAGAACATGAGGTCGCCGACGGCCTCGCCCTGCACGAACACGGCGTTGAAGCTGTCGCGCACGGCGGCGAGCGGGTGGTCGTCGGGAACCATCGCCGGGTGGACCCGCACGGCGACGGAGTCGTCCTCGAAGCGCTCGCAGATGGCCAGGAGCTTGATCGTGTAGCCGAGCTGGGCGGCAAAGGCGATGTCGGCCACGTCGACGTTCGAGATCCCCTCGTGGTACACGTCGCCCGCCACGACCCGCGTGCCGAACGCGATCGAGGCGATGATCGCAGCCTTGGCGCCCGCGTCGTAGCCCTCGACGTCTGCCGTGGGGTCACGCTCCGCGTAGCCCAGGCTCTGCGCCTCGGCGAGCGCGTCGTGGTAGCCGGTGCCGTGGGCCGACATCTGGCTGAGGATGAAGTTCGTCGTGCCGTTGACGATGCCCATCACCCGGCTGATCCGCTCCCCCACGAGCGACTCGCGCAGCGGGCGGATGAGCGGGATGCCGCCGGCGACCGCCGCCTCGAACAACAGGTCCACGCCGGCGGCCTCGGCCGTGGAGAAGAGCTCGTCGCCCACGTTGGCGAGCAGCTCCTTGTTGGCGGTGACCACCGGCTTCCCCGCCTTGAGGGCGTCGGTGATGTACTCGCGTGCCGGCTCGATCCCGCCGAGCACCTCGACCACGAGGTCCACCGAGGGGTCCGCCACGACCTCGGCGCCGTCCGTCGTCCACACCTCGGCCGGCAGCTCGACGCCGCGCTCCTTGCTGAGGCTGTGGACCGCCACCCGTCCGATCCGGAGGCGCACGCCGGTGCGGGCGGCGATGGCGTCGGCCTCGCGCTGCACGAGGTGGACGAGGGCCGACCCGACGTTGCCGCAGCCGAGGAGCCCGAGGGTGACCTGGCGTGCCTCACCCGGGGGGCTGCCGGCTGCTGCGTCGTGGGAGGCGTCCATCGGGTCCACGCTACCCAAGGGCCGCCTCGGCCCCCGAAGGCGTTCCCCGGCGGGTGCGCTCAGGCCGGCACGCCGACGTGGAGGAGCTCTCGGAGGCGCTCCACGGGCATCGGGCGCCCGAAGTGGTAGCCCTGCGCGTAGCGGAAGCCGAGGTCGACGAGCACCGCTGCCTCGTCCTCGGACTCGCACCCCTCGACCACGCAGGACACGCCGAGCTCGTCGGCCATCGATCCGATGGAGGACAAGAGCTGCCGGGCGCGCCGATCGACCTCCACGCCGCGGATCAGCGACTGGTCGAGCTTGAGGACCTGCACGGGTAGGTGCCGGAGGCGGCCGAGGGACGAGTAGCCCGCCCCGAAGTCGTCGACCGCGAGCCCGATGCCCCATTCGGCCAGCTCGTTCAGCCGGTCGGCGATGTCACGGCTCTTGATGGTCATCGCCTCCTCGGTGACCTCGACCACGATCTCCTCGGGCGGCAGGCCTGTGGCGACGAGCAGGTGGTGCAGGCGGTCGAGGCTCGCACGGGTGGCCAGCTGGTCGGGGCTGAGGTTCACGAAGAGCTTCGGGGCGCTGGCACCGATCTCGTCGCGGAGGTCGATCCACGAGGTGGCGGCCGTCTGGAGGGCCTGCTCGGAGAGGGTGCCCATGAGGCCGGAGTTCACTGCGAGGCCGAGGAACTCCCGGGCCGGGATCACGCCGTACTGGGGGTGGCTCCAGCGCAGGAGGGACTCGACGCCCACGACGCTGCCGTCGGTGAGGTCGACGATGGGCTGGAAGTAGCTCAGCATCCGCTCGTTGCTGAGCTCGGTGAGGTCGAGGTGGGCGCGCAACCCGGCCCGGCCCTCGAAGAGGCGGTCCTCGTCGGCCAGCACCGTGCAGCTGCGGCCGGCCTCCTTCGCCCGGAAGAGCGCCTCGTTCGCCTGGCGCAGCACGTCGCCCGGCTCGTCGTCGGGTTCCGCACGGGCGATCCCGACGCTCAGGCCGACCTCGATCCGCTCGCCGTGCAGGCGGAAGGGCCGCGACAGGTCCCGGATGAGGCGGCGAGCGACGTGCTCCGCCACCTCGGGACCTTCCACGTCGGGCAGCAGGACGAGGAACTCGTCGCCGCCGAAGCGGCAGAGGACGTCCGACGGTCGGAGGGACGCGGTGAGACGGGACGCGACTGCCCGGAGCAGCTCGTCGCCCATCTGGTGGCCGTGGAGCGTGTTGACCTCCTTGAAGCGGTCGAGGTCGCAGAACAGGACGTACACCGACTCGGCCCGGCGGTTCGAGAGCGCGACCGCCTGGGAGTACAGCTCGAAGAAGAGGGTCCTGTTCGGGAGGCCCGTGAGCGAGTCGTGGTGGGCGAGGTGCGTGAGGCGCTCGGTGACCTGGCGGTCCGAGGTCACGTCCTGGACCGAGAGGAGGACCCCGCGCCGGAGGCGGGCAGACGCCAGGACGGTGAACTCGACGCGGAACCAGCGGTCCTCGCCGTCGATGCTCCAGGCGTACTCGAGGTGTCGGGCGTCGTACTGCCCCGACGCCACGGCCCGGAACGCTGCCCCTGCTGCTGCGGTCATGCGGCCGGGGACGCCCCGGTTCGCGTCGCACTCCGCCAGGAGGTCGCAGCCCGGCCCGCAGTCCTCGCCGCGCCCGGTCAGCTCGGCGAAGCGGGTCCAGCGGCTGTTCGTCTCACGGATGATGCCGCGCTCGTCGCAGAGCGCCGCCGCCTGGGGCAGGGCCTCGAGGAGCTCGTCGACGGTGAGGTCCTCCATGGGAGGCACGTCGCAGGCCCCAGGTGCGCACGTCTCGGCATCGCCCTCCGTCACCCAGACCTCCACCGCCACCGCGACCCGACCCCGATGCCGGCTCGCCGGTGATCCTACGATGACCACTCCCCGTGTCGGCAAGGTGACGGTTGCGTGACGGATCCGTCATGTGACCCGTTCTGTCATGCGTGTTGCGACACTTCTGTCGCACCTCGCATGACAAAACGGGAGCGGCTACACGTCGAGGCGGGTGAGGTCGTCGAGGGTCTCCCGGCGGACCACCTCCCGGGTGCCGCCCGGGCCCACGAACACCACGGCGGGCCGCAGCAGGCGGTTGTAGTTGGACGCCATCGAGTAGCCGTAGGCGCCGGTGACGGGTGTCGAGATGACGTCACCCACAGCGAGGTCATCGGGGACCCAGCCCTCGCGCACGAGCAGGTCGCCGGACTCGCAGTGCTTCCCGACGAGGCGGATCGCCGAGGGTCGCTCGGCCGCGGCACGCGCCGGCACGAAGGTCTCGTAGCCCGACCCGTAGAGGACGGGGCGCGGGTTGTCGCTCATGCCGCCGTCGACCGACACGTAGGTGCGGATGCCGGGGATCACCTTGATCGTGCCGACCGTGTAGAGCGTCATGGCGGCCTGCGCCGCGATCGCCCGGCCCGGCTCGGCGGTGATGCGGCTCTCGATGCCGGCCGACCGGCAGACGTCGAGGATGGCCTCGGCCCACTCCGTGATCGACGGCGACTCCTCCCCCTCGACGTAGGCAACGCCCAGGCCGCCGCCGACGCACAGCTCCTCGAGGTCGACGGAGCGTGCGAGCGGAGCGACCACCTCCAGTGCCTTCGCGAAGTTCCCGACGTCGAAGACCTGGGATCCGATGTGGACGTGGATGCCGCGGAGGCGCAGCGAGGCCGCCTCACGGGCACGGGCGAGCGCTTCGATGGCGGCGCCGGAGGCGAGCCCGAAGCCGAACTTCGAGTCCTCCTGGCCGGTCTGCACGAACTCGTGGGTGTGGGCCTCGACGCCCGGCGTGACCCGGAGCAGCACCTCCGGCGGCTGGAGGCCGCCCGCCACCAGCGAGTCGATCCGGTCCATCTCCTCGAAGCTGTCGACGACGATGCGCCCCACGCCCGCACGCATCGCCATGGCGAGCTCGTCGACGGACTTGTTGTTGCCGTGGAGCACGCAGCGCTCGGCCGGCACCCCGGCGGAGAGGGCCACGTGCAGCTCGCCACCCGAGGCGACGTCGATCATGAGCCCCTCCTCGTGCACGAGGCGGGCCATCGCCTGGCAGAGGAACGCCTTCGAGGCGTAGGCGACGCCGTCGCCGAACGCGGCGAGCGCCTCCCGGCAGCGAGCGCGGAGGTGCTCCTCGTCGTAGACGAAGAGCGGCGTTCCGAAGCGGTCCGCCAGCGCAGCCACGTCGTGGCCGTGGAGGGTGAGGCGACCGTCGGCGCCGACCGCAGCTCCGTCCGGTAGGAGCGATGTCGGCAGTGGGCCTGCCATCACATCTCCGTCGGAGCGGTGACCCCGAGCACGCCGAGGCCGGCCCGGAGGCCGGTCGCTGCGGCCTCGGCGAGCCACCAGCGAGCGTCGCGGACTGAGGGCTCCACGCCGCCCTTGTGGATCGGGCAGTCGTGGTAGAAGCCGTGGACCGAAGCCGCCAGCTCCCGCACCCAGGCGGTGATCCGGTGCGGGGCGCGCTCCCGGACGGCGACCGACATGACGTGGTCGAGGTCCGAGAGCACCCGCAGCACGTCGAGCTCGCGCTCGGAGGTCAGGGGCGAGAGGTCGACCTCGTCGAGCGGCGGCCGGACGAGGCCGCGCTCGGCGGCGACCCGGTCGACGGAGCACAGCCGGGCGTGGGCCATCTGGCAGTAGAAGACCGGGTTGTCCATCGACTTCGACACGATGAGGCCGAGGT
>Ga0182743_1003658_pt1 | contig 12160 bp, 10 predicted proteins | sample eDN3rd30CKraftOP_FD_128522 | JGI IMG/M metagenome (GOLD analysis project Ga0182743, IMG submission 128522) | Enriched Organic Plus compost microbial communities from Emeryville, California, USA - eDNA 3rd pass 30_C Kraft OP (version 2) (version 2) ... | reverse complement strand
TTTGGATGGTGCCCGGGGCCGGAATCGAACCGGCACGCCTTGCGGCGGGGGATTTTGAGTCCCCTGCGTCTACCAATTTCACCACCCGGGCTAGGAGGTCGCGAGCAGTCTGATGACTTGCTGCGGGAGATGCGAAGACAGCGATTGTATGCTGTTTTTAAAAAAATGTCAGCTCACCCCAATTCTCGTCCACGAGACCTGAAAATCTCCGGCGCCCAGCACGCAATATTCACCCCCACCTATGTCAAATATTCACAACAATCGCAATGGATCGTTGCTTGGCGCGTTATAAAGCCTACTTGGACGGCAAGGGCTCCCCATACATGCCCATAGACCGTCACGCCGCTAACAGAGGAAGCCGGAACAATATGAAGCGCAGTAATTCGCCATCGATTTCGTCGCCGTATCGGTTGTTGGCGGTGTTGGCGATAGTCATGCTGGGCGCCTGCTCATCGACCCCACCGGCGTCGGAGACCTCCGGAAACACCGGCCCCGTAGCCTACCTAAAGGCAAATAATCGCACTAACAACACGCGTATCCCAGGCAGCCCCCGGTCTGTGCTGGAGCTGCATGTAATCGAGGGCCGTCACCACGTCGAGCCGGTCGCACAATGCGACCAGATCTACACCGGTACGGCGTTGGGCGGTGGCACGGCGCGCGAACTGCAGGTCGTGCTGTGCGATGGTGACTGGAATAACGACGGGGAATATTGGCTGATCAGCGAGGCGGGCGTTGTCAGCGTCCGCCGTGTTTCTGCCGGCAACTATCAGCAGACCGTCTTGGAATACCGCCTGCGCGACACAAAGGCGCGCGCGATTGCCAAGAGGGATTAGCCATCCCTCCGTTCGCGATTACGCCCGCTTTCTCTCAGGCAAGAACCAATTCATCACCAACGCGCAGATCCCGCCCGTAGCTACGCCCGACTCCAGCACACTGCTGAGCGCATGCGGCAGATGCGACAGGATCTCCGGCACCTGCGATACCCCCAGCCCCAGGGCCAGGGACACCGAGATGATCAACAACGCCCGGCGGTCCAGCTGAATGCTCGCCAGAATATTGATCCCCGCCGCCGCGACGGCGCCGAACATCACCATGGCAGCACCACCCAACACCGGCTCAGGCACTGCCTGTAGCGCCCCTGCCACGGCAGGAAACAGCCCCAGCACGATCAGCATCCCGGCAATCCAGATCCCTACGTGGCGGCTGGCAATGCCCGTCAGCTGAATCACGCCGTTATTCTGCGCAAACACCGAGCTGGGAAAGGTATTGAACACGCCCGCCAGCAGCGAGTTCACGCCGTTGACCAGCACACCGCCCTTGATCCGCTGCATCCACAGGGGCCCCTCGACGGGCTGCTTGGAAACCTTGCTGGTAGCGGTGACGTCGCCGATCGCCTCGAGCGAGGTGACCAGATAGATGATCAGCATGGGCACAAACAGCGACCACGAAAATCCCAGTCCAAAATGCAGCGGCACCGGGATCTGGAACAGCGCAGCCTCGCGCGCGCCGGTGAAATCCAGGCGGCCCATGTAGGCGGCCGCGATGTAGCCGACGATCAGCGCGATGACCAGCGCGGTGCTGCGGATCCAGACGATGGGCAGGCGGTTCAGCAGGATGATGGTGCCGAGCACCAGGCCGGACAGGGTCAGGTTTTCCGCGCTGGCGAATGTGCCGTCTTTCATGGCGTTGTAGCCGCCGCCCATGCTGATGAGGCCGACTTTGATCAGCGTCAGGCCGATCAACAGGACGACGATGCCGGTGACGAGCGGGGTGATCAGCCGTTTGACGAACGGCAGGATGCGGCTGATGAAGATCTCGATAAAGGATCCGGCGATCACGACGCCGAACATGGTGGCGAGCACCGTTTCTACCGGAGTGCCGGATTTGACCATGGCCGAGCCGGCGGTGATCAGGGGTACGACAAAGTTAAAGCTCGTGCCCTGCACGATGAGCAGGCCTGCGCCCAACGGGCCGAAACGGCGGCATTGGATATAGGTGGCGATGCCGGAGACGACCAGCGACATCGAGACGATCAGGGTGGTGTCGCGGACGCTGACGCCCAGGGCCTGGCAGATCAGCAGGCCAGGGGTGACGATGGGCACCAGGATGGCCAGCAGGTGCTGCAGGGCGGCGACAAAGGCGACCGGCGCGGCGGGACGGTCGTCAGGACCGTAGACCAGGTCGTGCGCAGGGACATCGTCGTCCGCAGCGCTGTGAGGGGCGGTTTGTGTGAGAGAGGCTGGTTGCATGAGCGGGCGCCGGCCGGCTGGGGAAAATGGGAATGGGCGGGATTTTAGCGAGGCAGCGGGCTGCCTGTCTGGGGGAATGCCTTTTTTGAGGCTCACAGGGCGGTTTGGCATGGGAAAAATGCCGGAAAAACCACAAAAAGGCTCAAAAAAGGGCTGATTTAGAGGCTGGTCTCGCCCCAGCCTCGCCTGACGGCGGTCTTGAAACCCTAGCCATCACCCCCATATGGTTGGGGTTTCTCAGGTTTCGTCCTGGCGAATGGCGCCGATGCCCCGGTATTTGGGGCGTCTGACCAGATTCGCAGGGCTATCCATTTTTCTCTTGTTTTCTGACCGTTAAAACTATGAGCCAAACCGCCACGTCTTCCAATTTGAAACCCTGGGGTTCCAGGCCGAGGTAAAGCAACTGCTGCACCTGATGATCCACTCGCTGTACAGCAACAAGGAAATTTTCCTGCGCGAGCTGGTTTCTAACGCGTCGGATGCCTGCGACAAGCTGCGTTTCGAGGCGATTGACCAGCCGGGTCTGCTGGATGGCGATAGTGAGCTGGCGATCCGGGTGGACTACGACAAGGACGCGCGCACGATCACGATCTCGGATAACGGGATCGGCCTGTCGCGCGACGAGGCGATCGCCAATCTGGGTACGATCGCACGCTCGGGTACGCGTGAGTTTTTCTCGCAATTGACTGGCGACAAGCAGAAAGACGCGCAACTGATTGGTCAGTTTGGCGTGGGCTTTTATTCGTCGTTCATCGTGGCGGACAAGGTCACGGTGGTCAGCCGTCGTGCTGGCAGCGATGAGGCGATTCGTTGGGAATCCGATGGACAGGGCGAGTTCAGCATCGCCGCAGCGGAAAAGGCCACGCGTGGCACGGACGTGACGTTGCACCTGCGTGCGGACGAGGACGAGCTGCTCAATGGCTGGAAACTGCGCGAAATCCTGCGCCGCTATTCCGATCATATTTCGCTGCCGATCCGCATGTTCAAGGAAGAATGGGATTCGGAAAAGAGCGCACAGGTCAAGACCGAAGAGCTGGAAACGGTGAACCAGGCTAACGCGCTGTGGACGCGCAGCAAGGGCGATGTCACCGATGAACAGTATCGCGAGTTCTACAAGACGGTCTCGCATGACTATGACGACCCGCTGGCCTGGACGCACAATCGCGTCGAGGGCCGCAGCGAATACACGCAGCTGTTGTATGTGCCCAAGCACGCACCGTTCGATCTATGGGATCGTGATGGCCGTCGCGGTGTGAAGCTCTACGTCAAGCGCGTATTCATCATGGACGATGCAGAGCAATTGCTGCCGTCGTACCTGCGTTTTGTGCGTGGGGTGATTGATTCGGCGGATCTGCCGTTGAACGTGTCGCGCGAGATCTTGCAGGAAAGCCGTGATGTGCGCGCGATCCGCGAGGGCTCGGCGAAACGCATTTTGTCCCTGCTCGAAGATATGGCCGAGAACAAGGCCGAAGACTACGCGACGTTCTGGACGGAATTCGGCCAGGTGCTGAAGGAAGGCACGGGCGAGGATACGGGCAATATCGAGCGTATTGCAAAGCTGCTGCGTTTTGCTTCGACGCATACGGGCGATGCGATTCAGAATGTCTCGTTTGCCGATTATGTGTCGCGCATGAAGGAAGGTCAGGACAAGATTTACTACGTCACGGCTGATACCTTTGCTGCGGCGAGCAACAGCCCGCATCTGGAGATTTTCCGCAAGAAGGGTATCGAGGTGCTGTTGTTGTCGGATCGCGTTGACGAGTGGATGCTGTCGTATCTGCGCGAGTTTGATGGCAAGTCGCTAGTGTCGGTGGCCAAGGGCGGTCTGGATCTGGCCGAGCTGGCGGACGAGGACGAGAAGAAGCATCAAGCCGAGATTGAGGAAACCTTTAAGCCGCTGGTCGAGCGTCTGAAAAAGACGTTGGAGGATCAGGTCAAAGAGGTGCGCGTGACGCTGCGTCTGGTGGACTCGCCGGCGTGCGTGGTGGTGGGGCAGAACGAACTCAGCCCGCATTTGCTGCGCATGCTAAAGGCCGCGGGCCAAGAGGCGCCGGATGTGAAACCGGTGCTGGAGATCAACCCCGAGCATGCTTTGATCGCGCGTGTGCGTGATGCTGATGATAGCGAGTTCGATCAATGGGCTCGTCTGTTGTTGGATCAGGCCTTGTTGGCTGAAGGCGCTCAGATTGCGGATCCGGCGGCGTTTGTGAAGCGCTTGAATGCGTTGTTGTTGAAGTAAGTGGGCGGCCTCTGTTTTTGAAGCAGAGGCGCGTGCATCATTACTGTGCCGCATTGTGGCTTTAGCCGGATGCGGGTGCACCCCAGAGATCGAATATCAATCTCTGGGGTGTTTTGTTTTTGGGCGGACGAAGTTTGGCGAGGCCTTGTTTGAGGTGTTCTATAGAGAAGCTGCCGGTGTCGACCGCGAGTTTATCTACAGCGATTTTCGCAGCGGCAAATTGAATGCTTTTTCAAAGGCAGCATATCCACTGGGTGTGATGGTGACCGCGCGTGTGCCTGATAGTCGTCTGACCCAATCCTGTTTTACGTAGTGAGATAACAAGGCGGTGCCCAATGTGCCGGCCAAATGATGACGGCGCTCGCTCCAGTCCAGACATGCGCGGCAGAATACGCGAGAGGATTTGCGAGGTTTGGAGTCGATGTTGAGGCTGGCGATGTCCATGCCCAGGGCTTGGAGCGCGGTGATGCCTTTGGTGGTGAGGGCGCCTGCTTCTGCTGTTAGCTCGATATGCCCCGCATCGACCATGCTGTCGGTGATCGCCACAGCAATTTCACCGGCCAGATGGTCGTAGCAGGTGCGCGCATAACGCAGAGCCTTGTCACGCGGGCCGGTGATGACGCGGGGCCCTCGCGCCGCGGAACCTTGTTCGCGCTCGATGGAGACGGACATGATTTGCTCCAGCATGCGGGCGACGGAGGGCGTGGCGAGGCGGTGATAGTGATGGCGGCCTTGTTTTTCCCGGGCTAATAGTCCTGCGTCAGTCAGCTTTGCTAGATGTCCGCTGGCGGTCTGCGGCGAGATGCCTGCGATGTGGGCGAGCTCGGAGGCGGTCAGGGCGCGGCCGTCCATCAGGGCGGCGAGCATGTTCGCGCGCGCCAGGTCGCCGATGAGGGCGGCGGTTTCGGCGAGTGAGGCGGTGCTGACCATGACGGCTCCTGTGATGAATCCAGTGATAGGTTCGGTATAAGTCCCGTGATAAACCCCATCCGCGGGTTTCGGTCAGCTTAGCAATTTTTCTGCTGGCGATACTACGGTCTGGGCCGTAGCATAGGCGCGTCGGAACACGGCACAGTGTGGGCTCTGATTCTTTGGAGCGTTTGCGTGATGGTTAATGAATTTGCCTTGCCGCAGTATCGCTTTTTCGGGCCCTGGGTGATTCGGGCGGCGTTTGTGCTGGCCATGTTTGGCTGGGGGGTAGGTTTTTACGGGCCTTCAATCTATCTAGCCGAGGTGATTGCGCGCACAGGATGGTCGCTGCAATGGGTGTCGACGGCAGTGACGGTGCACTTTTTGTTCGGCGCATTGGTGGTGGCGAATTTGCCTCGGGTGCATGCCCGGTTGGGATTGGCGCCGAGTATTGCGTTGGGGGCGGTGTGTACGGCGCTGGGTGTGTTTGGCTGGGCGATGGCTGCGCAACCGTGGCAATTGTTTGTGGCGGCCCTGGTCAGCGGCTCGGGCTGGGTGATGATGGGGGCGGTGGCGGTCAATGCGGTGATTGCGCGGTGGTACGCAGTGGGGCGGCCGTCTGCGCTGGCCAAGGCGTATAACGGCGCGAGTATCGGGGGGGCGATTTTTGCGCCCTTGTGGGTGGCGTTGATACACGGTCTGGGGTTCCCGGCGGCAGCGGCGTTGGTGGGGGTGGTGATGATCACCGTCATCGCGGCGTTGAGTGTGACGGTTTTCTCCAAGACGCCGCAAACCCTGGGGCAATCACCGGATGGCCACGTGACTGCGCACAAGACGGTAGGCAAGGCGTCCGCATCAGCGCGTGGCGTACTCTCGGGCAAGGCACTGTGGCGAGATCGGGCCTTCGTCACGTTGTCGTTAGGGATGGCGATCGGCTTGTTTGCACAGATTGGTTTGCTGGCGCATCTGTTCAAGCTGTTGGTGCCGACGCTCGGTGCGCAACCGGCAGGTTGGTTGATGGGGGGCGGCACGGCGTGCGCCATTATCGGTCGCATGGTGGCGGCACGGGCGATGGGATATGTGGGAGATCGACGCACGATCGCGGCGGCTAGTTACAGCATGCAGGCGATTGGCTCTGCGGTGTTGTTGGTCGCGCCGGCGGATGCTGTCTGGCCCTTGGTGGTAGGTGTCGCGTTGTTGGGCGCGGGAATCGGTAATGCTACGTCGTTGCCGCCCTTGATCGCACAAACGGACTTTGCGTCACAGGATGTGCCGCGCGTAGTGGCGTTGATTGTGGCGATCAGCCAGGGGACTTATGCGTTTGCGCCGGCTATTTTTGGGGCGTTGCAGCAGCCTGCGGTCGATGCGCCGATTGCTATTGGACAGCAAGCGAGTGCGCTTTTTGTGACGGCGATGGTGATTCAACTGATCGCCGCTCTCGTATTTTTGCTGGGCCGGCGTCGAGGGCTGGTTTAGTGCTCGGATAGAAATGTGATTGGCAACCCGGTTGCGGGTAAGTGACGGAGGTAACGGACCGCGGGTAAATGGCGGCGGCAGTCAGGCTGCGAGGCTGCAGGCAAATGCGTCACCGGCGTGCTCGATCGGCACCAAATGGCAATGCGAGGGGTTCGCGAAATCCGCTGCCGGACGCAAAGCTGACTTCAACGCTTTGCGTCCGACTCGATATCAATTGGCCTTGAATCCCGTCGCCTTGACGACGGCGGACCAGCGTTTGGCTTCGCTGTCCAGCAGGCGTTGCAGATCTTGGCGCGTGGATCCCACCACGATAAAGCCTGCATCTCCTAGTGTTTTTGCGGCTTCAGGGGTACGTAGCGCAGCGGCGCTTTCTGTTTGCAGACGATCCAGAATGTCTGCGGGCGTGCCTGCTGGGGCGAACAGAGCGAACCAGGCGCCGAAGTCGACTTTGCCATAGCCGGCCTGGGCGAACGTAGGCACGCCGGGTAACGCGCTGGAAGGCTTGGCACCAGTGATAGCCAGGGCGCGCATTTTGCCGCCTTTTACCTGCGGCGCTGCTAAGGCGGTGGTGACAAACTCTGCCTGCACGCTGCCCGATACCAATCCGGACACGGCATCCCCGGTGGATCGGTAATGTACGGGTTCGATTTGCATACCGACTTCGCGTGCGAATAGTTCAGCGCCAAAATGGCCCGGCGTACCCGCGCCGAATGTGCCGAAGTTCACGCGGTCTTTTGAGGCCTTGCCGGCTTTGATGAAGTCGGCCAAGGTTTGATAGGGCGAGGTCGCCGGCACGACCAGGACGAAATCGGCGCGTACGACTTCGGATATGGGCGCAAAGTCCTTAGCTGGGTCGTAGTTCAGGTTGTTATACGTGGCTGGCGATATGCTGATGGAGCCGACTTCGCCCAACAGCAGGGTGTAGCCATCGGCGGGACTGCGCGCGACGGTTTGTGCGGCGATCTGGCCGCCCGCGCCTGCGCGGTTTTCTACGACGAAGCTTTGTTTCAGGCGCTCGCCTAGCTGTTGCGAGAGCGTGCGGGCAACAACGTCAGGCCCAGTGCCGGGTGGAAAGCCGACGTTCAGGCGAATGGGCGCGTTGGGATACTGTGCGAGGGCGATGGCGGGCAAGCACAGCATGGCTGTGACAAGCAGTCGGCGCAAGGGGGATGGCATGGGATGTCTCCGTGTCGGTGATGTGAGCTGCCAGTACGTTGCCGGTAGCGATAAGTATTGATGAAGCGGGGGTGTTGAGCGTGGCGATGGGTGCGGCTGGTAGCGCCGTCCATGCTTTCTCAGCAAACCCGGTAAAAGCACAACTCAACATGATCGGGAAAGCGCGCACCGGTGCCGATGAATATCTGTTCGTGCAACCAGCTCAGTTCGGGTGCGGCCGTTTCGAATCGTGGATAGCTGCGAAAGTAGATGCGCGATGGATCGACTTTTTCGCCGCGGGCCAGTTTCGCGATGTCCTCGGCGCTGCCGGTGCGGATGCCTGTGTTCTCGACATATACGCGATGACCCTCGGCCGTTTCGATCACGTAGCGTGCGTGAATATCTGTATACGTGGCTGAACGAATCGACTGAAAATCCGCGCCGCCGGGCAGGATGGTGCCGTTGAGCTTAGCGCCTGTGACGGTGCCGCCTAGAATCGGAATGACGCGGCGGCGGCCTTGTGGCGTGTCTCCGACCTCTTGCGGTGGGCCGACTTGTACGTGCAGCGTGGCGAGGTGTTCGAGTTTCGGAGGTGTGGGCTCGGTCGGGGTAACGGCGCTCATGGTTTTTCTCCCGTATGGCGACGCAGAGCGGCGGGGTCAAAGCCCGCCAGCTGCTTGTAGCGCAGCGATACGGCTTGCAGTTCGTGTTCGGGGATGACGTCGGCAATGTTGGCAAAGCCTTGCGGGGCACGCTCTTCGGCCATTTGCATGACTTGCTCTGGGCCGTTCAGGCGATTGCGCAATACGATGCCGGCCGTGCGTGGCAGGCGATCGGCTTCGTATTCGAGCAGGGCGGTTTCTAACGCGCGTACTTTGCCTTGTTGGGCTTGGCTGATGCAATCGGCCAGGCAGCGGGCATCCAGAATGGCTTGGGCTGAACCGTTCGAGCCGATGGGGTACATGGGATGCGCGGCATCGCCTAACAAGGTGAGACGGCCCTTTGTCCAGCGTGGCAGGGGATCGCGGTCCACCAGCGGGAATTCATAGATGGCCTGCGCGCCGTCGATGATCGAGGGAATATCAATCCAGTCCCAGCGCCAGTCGGCGAATCGATCGGCAAAGACGGATTTGTCGACGCGGCGATTCCAGTCTGTGGCGGGCAGCGTCGCGTCTGGAATGGCCAGCTCGGCGATCCAGTTGATGAGCGAGCGGCCCTCGCGATACAAGGGTGCAGAGATCGGATAGCAAACGAATTTCTGATCCTGATGGCCCGCCATGAACATCGTGCGGCCATCCAGATACGGCACAGCCTCGGTGACTGCGCGCCACAGCATGCGGCCGGAGAAACGCGGCTCGTCGCCGGTGGGATAAAACTGTTTGCGTAGGGCAGAGTGGATGCCATCGGCGCCGATCACGGCGTCGCCTACAGCGGTATGCAAGGAACCGTCGGCGCGGCTGCGAAAATGTGCACGCGCTGTGGTGCCGTCATTCTCGGCGGATTCCAACACCATTCCCGTGATGATGGCGTCGTGACCCAGACGCGCGCGTAATGCCTCGGCTAGCAACATCTGGAATTCGCCGCGATGTATCGAGAATTGAGGCAGCGGATAGCCTGCTTTCAGGCCGCGCGGTTCCTGCCAAATGGCTTGGCCGAACTTGTTGTAGTAGTGCAGGGCGGATGTGGGGATGGCGTGTTCGGCGAGCGTGTCCAGCAGGCCTAGCGGTTCCAGCTCGTTCACTGCATGCGGCAGCAGGTTGATGCCCACGCCTAATGGACGCAGTTCTTGCGTGCTTTCATAAACGCGGCAATTGATGCCTCGCTGATGCAGCATCAGGGCCAGCGTCAGTCCACCTATGCCGCCGCCGGCAATCACGATATTCATAAAGTCTCTCTCCGACTTGCTGTCGTAGCTCATGCACGAATTTTATATTGTTATGTACCATAACAAATTGGGCGTGAGGGTCGGCACTGGGGCTAACCCGTAATGGAGGTGGGCCTGGAGGCCGAGGACGGACCGCGGAGCCTGGATTCATCGAAGTATCAGGTCTTGTCATCCGTGGGCGGTTCACTCGCTTGTCTGGCGGCATGTAGCGCTAGACTCTCGTCTGAGGTAGTGTGTAGTTCCTTTTTTATTTCACTCATGGCGTGCTATGCCCTCAGCCTCTGCATCGCGACCGCGTCGGCCATCGGCCCGTGGCGAACATTTTGATCCGCATGTCGCGGGCATCGAATATGGTGTGCTGGATTCGCTGGTGGGCTATGCGATCCGGCGAGCGCAGATCCTGATCTACGAGGATTTTCTGGCGGCGCTGGAGCCTTGGGACATTACGCCACAGCGATTCTCGGCCTTGACGCTGATTGCATCGAATGCCGAATTGAAGCTCACCGATCTGGCACGGATTCTGGGCATTGCACGGTCGGGAGCAGTGCAATTAGTCGATCAACTGCAGGCGATGGGCTACGTCACGCGTCGGGACGCGGCGGCAGATAAGCGGGCCTACGCCTTGACGCTGACGCCTGCCGGGCGACGCGCGCACACCAGTATCACTCGGGCAGTACAGGCACACGATCAACGTATCAGCGCGCAGTTGAGTGATGTGGAACGCAAGCAGTTGATTGCGTTGTTGGGACGGCTTGGTTAGATCGATATTCCCGATCGGGAATAATCATGCGAATTTTTCGCGCCGGACGCTTTTAAATTACCGATCGGGAAGTTTATGGTGAACGCGTCGCTTTTTTGATCAAAAATTCCTGATCGGTAATTTTTTATCGCCAATTTACCATTGAACTCTCTAAAATTACCGATCGGGAATTAGCAAGGGTAGTCATGGAAACCGACTCTATGCCCATCGATGTGTACGCGCCAACCAAAGTTCGCACTTCTGCCGAACTAGGCAAACTCGTCAAAGCCGTGCGGGCGGAACAAGCGCTATTACAGGTCGACTTGGCCGGACTCGCGGGGACTGGTAACCGGTTTGTCGTTGATCTGGAGCGGGGCAAACCCACACTGCAGTTGCAAAAGGTGCTCGACATGTTGGATCTGCTCGGGTTGGAGGTGGTGATTCAACGCAAACGCGGGGACTTTTGATGGCGACGGTCGATGCGTTGGACGTCTATGCCGCGGGACGCTGTGTTGGGCGTCTTTTTGACGAGCAGCCGTTGAGATTTCGCTATGACCCTACCTGGTTGGCGTGGTCTGAGGCTCGTCCGATCGCACCGGATTTGCCCTTGGGAGAACAAGACCTTGTGGGCGATCGAGTGTTCGCGTATTTCGAGAACTTGCTGCCGGAAGGCAACCTCCGACGTCTGTTGTCTGTCAGCCGCCATGCCAGTACCGTATTCGGGCTGCTGCGCACTGTGGGCGGCGATACTGCCAGCGGTGTGACGATTTTGCCTCAGGGCGAAAAGCCGGCACCACCCAGTTATCGGCCAACGAGTTGGGCGGAGATCGCGCAGAGGCTGCAACAGACGCTTGTCCCCGCGCTAGTCGCCGAGAATGCCGAAGGAACACGTGTTTCTCTGGCGGGGGCACAAGACAAACTGCTGTTGATGGTGTTGCCGGACGGTTCGCCTGCGATTCCAGAAGGCACGGCGCCTTCCACGCACATTCTCAAGCCCGATATTCGGGGGCTTGATGGTGTCTGGTCATCGGCATTGAATGAAACGATGGTGATGAAACTGGCTGCTGCGTTGCAGCTCGGGGCTGCCGAGGTCGAATATCAGCCCGATACGCGCGCTTGTCTGGTGCGCCGATATGATCGCAGGCCGGATGGCGCAGGAGGATTGGCCCGATTACATCAGTTGGATTTGTGCCAATTGGCGGGAACGCCATCGGAGGTCAAGTATGAGGCCGATGGTGGACCGACTCTGGCGCAATGTCGGGAGATCATGCGGCGTATGGGGGTGACGGCACAGGATGTGCAGCGTTTTGTGCGCTGGGTACTCTTTAATTTGTTTGTGGGTAATAACGATAGTCATGCCAAGAATCTTTCGGTGATACAAGATGCGAGAGATGCTTGGAGGCTGACGCCGTTCTACGATTTGATGTGCACGGCTATTTATCCAGGATTGTCGCGACAGTTTGCCTTTCGTATTGGCGGTGAGATGCTGCCGGGCAAGATTGGGGTGA
>Ga0182743_1003657_pt1 | contig 12160 bp, 9 predicted proteins | sample eDN3rd30CKraftOP_FD_128522 | JGI IMG/M metagenome (GOLD analysis project Ga0182743, IMG submission 128522) | Enriched Organic Plus compost microbial communities from Emeryville, California, USA - eDNA 3rd pass 30_C Kraft OP (version 2) (version 2) ... | reverse complement strand
GGATTCGCTACAGCACGAGCCTGTTCGACGACCCGGTGCGGCCGCTGATCCGTTTCAGGGGCCCCGACGGCTCCATGACCGTGCAGCCGATGAACGGTCCGATCCTCGGCTGCGCCGAATGGATCGGCCGGGTGCCCGATGCCACGGAGACGATTTCGATCTCTCCGGTGGCGCGCATCGGACCATTCGGCTTCCGGATCGACGCGATCGAACCCGTTTCCCGGCGCCGGCTGGTGCGGCGCGGTCTGTCGTTCGATCCGGGCTCGCTGGCACAATCCTTCGGCGCCAAGATCATCAACGCGCGCGAGGAGCGCTGGGAATCGCTGAAGTTCGCGTCGTCGGCGACCCCGTTCGACGATTATCACGACTGGCATTCGCGGCTGGCCCGCGCGTCCGAACCCGACGGCCTCGACCGCCCGCGCGCCGACTGGCGCCGGGCGCCGGCCATCCGCATGGTCATGGCGCTGGGCGACACCGGTCCCGACGACGTCCGGGCCACCCTGAAGTCGCTTCATGCACAAGCCTATTCCCGCTGGACGCTCCTCGCGCTTACCGAAACAGGTGCATACGACGCCACTGTGGAGGCGTTCCGCAATGCGGCCGCCGCCGATGGACGGTTGCGCCTGCTGATGCCCGATGCGCCGCTGGAGCTGGCCGATGGTCTGGCTGGCGACGATGCACTGGCGGCGATCGGTGCCGGGGACCATCTACCCGATTGCGCGCTGGCTGTTCTCGCCGAAACGCTTGCCAGCGATCCGGATGCACGCGCCGTCTACGGCGACGAGGATGCCATCGACCCCGACGGCGTGTTGCACTCGCCGCTCTTCAAGCCCGACTGGAGCCCGACCTGGTTCGGCACCACGGCCTATCTCGGCCGGCTCACAGCTCTCCGTGCCGCCGACGTCGCATCGTTGAATGTGTCGGCGGCCAATTTTGCTCACGATGAACAGGACGTCGTTCGGCGCGTCGTCGAGCGTGCACCGCCGCAAGCGGTCCGGCACATTCGCCGCATCCTCTACCGAGGCCGGCGCGATCGCGACACACGACGGCAGACCGCGCCGCCCGCACGATGGCCGACACGCGCTGTCGTCGTCACCGAGCATGCCTTGCCCGAAGCCACCATCGTCATACCGTCGCGTGACCGGCCCGACCTCATCGGCTCTTGCATTTCAACCTTGCGGCAACACACCGACTATCCAACCTATCGCATCGTGATCGTCGACAATGGCAGCACGCGACCCAAGAGCCTGCGGCTGCTTCGAGAGCTGGACGCTCTGCCCGATGTCGAGGTGATCGCGCGTCCGGGACCGTTCAATTACTCGGCCCTGTGCAACGACGGTGCGCGGCTCACCGACACGCCGCTTCTGGCGTTCCTGAACAACGATGTCACCGTCTTCGAACCGGGCTGGCTGAAGGCGCTCGCAGGCTGGGCGGTGCAGCCCGGCGTCGGCGTGGTCGGCGCGAAGCTGCTGTTTCCCAACGAAACGCTTGAGCACGTCGGGGTCGTGATCGGCCACGGCGGCCTTGCCGGTCACATGCATCAGGGCGGGCGGACGACGGACCCCGGCAACATGGGGCGCCTTCTTTCACCGCATGAGGTCTCAGCCGTCACCGGGGCCTGCATCGCCATCGAGCGGGCGAAATTCGATGCCATCGGCGGCTTCGACGCCGAAAACCTGCCGATCGACCTCAACGACATCGACCTCTGTCTCAAGGCCGCCGAACGCGGTTGGCGCACGATCTGGACGCCGGAGGCCGTTCTTTATCATCGGCAGTCCGCCACGCGCGGCTATCCGCTCAAGCCATTCACGTTATACCGCAAGGAGCGCGAACACTTCCGTTCTCGCTGGCCGCACGTCATCCGGGACGATCCATACTTTCATCCCGGCCTGTCGCTGTTCTCGCACCGGCCGGCACTGGCTTAAAAGCTTGTCTTTTTGTTCGAGCACGATCTTGTCCGATTGCCAGTCTCCACCATTCGGAATCGCCCTTTAAAGGACGGACACAGTGGCCAATATCGTCATCACCGGCGCGTCGAGCGGAATCGGCGCCGCGCTGGCGTTGCGCTACACCGCGCCGGGAAACACGCTCGCGCTCATGGGACGTGACGAGAGTCGGCTGTCCGCCGTCACGGCGTTGTGCCGCAAGCGCGGCGCGGTGGTCTTTCCAGGCATCGTCGATGTGCGCGACCGGTCGGCGATGGTCGATTGGCTCACGGCGTTCGATGCGCATGCGCCGATCGATCTGGTCATCGCCAATGCTGGAATCATGGCGGGCACGCCGCCAGGCGGCGCGATCGAACCCCCGGATGACGCTCGCGCGGCGATCGAGATCAATCTGCTTGGAACGCTCAACACGGTCCAGCCAATCCTGCCGATGATGATGAAGCGCGGCCGGGGTCAGATCGCCATCGTCAGCTCTGTCGCCGCTTTTGGACCGGTGCCTGACGCGCCGAGCTATGCCGCCAGCAAGGCGGCGCTATTGAACTACGGCCTGTCGCTTCGGGCGTTGCTCGCCTCGACCGGCGTGCGCGTCAGTGTTATTTGTCCGGGCTATGTCACCACACCGATGATGCGGCAGGAGACAGGTCCAAAACCATTCGAGATGGCGGCGGAACGTGCGGCTGACATCATCCACCGCGGTCTTGAACGCAACCGCGGCGTCATATCCTTCCCGTTCCTGTTCAGCTTGATGTCCCGCTTGACCGGCTTGCTGCCGGACCGTCTGCGTTCGCGCGCCGCCCGGTCGCTGCGCTTCACGGTAACGGCGACCGACACGGCTCAGGAAGGGTCAGGTTCGAAGTCCAGCGTGTAGTACCACTGATCCAGACGCGCCGCGATGATCGGCGTGATGACAGCATCCAGTTTCGCGACATTGGCCGCGAGGTCTGAGCGGCTGCCGCCGTCTCTCGCAAGCCGCAACGGCGGCAGGAAATGAACCCGAAAGCGCGCGGCATCGCCCAGCCTCTCGCAATAGGTCACGATGATCCGCGCATCGGCGAGACGGGCGAGGCGCACCGCATTGGCAATGTTGCCGCGCAGGCGCTGCGCCCTGCCGAAGGCCGGAGCGGAAACACGGTCCTCGTTGATCTCGTCGAGATAGAAGAGAAAATTCTGACCCTGCCGCAACAACTCGTAGGCTTGAACAGCAGTGTTCAGGCTCGGTGTGAGGGGTGTTCCGCCGTAGCGTCGCCGCACGTCGGCGGCGATGCGCCGATCGAAACGATTCTCCGGCGGCTCATAGGTGCCGCCCCCGGTGTAACCCAACCGTGTCGCGACGACGCCGATCAGCTCCCAGTTTCCGAGATGCAAGGCCGCGCCGATCATCGGACGGCCTTCGGACATCGTCAGGTTCTCGGCGCCGACAATCTCCACACGGCCCTCGTCGCACAGCCGATGCAACACCGAATATTCCGCCATGGTGCGGCCGACGCTGCGCCACAGCCGGCGCATGGCGGCATCGACCTCCGGGGGCGATGATGCTTGCGGATGCAGGCGCTGCCACAGGCGTCGGGCCCGCGCCTCGCTTTCGGGATAGCGTAGAGGTGACAGGCGCGCCGCCTGAGCCCCAAAGGCCGAACAAAGGTCAGTCGGCAGGGCCCGCAGCCCATGATGGATGGCAAGATTGAGCGACCCCTGCGCCGTATCGCGCGCCCAATAGCGCCAGGCCGCCCGCCGGCGGTTCTGCTCGTTGCTCAGAAGATCGCGAAACGCCGGGCCTTCAGCCATGATGGAACGGGCAGCCCGGCGGCGGACCGGATACAATGCCGGCCGCGTCATCATTCGTCGCGGCGCCACCGCGCCATTCGCCGCGCCGGTGCACGACCATCGGCAAACCGTTCTCCGGGCGAAGCGTCAGCCGGCAAACCGGCTTGACTTCCGTGCCCGGCGCAAGCCGAAGCTGCACGGCTTGAACCAGCGTTGCGATGCCCAGCACCGCCTCCGTCATTCCAAACGCCATGCCGGCGCAGACACGCGGTCCGACACTGAACGGCAGATAGGCGAATTTCGAGATGCGGTCACCACGCTCGCCGAGGAACCGCTCGGGGATAAAGGCGTCGGGATCGTCCCAAAGCTTGCGATGGCGGTGCAGGAGCCAAGGCACGACGAGCACGATGGCGCCTTTCGAAATCGCGTGTCCTTCGAACCTCTCGTCCCGCAGCGCCTCGCGCGGCAAGATCGGCACCGGCGGATAGAGCCGCATGGTTTCGTCGAGAATTGCACGCGTATAGACGAGCTTCGGCATGTCCGCGAGCGTCGCCGGCCGACCGGCCAGCACCGTGTCGATCTCGGCATGCAGCCGCGCTTCGACGTCGGGCGCTTGCGACAGGAGATACCAGACCCAGGCCATGGTGTTGGCCGTGGTCTCGTGACCGGCCATGAACAGGACCGCGATCTCGTTGCGCAGCGCCTCCCGGCCGAGCGGTGCTCCGGTCTCAGGATCGCGGGCGTCGATCAATCGGCCGATCACCGAATCCTCACCAGCATCGGCCCGTCGCCGATGGCTCTCGACCACCTCGTCGAGGACTGCATGGATCCGCGCCACCGCCTCCAGCACCGGACGACCCTGCCGGCGCGGCACCCAATCGGGCACGCCGAGCAGCGATAGAACGTCGAGCCGGTCGATCTCACGCTGATAGGCGCTGAACCCCTCCACGATCTGGCGCGCGAAATCGTGGCCGAGCGCGCGGCCGAACAGACAGCGGCAGATGACCTCGGCGGCGAGATGCGCGGATTCCGCCAACGCATCCAGCGTTTGTCCCTCCCGTGCCAGCCAGCTCTCGCGCAGCTCGGTCGCGGCCTCGACCATACGCGGCGCGAACACCGACATGCGCGAGACATGGACGATCGGCGCGACCATGCGGCGGCGTGTTTTCCAAGTCTCGCCATCGCTGATGAACAGCCCGTCTCCCAGCAAGGGCGCGAGGGCGTTGCGCATCTGCGGACTTTTGCGCTCGAAGCTCGCGTTATGCTGACTGAGCGCGAACTGCACCGAAGCCGGACTGTTGCACAGCACGGTCTCCCGCAGGAACAGGCGCGACCGGGAGAACTCGAGTTCGAACGCCTCCTCCTCCCACATCGCCAAAAGATTCTCCCGCGCGAGCATCAGCCGTTGCAGGCCCGACGGCGGCGACTTGAGACGTGGCGGATAAGGTGGAACGAACGGGCTCAAGGAGACAATCCGAATCTGCTGTCGGCGCCCGCACCGGCCGATTCGGTGAGCGGTCCGGGGCGAAACGCGACCGGCCCGATCCTATAACAAGGACCGGACCGGCTGCGAGACCGTTCAGACGCCGAAACGCGTCTGTGACTATTGTCTGCTGGCGCTCCAGCTTCCACCCTTGCCTTCGATTTCGCCCTTCATCGTGTTTCCATCGACCCGGCCCGTATACTTGGTGCCATCGACGGTGAAGGTGATCTCCTCGCCCTTCAGCTTGCCGTCGGTGACCGGAACCGCCTTTCCGCCGGCATCAAGCTCGCCCTTGAACATCTGGAACGTTTGCTCGATCTTCAAGGTGCCCTTCCCGGCGCCGCCAAGCTGCCAGGAACCCTCCACCTTCGCCGGCACGTAATACAGGTAGGCCGTGCACCAGGCGCGGCAGTCCTGCTCCACCCGCTCGGTCTCATCGGGGCTCCAACCGCTTGGCCGGAAACCGTTGACGACGATGCGCGAGCCCGGCTTCATGTCGAGAAACTTCGGCGTCAGGCGGTCGAGGTTCTCGGTGAGAAGAAACAACGCCAGAACCGAGGCCTTCGAGATATCGGCCTTGTACATGTCACCTTCAACGAAGGTGGCCTTGTCGCTGACGCCGGCCGCCTTGGCGTTGTCGCGCGAGAGCTGAACCATCTTCGGATTGAACTCCACGCCGATGGCCGTGGCGCCGCGCTTGGCGGCGGCGATGATGTTGCGGCCATCGCCGGAACCGAGGTCCATGACCGTGTCTTCCGGCGTCACCTTCGCCATGTCGAGCATCTTCTCGGTGAGCACCTCGGGCGTCGGCACCCAGACGACGTCGCGGCCGGGCTGGCCGGAATAGGGCTTGAACGGCTTGTCGGCATCGTCCTGCTTTTGCTGTGCGGAGGCCCCTTGCGCCAGCACGACGACCAGGGCAGTGGCCAGGACAGCGCCGATGACAGCCGGCCAGGCGCGGGGGGATTGGATCAGGCGAGACTTGATCACACGCGGCTCCGATGATGAGGCCCGACGGATCGCGGGCAGATGGACCGAGGAGGCAATGGTCGCACGACCGCGACCATGCCCAAACGCTGGAACGACCCGTGAAACGGGGCTGCGGCAGCCCGGGTCCAAACCGCCACGCCTTGCCCAGCGACCTTACACCGGGCGCCGGGCGTCTGACGAGCCGGTCCGGCGGGTCCGCTCCCTGACAAACCGCCGGAAGCGGCCCTTATTCCACGGGGGGCTGTATCATGGCCGAAGGCGCTCCAGAACAAGTCCGCGTTTGTCAGCCCTGATCGAGGGGCGAAGATATATCGCGGACAAATGAAAGCGGCCCGGCGCTTTCGGAAAGCAACGGACCGCTCAGGCAGCATCTCAGGCAACAGATCGTCTGTTCGGGGACATCATGAGACGCACCGGTCCCCGTGATCCCGAGCCTCGGCCTTACGCCGCCAAGTTTCCGAACTTGACGAGATTTTCCTTCTGCTTTTCGTTGCGCGGCTTGAGCTTGAAGAGGCGCGCGGCGGTTCCGCCGAGGATGTTGTGCTTGGCACGCTCGGACAGGAACGGCAGATCGGTGATCGTGGACGGCAGGTCGAAGTCCCAGTGCGGATAATCCGACGAATACATGAGCTGGGTCTCCGCATTGATCATGCGGAACGTGGTCTCCAGCGCGCCCATGTCCTGAATCTCCATGGGCTGGGTCGAGTAGAACATCTCGCGCATGTACTCGCTCGGCTTGCGCTTGAGCAGCGGCGCCTCGGACGGCCGCAGCATGAACTCATGATCGAGGCGCTGCATCACGAACGGAATCCAGGCCAGGCCCGACTCGATCCACAGCGTCGGCAGGTTCGGATAGCGTTCCGGCAGGCCGTTGATCACCCAATTGGTCAGATGGAGGATGTTGTACCAGCTAAAGCCCAAGGCATGCGCCGACAGGAAGCGGTTGCAGCTCTTGAACAGCGGCTCGCTCCAATTATAGCCGGCGTGGAACGATAGCACGAGACCGCGCTCCTCCAGCGCCCGGTAGAGCTTCATATAGGCATTGTCGTAGACCGGCGTGTCGCGCACCGTAGTGACCATGAAGCCGCCGACATATTTGCGGTCGCCGAACGCCTCGACCTGGCGAAGCGACGCCTCGGGATCGCTGAACGGCAAGCATAACATCGAGAAGAAGCGGTCGTCGGAGTGCGGCAGCACGTCCTCGGTGAGCCAGCGGTTGTAGGCCCAGCACAGCTCGATCTCGACCTCCTTCTGCGGATGCATGCCGATGGACAGCATGCCGGTCGGGAACAGGCACGAGTAGTCGACGCTCATCGCGTCCATCCAGCGATGGCCGAGTTGCACGTCGCGAAGCTGGCCGTCGTCGGTCTTTTCCGAACCGCGCAGCGGATAGCGGGTGACGCGGCCGCCGATGTCCTGGAACCCGACGTTCTGGACCATGAAGTTGTTGCGGCTCTTGCTCACGCTTTGCATGCAGAGCTGCCTGATCACGTCGTTTTCCATATACGGAAGGAACTCTCGGAAGTTCTCGTTCTCGTAATGATGCGCGTCGACGTCGACGACCAGCATCTCATCAAGCTTGCGCTGATGCGCCTGCTTGCGCGCGTGAGCCAGAAGCCGGCTGGTGTTGAGTTCTTCGAGCGGAACCCGGCGTCCGCGATCGGCGATCAGATCCATGGCGATTGTCCTCCGGACCTAGCGTTATTCCTGCGTTGTTCCTGTCAGCCGATCCGGCGCCTCAGCGGCCGGTCCAGCTCTGCCACATTCCCAATTCGAACACGGCGAGATCGGCCGCCCGCAGAAGGCCGCTCGCGGTCACCATGATGCCGGTCGGGCTAACGACCTGGCCCTCCTCCACCGGCGTCTCGCGTGACCCGGCTTCGACACGGGCCGCGTAGAGTTTGCACAGCGACGCCATCAGCTTCTGCGCCGTCTCCGTGGACAGAACGTCGAGGCGGTCATCGACGATGGCCTGCTCGATCTGTGCCGCCAACTCACGCGCCCGCGCCGACGATGCGTTGTCGGGCACCGAAGGCGGCTTCGGTGCAGGCCGGATCACGCGCGGCGGCGGATCAGCCACGACTGCGGCTTGAGCTGACTTCGATGCGACCGTCTTTGTCGCTGGCTTTCTCGCTGTCTTGGCCTTGACCTCTGCCTTGGCCGCGCGCTTGGTTGGCGACTTCGCTGCGGACTGCCGCGGCGCCGTGGCCGTGATCTTGGCTGCAGCGGTCTTACGCGACGACATAAACGTCCTCGCCCTTCTGAAGAACCTTGTAGCTGCGCAGCTTGAGCTTGCGATCGGAGATGCATTCTCCGGTCTTCATGTCGTATTCCATGCCGTGCCAGGGGCAGACGAAGTTCATGTCCTTCTCGGAGAAGTACAGGCCCTTCGAGGTCCGGTCCTCACCAAGCCGCTCCTCGACCTTGGCGATGGTCAGGCCCTCGCAAGCCGGCCCGCCCTGATGAAGGCAGAAATTGCTGTAGGCATAAAACTGGCCCTGGTGCCGGAACACGCCGATCTCGTTGTCACCGACAAAAACAATCCGGCGCTCGCCGTCCTTGAACTCATCAAGCTTCGCAACAAACTTCTCGGCCATGCTCTCTGCCCTTGCTTGTTTTCGTGGCAACGTACCCGGCATTCCGCCCAGCGTGGTGTTCAAGTCCGCCCGCGGGCCGTCGGTTTCAACCCGACTGCGGCAGGCAGCCCATCGGCTCCCTCCCAAATGGAACCAATGATGAATCTGCCTTTTCATTGGAATGAAAGCAACCTGCATAAGACGCAGGGCCCGATGCCGATTCGCATTCCCCGGCACGGCGATGCTGCGCCATCGGGAGACAACAAGGACGGAACCCGCTAAACTGGCCGCAATCCGGGACCGGTAGACGTCCCGACCGATGATATCGGAGGAACTCCGGAGGACCCCCATGATTGAGCCTCGCATCAACGGCTTGCGCAGCATCGAATTGGGCGTCCGCGACCTGCGCGGATCTTCGGATTTTTATCGCAAGGTATGGGCCCTCGAGGAGGTCGCCGCCGACGCCGGCACGGTCCATCTTCGCGGCACCGCAACAGAGCATCATGTCGTGACCTTGCGGGAGACGCCACGCTCCCAGATGCTCTGTGTGCATTTCTCGGCGCCGGACCGCGTCACGGTCGATGCGCTCCACGCTCGCGCCGTGGGCTTCGGCGCCGTCATCGACACGGCGCCCGGGGTGCTCTCCGCGGCGGCCGGCGGCGGCTACGGCTTCCGCATGCGAACGCCGGAGGGTCACCCGATCGCGATATCGTCGGACGTGTCGCGCCATGCCGACGCGGTTGACGATCGCACGCGGCCGACCAAGCTGACCCATGTGGTGCTCAACAGCGCGGACGTCTCCCGGCAGACGGCGTTCTTCCTCGACGTGCTCGGATTCAAACACTCCGATTCCACCGAGATGATGGACTTCATCCGCTGCTGCTCCGATCACCATAGCATCGCCTTCGCGCGCGGAAACGGCCCTTCGCTCAATCACATGGCCTACGAAATGCCCGACATGGATTCGCTGATGCGCGGAGCCGGTCGGCTGCGAAAGAACGGCTTTGAACTCGAATGGGGCATCGGCCGGCACGGGCCGGGTGACAACGTGTTTTCCTATTTCGTTGAGCCCAACGGCTTCGTGGTCGAATACACGACCGAGGTTCAGCAGGTGGACGACACTTACGAATTCCATGACGCCAAATGGTGGAAGGACCTGAACATCTTCCCCTGCCGCTGGGGCATGGCCGGGTTGCCATCGAAGCGCATGAAGCACGCGGGATCGGGCGCGTTGACGGAAGAGCTGAACGAAAGCTGCGAACAGATCATCGCCCGAACGCTCGGACGATGATCTGCCACGCAGCGCCGCAGCATCCCCCGATGCGGCGCGAATGTCTGCAGCGGCTCGCGGTTTAACCCGCGGCCATGCCAGACGCCTTGAGGATCGGCGCCCAACGCTTGGTTTCAGCGGAGATGAAGGCGGCGGCCTTTTCCGGGGTCGGGCTGACCACCGGATCGAAGCCGGCACTTACAAGCCGCTTTTTGAACTCCTCCGCGGCCGCGACCTCAGCGGTCGCTTTCGCGAGTTGGCCCATGATTGGCTTCGGCACACCACTCGGCGCGAAAACGCCGATGAAAAGCTGCGCGATCAGATCCGGGAAACCTTGCTCGGCTCCGGTCGGGATATCGGGCGCCATTGAGACACGCTCTTCCGAAGCCGCCGCCAGGATGCGGACCTTGCCGGCCCGGTGCAGATCCACCAGGCCACCGGAGACCATCGGCGTCATCATCGGGATCGTGCCGCCGATCAGGTCGGCAATGCCCGGACCGGCGCCCTTGTAAGGGATGTGCACGATACCGGGAAGATCAGCGAGGCTTTTGAAAAGCTCGCCAGTCAGATTCGACGACGTGCCGGCGCCGGCCGAGCCATAGCTCAGCTTTCCGGGATTGGCCTTGGCGTAGGCGATCAATTCCTTGAGATTCTTGGCCGGCACCGAGGGATGAACCGCGATGGCGCCGGTCGAAAGCGACAGAATTCCGATCGGATCGAAATCCTTCTCGGGATCGTATTCCGGCCTGCGGATGATCGGAGCCAGGACAAGCTCGCTGGTCGTGCCAACGAAAAGCGAATAGCCGTCAGGCGCGGTGCGGGCCGCGGCGCGGGCGCCGATCGTACCGCCGCCGCCGCCCATATTGTCCACGATCACGGTCCCGACGGACGCGCGGACACGTTCGGCCCATTCGCGACCGATGACATCGACCACGCCACCGGGCGGGCGCGGCACGATCAGGCGGATGGGGCGTTCCGGATATTTGGCATGCGCCACCGACGGCCACAGCGAAGCGGTGGACGCGGAGGCGACAATGGCTGCGCTGGCACGCAGAAGCTCACGGCGATTCATGACGACCTCGGCTAATTGATCCGAATTTCTGTCGCCAATTTAGTGTGCAGTGCAGCAAGAGCGAGTCCATACATTCGGCAAGCTGCACAGCAACATGGCTTGAAAATTGTGCAGCGCGAATGTCGGCAAAGTCCCGCAGCGGACGCGAATTATTCCATGACGCAAGCCGGAAAGAGAACAAGTCTGCTGCGCTCGATCAGTTTAAAAGAATAACAATCTCTTTGAGCCAGACCCGAAAATGACAATTGCGGGTGGGTTTCCTCACCCGCAAGCGCCGTCTCCACGCGATGTTTGCGCCCATTTGATAAGCACGAACTGGTGATCATCCGTAGACCGCGGCCTCGATCACCTCAGCTTGGCTTGTTCGGCGACCTTCACCCACTTGACCAGCTCAGCCTCCAGCATGGCGACGAATTGATCCCGTGAATTGCCGACGCCCTCCGCGCCGTCGGCGGCCAACCGCTTCTTCATCTCGGGCGTTTGGAGGGCGGCGATCGCGTTTTTGTGGACATAGTCAAGAATCGCATCCGGCGTGCCGGCGGGCGCGAACAGACCGAACCATTGGATGGCCTCGTAGCCATCGACACCGGCCTCCGCCACCGTGGGCACATCGGGCATGACGCTGGACCGCTTGCTGTCCGAATTTGCGACCGCAAGCAGCTTGCCGGCGTCGACCTGCGGCTTGGCGGAGATCATGTTGATGAACATGCCCGACAGCCGGCCGGCAAGAACCTCCGTCACAGCCGGCGCAACGCCCTTGAAGGGCACATGCTGGATGTCGAGGCCGGCCATGGCCTTGAGCAGTTCCATCGCCATATGCGGCTGCGTGCCTGCGCCGGCGGATGCGTAATTCATGACTCCCGGCTTGGCCTTGGCCATGGCGATGTAATCCTTCAGCGTCTTGGCGCCGAGCCCGGGATTGACCACCAGCACGCTCGGCACGCTGATAAGCTGCGTGATCGGCGCGAAGTCCTTCAGAAGATCGTAGCGCACCTTCGGGTTGACGGCCGGCAGGATGGTGATGGGGCTGGCCGCGACCAGGAGCGTGTAGCCATCCGCCGG
>Ga0182743_1003652_pt1 | contig 12178 bp, 12 predicted proteins | sample eDN3rd30CKraftOP_FD_128522 | JGI IMG/M metagenome (GOLD analysis project Ga0182743, IMG submission 128522) | Enriched Organic Plus compost microbial communities from Emeryville, California, USA - eDNA 3rd pass 30_C Kraft OP (version 2) (version 2) ... | reverse complement strand
TCGCGGTTCTCGCTCCCGAATACGGACCCGCAATCGCCTCCGGAACCGCCCCGCTACCGCAACCGGCGGCGGTTTCCGGTTCTCGGAATCGCCTCCGCAATCGCCTCCGGACCCGCCCTCCGCAACCGGCCGCGGTTCCCGGCCCTCGCCACCGCCTCCGGATCCCGAGAGCGAATCGTGTCCCGGCGAATCGTGTCCCGGCGAGTCGTATCCCGCCGCACAGTATCCGGGCGCGGGCGCAGCGAATCCGCGCGCATCGTGTCGGTCGGTAAGGGAATCGGTTCACCAAGCAGCAGGATCGAATCGGGCTGCTCGATGCGCAGTGTTTCGACCTGGATTTCCGGCACCGGGAACGAGTCGCCCCAAGCCGGTGCCGTGTCGCGCGGGGCTTCGGTTCGTGTCGGGAGGCGCGGCACCCCGAGGTAGGGCCGTTTCGGCTCGACCGGTTCCTCTTCCGTGAACAGTCCGCGAACCCACGCGACAGCGCTTCCGCCAGTCCGGGCCAGGCCCGCAACCAGGCGAACGAAGAGGTTCTCGCGGCCATCGGTCGGTTCACCGCGCGGACAGCTCGTCGGGGGCTCATCGCCGCGCAGGAACAACTCCGTGCGCGAGCGCCCCTGCTCGGGTCTGCACCCGTCGCGCAGGACGAGTCCGGTCCCGGGATCGATCTTCCGTTCGATGACACGCTCCGGCCGTTCCCACTCGCGGGGGGCTTTGCGGTCGCTGTAGACACGGTTCATGATGCGGCCCCATACCGGGGCGGCCAGCCGCCCGCCGCTCGCGTTGGACACGATTGCCGCGGGTCGATCGAACCCGATCCACACCGTCGTGATCAGCGCCGGGTTGTAGCCCACGAACCAGGCATCGCTGCCGTCGTTCGTCGTTCCGGTTTTACCTGCCGCGGCACCGCGGTACCCCGCGCGCAACGCACGCGTGCCCGTGCCGGACCGTAACGCATCCTCGAGCATGTCCGTCACCAGGTACGCGACGCCCGGGTTCAGAACATTTCGCTTCCGGGGCCTGCTCTCCCACACGATTTTGCCATTCGCATCAACCACGCGTGTGACCATCCGCGGTGCAACCGCTTCCCCGAAATTCGCAAGCGGTGTGTAGGCTGCCGTCAGTTCGAGCGGGGTCACCGCAGCCGTGCCGATCGCGATGGATGGCAGTTTCGGGATATCGCTGCGGATCCCGCTTTCGTGCGCGACATCGATGACGCGATCGAGCCCGACGTCGGCGGCGAGGCGGATGGTGGGCAGGTTCTTTGAGCGAACCAGCGCCTCGCGCATGCTGACTTTCCCCTCGGTTTCGCCGCCCGCGTTCTGCGGTTCCCAGACCTCGCCCCCCGGCAACTCCAGGCGGATCGGCTCATCCAGGATGAGCTGGCTCGGCGCATAGCCATCGGAGAGCGCCGCCGCATAGACGAACGGCTTGAACGCGCTGCCTGCCTGTCTGCGCGCCCGCGTCGCGCGGTCGAACCGCGATTGCTGATAATCCCGCCCACCGACCAGTGCACGCACCTCGCCGGTCGCGGCTTCCATCATCACGACTGCGCCCTGCAGGTATGCAGGATCCTGCTCCAGAGCGCCGCTCCTGTAGCGCTCACCGCGGTAGCGGCCATACTCGCCGGCTTCGATCAGTCGAAGCTGAGTGCGAAGTTCTTCTTCGGCGATGCGTTGCGCCCGGCGATCCAGTGTCGTGTGGATCGCAAGTGTGCCGGTATAGAGATCCTCGCCGAGCGCATCCTCCAGCACGCGACGCACGGCATCCGCGAAGTACGGCGCGACCTGTGTCGCCGTGCGACTGCGCGGCGGATCGCGGCGAACGTTGAGTGCGAGCCGCTCTGCACGATTCGCTTCCTCGACGGTGATTCGACCCTGCTGCACCATCTGCGCGAGCACGAGATCGCGACGTGTCTTGGCGCGGTCAGGGTTCCGGCGCGGATTGTAGATCGTGGGGGACTTCGGCATCGCGGCGAGCGTCGCCGCCTGCGAAAGTGTCAGGTCCTTTGCCGACTTGCCGAAGTAGTTGCGTGCGGCCGCTTCAATCCCGTACGCGCCGCTGCCGAAGTAGATGTGGTTGAGGTAGAGTTCGAGGATCTCGTCCTTGCTGTAGCGGTCCTCGATTTCCCTTGCGACGCGCACTTCCAGGATTTTGCGGCGAAGCGTGCGCTGCTGTCCGGGCAATCGGTCCGCCCACACGTTGCGTGCGAGTTGCATCGTGATCGTGCTGAACCCCTGCACGAAACCGCCCGCCTTGATGTCAGCCAGCGCCGCACCGAGCACACGTCGATAGTCGACGCCGTTGTGCTCATGGAATCGCTTGTCTTCGATCGCAACAAACGCCGCAGACACGTAGTCGGGAAGCGAGTCGAGTCGCACTACCGCGTAATCGACCGGTGCGAGATCTGCGAACGGCTCACCCCCTGCATCGTACAGAATCGGCGCACCACCCGGCTGATACGCGGTCAGTCGCCCGACATTGGGACACCCGCGCACACCACACCGCGCCCACAACACCCAGCCCAGCATCAGCAGCGCCGCAAGCACGACCAGCACTCGCCGGCGCGACACACGAATCGTCTTCCACCGTGCTCGAAGACGCACAAACGCCTCGCGCAGCCATGGCCAGCGAGGCGTTTCTTCGGGCGTCGATGCTGGAGGTTTGTTCACCTATCCTGTCCTCTTGAACCAGGCGACCGTCTCTGGTAACCCCTCCTGCAAACTTCGTGGCGCGTAGCCGAATTCGCGAGTGGCCTTCGCATAACTGTGCAGCCACCGCTCGCGCGCAGTCGCATCCACCGTTTCCCGGCTGATCGGCAGCCGCCAACCGGTCACTTTGCTGACGCCGTCCATCAACACACCCGTCATGCGCGCCATCGCGGGCGGGAACCGCAAGATCGGCGCACGAATCCCCGCGATCGCGGCAACTTTCTCCGCAAACGTGTTCACCGACACGTCCTCGCCGCCGAGCACGTACACCTCACCCGTGCGGCCGCGGTCTCCTGCGGCAAGTAGCCCATCGACCACATCGTCGACGTGCACGTAGGAGAACCACGATGGCTTCGTCAGCAGCCCAGGCACACGATGATGCAGCAGGTCCTGGATGAAATTCCCGCCCGGCCCCTGGTCGCCGGGACCGTAGACGTATGCCGGACACGCGATCACCAGCGGAAGCCCACTCGCCTGCGCCGCGCGCGCAAGCGCATGCGCCTCCGCCTTCGTGCGATGGTACTCCGAAGGGTACGGCCCGCGATACGCCTCAATGCTGTCACTCGGCGTCTCGCCGCTCGGCCCCAGCGCAACCGTCGTCGAGACGTGCACACTGCGCGGCACGCCCGCAGACTTCACAACGTCGAGGAACACCGCGGTCCCGGTCACGTTGATGCGTGTGAGTGCAGCCGCATCCACGACGCCCATGTCGTAGATCGCGGCCAGGTGGAAGGCAAGGTCGGCGCCCTCGACCGCGACGCGAACGGCGGTTGGATCCGTGATGTCGCCGAGGATCAGTTCGGCACCGAGTTTACGCAGCGATTCCGCGCGTTCGGGCGAACGCACCAGACAGCGCACACGATCGCCGCGTGCGAGCAGTCGCTCGGCGAGGCGCCCGCCGATGAAGCCGGTCGCCCCAGAGAGATAAACCGTTCGACTCAACTGCCGACCGGCCCCTCGACGAACCAGCCAATGTCGATCATCTCGCCGTTCGGCCGGGCATCCTCGCGCGAGACGACGATGTCTGCTTCCTTCGTCTTGTCCAGTCGTTCCTGCGAAAACACACCGCCCGTGATTGCGTGATCCATGATGCGCAGTTCCGATTCACGCCCGTCGGGCGCACGCACGCGCAGCTTCCGACCGACGCCAAAGTCCTCCGCCTTCGGCGTCCCTTCGACCACCTTCAGACGCAACACCTGCCCGCGCAGCGGGACCTCGTACGAGTCCGACACCCGCAGACGGAAATTCCCTCCAGCCATCTCGCTCTCCTCTATTTCAACGGCCCGGCCTGCCACGCGCTCCGAACCTCACCAACTCTATTTCAACGGCCCGGTCGCCCCGCGCTCCGAACCTTACCGACTCAATTTCGCCGGCAGCCTACGTTCCCGACGCGCCCGCGTCAATTCGCCGGCTTGACAACAGCCTTTTCAGCGCCTAGCTTCCCGACCCACTTGTATGATGCAGTCCTGTCTTCACGACGGACAGCAATGAGGTTGCTACGCGGGCTGTACCTCGATAGGAACGGGACCTGCGACCGTTTGCGTGCAGGCTCCGTTTTTTTATGCGCTCGCCGCAGCGCCAGACCCAACGCGGCACCGGGTATTGTGGATCATCGCTCCCTGCACTCGGTTTTGACCATTCCATATTTCAGGAGTCCAGCGATGGCTCGTACGAACGGCACAGTCAAGTGGTTCTCCCAGGAAAAGGGGTACGGCTTCCTCCAGCGTGAGGGCGGCCCGGACGTTTTCGTCCACTACTCCGCAATCCAGGGCAACGGGTTCAAGGTCCTCTATGAGGGCGAAGAAATCGAGTTCGACATCATCGAGGAGGCCAAGGGCCCGAAGGCGGCAAACGTCGTCCGCCTGAACCCGCCTGCCGAGGCGCCGCGTCGTGGTGGCGGCGACCGCGGTGCACGTGAGCCGCAGGGCGGCCGCGGTGGCTTCGGTGGTGGTCCACGTCGTTACGAGAGTCGCTACTAGGATTCCGTCCCGACCCAGTCGTATCGAAACGCTCGCCCGCAACGGCGAGCGTTTCTTTTTTCGCCTTATCTGCAGGACTACTCAGGCACGGCGACAGGCACGGGTGAACGGCCGGGCGCCGGGCACGTCTACGGGAACGGGAACGGGCGAGTAACACGACCACGGACACGGGAAGGGGCAAGGGAACGGGCACGTGAAAAAGGAATCGGCGGTTCGGCCAATGTAGAGCACCGCCCCGGAGCAGAACCTCGTGCCCGTGTCCGTGAACGTTCCCGTGGTCGGGTCGCGCGCCCGTGACCGTTCCCGTAAACGTTCCCGCCGCCCGGTCGTTTCCTCTACCCGTGCGTCTCACCATTCGTCATGCAGTCCCCGCGCAGCATGCCTTGCTGTTTCACGCCCGGCGCCGCACACTGACACGCATGTCACAAAATCACGATGCGCTGCAGCTCGATGCCGAAACGATGCGTCGCTTCGGCTACCAGGTCATCGACCTGTTGGTAGATCAGCTTACGAATCTCGATCGCGATGTCGCCTGGAAAGGTGCCTCGCGCCGTCAACTCGAACCTCTGCTCCGTGAGCCCGCACCCGAGCGCGGACACGACTTCGAACAACTGCTCACCCGGCTCAGGGAGCAGGTCCTCGACTATCGCGCCCGCGTCGACCATCCGCGCTTCTTTGCCTTCATCCCGACCTCGCCGACCTGGCCGGGAATTCTTGGCGACCTGATCGCGCAGGGCGGGACCGTGTTTGCCGGCAGTTGGCTGGGCGGCTCCGGCGCGGCGATGCTCGAGCTGGTGGTGGTCGACTGGTTCCGCCAGTGGCTCGGCATGCCCGAGCCCGCAGGGGGGCTGCTGCTCTCCGGCGGTTCCGTCGCGAATCTGACGGCCCTGGCCTGCGCCCGCCTGAACCGCCCGGCCGCGGAGCGCGAGCGCGGCATCGTCTACTACAGCGCACAGACACATTCCTCGATCGAGCGCGCGGCGCATGTGCTCGGCTTCACCCCCGACCGTGTGCGCGCGGTAGCGGTAGACGCCGACTTTCGGCTCGACCTGGCTGCGCTCCGCTCCACCATCGAACAGGACCGCGCCAACGGGCTCGTCCCGCTCGCAATTGTTGGCAATGGCGGCGCAACCAGTACCGGCGCCATCGACGCGCTGGATGAACTGGCCGCGATTGCCCGCGAATACAACTGCTGGTTCCACGTCGACGCGGCATACGGTGGCTTCGCCGTCCTCACGGACCGCGGCCGCAACGCACTGCAGGGAATCGAACGCGCGGACTCGGTCACGCTCGATCCCCACAAGTGGTTGTACCAGCCGTATGAGGCCGGCTGCGTCATCGTGAAAGACCAGTCGCTGCTCGAGCGCGCGTTCCATGTGATGGGCGACTACATGCGTGACACCGCCGTACACGACCGCGAGGTCAACTTCGGCGAGCGCGGCATTCAACTCACGCGCTCCGCACGCGCCATCAAGATCTGGCTTTCCATTCAGACGTTCGGGCTCGATGCGTTTCGTCAGACGATCGACCGCTGCCTCGACCATGCCGCACACATCGCGCAACGCGTACGCGGCAATGCGGAGTTCGAACTGCTCGCCCCACCGAGCCTCGGCATTGTCTGCTTCCGTCGACGTTCACCCGGCGCAACCGATGCCGAACTCGATGCGCTCAACGAACAACTGCTTCAGCGGGTCGTGCAAAGCGGGCGGGCCATGCTGTCGTCGACGCGACTGAACGGACGCTACGCGCTCCGCCTGTGCGTGCTGAATCACACGACCACGCGCGAAGATGTAGACACAGTGATGAATTTGCTTGAACAGTGAGACGTACAGCGAACTTCGGGGTAGAACCTACGACAGCAGGAGACGTACTTCCTGCAGAAGCACCTGCGGTTCGATCGGCTTGGTCAGGAACTTGGTGCAGCCCGCGGCTTCGGCCCGGATCCGTTCGCTCTCGAGCGCAATCGCGGTGAGCACGAGTAACAGCGCGGCATGCGTCTCCGGCAATGCACGAAGCTGCCGGATGAGATCCAGACCACCGAGCTTCGGTACCGTCAGTTCGGTGATCACGAGCGCGGGCACAACTTTGCGGGCTAGCTCGAGTCCGGCTTGACCATCGGCGGCCTCAACGACATCGAACCCGTGATGGCGCAGAATCGTGCGATACACGATTCGACTGTCCGAATCGCCATCGACCAGCAGGATCGTCTTCACCGCCAACCTTGGTTTTGTGTGGGTCGTTTGGGAGGCACTGCCGTGTCCGCAGGACATCTCAAAGATGCGCGAAACCCGGGCGGGCCGTCAAATTAATTTTTCGTAACGAAGCAGCACCACAGTTGTGCGGCAACTGTGTACGTCGCTCGCACCAAATGGATTCATCGATCGGCAATAGCCGTCGCCACACGACGCAGTCGCTCGAGAAGGGAACAAGGATGTCCGAAGAAATTACCTGCAGCCGCTGCGGCCAGACTGGTCCGCAACTCGCGAAGGCACCGTTGCGGAACGAACTCGGCGAACGGATCAGAAACGAGATCTGCCAGCGCTGCTGGGACCAGTGGCTCCGCTATCAGACCGCGCTGATCAATCACAACGGCCTCGATGTCCGGGACAAGCCCGCGCGTGAGTTCCTTACGATGAATATGGAAGCATTTCTGTTCAAAACGGGCGAGACGGAAACCATCGATACGTCGCAGCAGGGGAAGATTAGCTGGTAAGTGGAGCGTCATCCGGTTCTGCTGGTGCCGGGGTGGAGCGATACCGATCGCGCCCTGCGCCACGCGCTCCGCTTCCTGGTTGAAGCGGGCTGGCCTGAGACGTATGTGTCCGCGCTCCGGTTTCGCGACCGGTTCGGCAGCAACTACGAGCACGCCCGGGAGATCGCCGCGGCCGCACAGCGGCTGCTCGAGGATTCGGGCCGGGACCGGATCGACCTCGTCGCACACTCGATGGGCGGACTCGCCTCGCGCTTTTTCCTGCACCGGCTGGACGGCTGGCGGGTTTGCAGGCGAGCAGTTTTCCTGGGCTCCCCGCACCGCGGCACCTGGATCGCCTGGCTGGCATGGGGCGCCGGCGGCGCAGAGATGCGTGCCGGCAGTCCGTTCCTCACCGAAATCGCGGCCTGCGAAACCGAGGATCTTCCGGTCGAGTTCTTCACCGTGCGAACCCCGCTCGACCTGCGGATCTTCCCGGGTCACAGCGCGGTTCTTCCGCGTGCGACCAACCACAGGGTCTGGTGCCCGACGCATCAGGCCCTGCTCAGGCATCGTCGCACGCTTGACCTGGTCCTGCGCATCCTGCGCGACTGATTTACCGGCCTACTGGCCGTAGAGGCGATGTTGGCCCATTCTTTCCCGAAAATGGCGAACGCAGGTAACGTTCAACTGGTGCTGGTCGACTTTGACGATACGCTGGTCGACACCGCACCACGGTTTCAGAAGGCAAGGCGGGCGCTGTTCGGACTGCTCGAGGACCTGGGCTTCGACCCCGAACACGCTCGCCGATTGCATCATGATGTGATCGATCCGGTGATGCTGGACCGCCACGGCCTCGGGCCGCAGCGGCTGCAGCATTCGTTTCGTGCTACATACGAGGAGCTCTGTACCGCGGCTGGTCTGCAGGTAGTTCCGGACCTGCTGCAGCAGTGTGAAGCGCTCGGGCTGAACGTGGCCGGACCACCGCCCGTCATCGATGGTGCACTCGATGCGCTGCGCCGCCTCGCCGCACGGCACCACACCGCCGTGTACACGCAGGCCGGCAACATCGATTACCAGCTCGAATGTGTGCGCGCATGCGGCATCCTCGACATCGTGCCTGTTGACCGCGTGCATATCACCGCGCGCAAAACCGTGGCTGCGTTCCATGCAACCATGGCGAGCTTCGGCGCTTCCGATCCGGCCTCCGTCTGGATGATCGGAAACAGCATGCGCGCCGACATCAATCCGGCCCTCGAGGCCGGCGCCAACGCTATCCTGGTCGATGTGCAGGATCCATGGGAGTTCGACCTCGTCGATCCGATCTCCCCCGACTTCCTGCGCGCACCATCGTTCGCCGCGGCTGCAAACTATCTACTCGCTGAGTGAGTGATGCAGGTAAAACTCGCCGTCCTCTCGGACTACGCCAACGTGACGTCGGACGGCAAACTCAATATCCTCGGGATCTTCGACCGGATGAACGTGCTCGATCTGCCCGCCGTCCATCCGCAGATGCACCTCGTGCTCCGAATCGAAGCGCATCCCGCGGAAACCGAACGGCATCACGACATCGAGATCCGCCTGCACGATCCCGATGGCGAGGCCGTTTTCCAGGTCCAGGGCGAGGTCGTCCCGCACGGCGAATCGGGCCGCCCGGTCTCGACCAATCAGATCCTGACCCTCAACAACCTCCAGCTCAGCAAGCTCGGGGAATACACGTTCGTCGTCCTGGTCAACAACGACCTGAAAGCAGAGATCCCGCTCGTCGTCGATTTCGCGCCACCGACCGCGCAGCCGATGGCACCGTCGGGTCCGCTCCACTGACCACCGCGCCACAGGAGTCTGGCCAAACGATGTTGGAAGAAATCAAGGCAAAGATCGAAGGCGAGATCGAGCGCCTCATGAAGGAGCTCACCGTCACGCTGCCCAGGGCGATCCAGAAGGCCGTCGAACTCGGCGACCTCTCCGAGAACGCCGAGTACAAGTCCGCCCTCGAACGCCAGCAGTTCGTTCAGGCGCGCCTCAACCACCTCACGCAACGCATGGGCGAACTCTCGAAGATCGACCCCAAAACCATCGCCGACGACCGCGTCGGCTTCGGTTCGCGCGTCACCGTGCAGGACACCGAAACCGGCGAGAAGATCACCTACTCCATTGTCTTCGGCGACTACATCGAGCTCGATACCAACCAGATCTCGATGGCATCCCCGATCGGCAGCGCTCTGCTCGGTAAACAGCTCGACGAGGAAGCCATCGTCCGACTGCCGCGCGGCGAACGCAAGTTCAAGATCGTCGAACTCGTCACCCTGCCGCAGATGGTCGAGCAGAAGTAGTTCGCATCATCGCTTTCAGAGGGCGGACCGCTGGATTGGCGGTACCGCCCTCTTTGCATCGTTGCCGGTCCCGAGGGTCCGGGACGAAAGCAGGGTGGTGATTCCAAGCGGTCTCCGCGCTGGCGCCGGGCGTTGTTTCACGCGGAGGCCGCGGATTTCGCGGAGCCACCCCGCCCCTCGCCTGGTTTGCGGGCGGCAACGCTGCCAAGGCCGGGCGTCCAACCCGACCAGCCGGGCGCACCCTGCCCGTGAGAGCGACCGCCTTGATCTCGCCAAGCCGGGTTCGTAAATTATCGGTTCGATATTTGTCGGACCGACATTAGCCGGACCGACGGTTGTCGGACCGATGCGCATCGGACCGGCAAAACCGCACCGATCACGCGGCGGGCGGGAATTCCCGAACGGAGACCGATATGCCCCGATTGATCGACCAGAATCCATTCGTAGTGGGGCTCCTGGCCAGGGGAAACCACTTCGCGGACCGGGAAAACGAGGTTGAGCAGATCGCAGCGGCACTCGCCGGGCCGGGGACTCGGCTCATCGTCTACGGCGACCGCCGGCTTGGTAAGTCATCCACCTTGGACCGGGCGGCCACGCTCGTTCGGAAGCAGGGCACGCCGGTCGCCATCGCCTCTCTGGCCACGGCGAGTGACCCTGTCCAAGCCGCGCAGCGTGTTCTGACTGCGCTCCAGAAGGAACTGGGCCGGAGCTGGCGTGACCTGATGGACCAGATCGCGCAATCTCTCAACGTGAGCTTCGAGGTGGACCCATCCGCGCTGCAGATGGGCGGGCTACCGACCATGAAACTCAGCTTCGGTATGCAGAAGCCGGCTGCGGCCCGCCGCCTTCTCCCGGACGTGCTTTCTGCGATCAACGAGCAGATGACGAAGCGCGGAGAAACGATCGGCATCGGCCTCGACGAATTTCAGCGGATTCATGAGTGGGGCGGCGAAGATGCCGAGTGGGCGCTTCGCGATGCGCTCCAGCAGCACGATGGTATCGGGTACGTCCTGGCCGGATCGAAGCGGTCGCTGATCGAGGCCATGGTCACCGACAAGGGCCGCGCTTTCTGGAAAATCACCGACACGCTCCTGTTTGGCCCCATCGATCAGGGTGTCATGGCGAGGTGGATTTCGTCGGAGGCTGGGAGAACCGGCGTCGAGATCCCGGCTGCCGCCGCGGAGCGCATCGTCGCGCTGACCCATCCGAGAACCCGCGATGTGGTCCAACTCGCCCGTGCCGTCTGGTTCGACGCGCGGGCACGCGATGGCCACCTCGATGAATCCGGCGTGGATCAGGTATTCGATGGCCTGATCTCCGAACAGAGCGAACTCTACCGCGTGCTCTGGACCAAGCTCGACGCCCGGGCGCAATCGGTACTGCGCGCCTTCGCTGCGGACCCGGACGTGCAGATCACCGCTGCCGAAACCTCACGTCGCTTCCGCCTGGGTCCGAAGAGTTCTGTGCACAGCGCCGTAGAACGCCTGGTCGAAGCCGAACACCTCACGCGGCTCGACAACGGCCAGTACGGGTTCGACGACCCCTACTTCCGGCGCTGGGTCCAGGTGTTCGGGCTCCCCGACATCGGCGAGCGGACCCCCGCCCTGAGCGAATGGCTGAAGCCTGCGACCTGAACGCGCCGCAATCGTAGACCTCGCCTGATTGGAACCCAGAGCCTCCGCACTCCGCACTCCGCACTCCGCACTCCGCACTCCGCACTCCGCACTCCGCGTCTCTGCTTGTCTGTGTGTCTGCGCCTCCGCGTGACAGAATATGGCTCTGATTCCCGCCGATTACGCGGGCACGGACCATGAAGGGAATCCCTTTCATGAGAGAGCAGGACCATGCGCTTTTTCCCCGGCAGCGCCGCGATGTCTCGCGCTGGGAGCGCCGCGGATTGAGCCCCCGTGCGGAGCGCATCTTCAACATCGTATCGACCGTGGTGCTCCTGGTCCTCGCCGTCGGCTGGGTCTACACGATCCGGCAGGCGCTGGTCGAGGGAGTCCGGCCCGCGGGGCTGGCCGCGGAAGTCACGATGAATCCGCTCTCGCCGGAGTCACCGCCACCCACGCCGTACCTGCTGGACCTGGCCGCGCGGTCGTTCGTCTCGGACACGATGCTGCGCGGTTACAGCGGGGCGGTCCGCGTGGCGGTGCAGGCGCCAGGCGACACCGTACCGGCGCCGGACTCGCTTCCCCCCGGCGTGGAAGTCGAACTCACGCCTGCGGAGGAGGAAGCACGGCCCGGCGTGTGGAACGTCATGGTACGCATGCGCGACGCGATCATGCCGGTGCCCAACTTCACGGTACTGACGCTCACGCCGCTCTCTGAAAAGCGTGGCGGGCGAATCGGTTCCTACGTGATCGGGAGCTGGCCCTACGAGTCGGGGGGCAGGCCGCGGTCACCGCAGTACGCGCCGCCGACCGGGCTGGTACGGGTCACACCGCAGAACATGAACACACCTGT
>Ga0182743_1003650_pt1 | contig 12187 bp, 16 predicted proteins | sample eDN3rd30CKraftOP_FD_128522 | JGI IMG/M metagenome (GOLD analysis project Ga0182743, IMG submission 128522) | Enriched Organic Plus compost microbial communities from Emeryville, California, USA - eDNA 3rd pass 30_C Kraft OP (version 2) (version 2) ... | reverse complement strand
GCCGCTCCTGTATTCGCGGGCTGGCGTGCACTCCCCGAGCCGTCCGATCCCCGCGAGCTAGTGCTGCACCGGATGAACGCGCTGCGCGAGCTGCGCGCCGCACGGCACGGAGCGGCCGTGAAGCAGGTCGGGCTCGAGCCGGTCGACGCGTTCATGGTGCGGACGCCGTACATGGCGGCGATCTTCGGCTGGCCGCAGCCCGAGGGCGAGCCGGACGAGGCCACGAAGGCGCAGTGGGCAGAGGCCGAACGCCTCACGAACGAGTCGTTCGCCCGTGACCTCGCCGTGCTGAGCGCCGACGAGCTCGACGAGTTCTGCCGCCTCGCGGAGGCGGTCCGCACGGCGGCGGTCTGACGAGCGCCGGCGGGTCGGGTCGGTCAGGCCCGACTCGTCCGCTGGAGCGCGTCGAAGGTCGCTGCCGTCGCCCAGCCGTAGCAGAGGTGCGGGACGATGTCGGACAGCCATCCCGCGACGCCCCAGGTGCGGGGGTCGGACACGCCCATGGCCGTGTAGGGCACGACGGTGGACGCGGTCGCGGCCGCTGCGATTCCGACACCAGCGATCGCGAGCGGGACGCGAGCCGGCAGGCGTGGGCGCAGGAGGCCGTACGCGGCGCCCACCCCGAAGCCGGTGAGGTAGCCCATCAGCGCGCCGATGGCCTCCTTGCGGTTGTCGGCGGTCGGGTCGTCGCCGTCCTGCTCGCCCTCGTTCGAGCCGTTCGAGCCGCCGGAGAGCGGCACTCCGGCGATGTCGGCCAGCTTCCCGGCGGTCTCGGAGGGCACGCTGCTCGCCGGCCGGCCCCGCACCGTCATGTCGAGGTAGGTCACGGTGTTCAGCACCGACGTGCCGACCGCTCCTGCCATGAGACCGTGGACCAGGTCACCCATCGGCCGACTCCTCTCAAAGTCCGGGGCGGATGCGCCCCTCCACTCGACCTGCCCGCCACGAGCGCCGCTCAGTCACCGCAGCTGTTCCCCCCGACGTCAGGGGAGGAGCTTCGATAGCCTGCGGCGCTGGGGAACGACGATCGAGGAGGGGTCCGATGAGGAAGTTCCGTGCCGTCATGGCGATCGTGCTGACCGCGGGAGTGATGTCCGTCGGGACCACCGCGTGCACCACGCAGCCGCGCACGCCTGAGGAGCAGGTTCGCTTCGAGGAGTGGGTCCGGACGTCCCTCGGAGGCATCGTGGGGCTCTGGTTCTGGAACTGGTACAACCAGACCTTCCCCTGCCCCTACTGCGTCTGATCGACGGTTCGGGCCGAACTTCGGCAGAAGCGGACGTACGTCCGAAAGTGCCAAAGTTCGTCGGCAACGAGAGCCCGAGGTCGGAATCGAACCGACGACCTGCTGTTTACAAGACGGGTCAGAACCCCGGAAAGCGTGACGGGGCCTGACTTTGCCCTGTCATTCCTGGACGTTCTGTCACACCTCTTCGGCACTCTGGCGGACACACAGCGGACACAGGGAGGCGAGGCTGTGCAGGCCCGAGGGTCGATCGAGCAGTGGAAGAAGGATCCCGACCGCTGGCGCGTCCGCGTCACCGTCGGCCGGGACCCCATCACCGGGTCGGAGAAGCGGCTCTCCAAGGTCATCGCGGCTCCGCACAACCGCACCGGCCGCCGCGCCGCTGAGGACGTCCTTGCCGAGCTCATCAGCCAGGCGAAGACCCTGCGGCGCTCCACCCAGCGGGTGCCCGACGGGATGACCGTCGCCGATCTGGCCGAGCGGTGGACCCGATCGAGGCGGCCGAGCTGGGAGGCGAAGACCGAGGCCGTGTACCAGGGCGTGCTCGACCGGCACATCGTCCCGGCCATCGGCGGCCGGCCCATCGCCGAGCTCACCCACGAGGACCTCGAGGACCTCTACGCCCGCCACGCGGAGACGCCGCGCACCGCCCGACAGATCCACGCCACGATGCGGACGATGCTCGGCCAGGCGGTCCGCTGGCGCGCGATCCCGCACAACCCCGCGATGGCTGCGCAGGCGCCGCCGTACGAGTCGCCCGAGATCGACCCGCCCGACCCCGACGCGGTGGTCGGGGCGCTCGCCGTCGTGGACGAACGGTGGCCTGACTTCGCTCTGTTCCTCCGCCTCGCCGCCACGATGGGGTCGCGGCGTGCGGAGCTGTGCGCGCTGCAGTGGCGCGACTTCGACCTCGACGTCGGCACCGTGTGGGTCCGCCGGGCGATCGCGCGGAACCCGAGCGGGGGAGTGGGCGCCGAAGGCCACGAAGACCGGCAGCCGGCACCGCGTCGCGATCGGCGCCGCCGCGGTGACGAACGTGAGGCGCGCCCGTGAGAAGGCCGACGCCCGACGCCCACGCGTGCGGGGTCGAGCTCCGAGAGGACTCCTACGTGTTCTCCCCGTCGCCCGACGGGCTCGAGGTGCCTCGGCCCGACACGTTCACGCAGCGGTGGAGCGGCCGGCGGCGGGAGGACGGCACGTACACCGGCATCCGGTCGAAGGTTGGCCTCGACGGGGTCCGGCTCCACGACCTCCGTCACTACGTCGCGACCCAGCTGATCGCCCAGGGCGTCGACATGGTCACCGTCTCCGGCCGCCTCGCCCACGCCCGCACGAGCACGACGCTCGACATGTACGCGGCGTTCCTCCCAGAGAAGGACCGCAAGGCCGCTGACCTCCTCGACCTGTGAGGGAGGACGATGCGGCGGGGGTGCCGGACGAGCGCGTCCGGCACCCCCGGGTTACCGCTAGGAGGCGTTCAGCCTCCGGACGGCGGCGTTGTAGCGCCGGACCGCCTCGTTGTGCTCCCGAGCGGCCTGGTCGAGCGCCCGGTTGTACTTGCGGACCCACTCGTTGTACTCGCGGACCGCGTTCTTCTGCTGCTGTTCCAGGCGACGGATCGCAGCCTGGACCTGGGCTCTGTTGTTGTATGACACTGTGGGAACTCTCCTTTGAGAGGGGGTTGCTGGCCGGTGCCTCCGTCGAAGAACGCACCGGCCAGTAACCGGTTGTTCGGCGCCGACTTGACGCCGACGCCATGTTCGCACGCGTGCGTCGCACTCCGGTGGATGCCCGTGCAATGCATGGGCATCCACCACGTTTCCCGCCGTCACTTCTAGGGTGCAATCGCAGCAAGCCGTCGCTAGGAGGAGCCCCATGAGCGAGACGTCACGGCCCCGCGCACTCACCGAGCAGATCGTCGTCCGGGTTACCCCGGGCCTCTACGAAGCGCTGCGACGCGACGCCGAGACCTTCGGACGGACCGTCGCTCAGTCAACCCGCTATCACCTCAGCCGCGTGTTCGAGGACCAGGCGCGGGCGGCGAAGTAGGTCCGCCGGAGAGCGGAACGGGCTGAAGGAATAGCCGCCGCCGACCTCCGCTTCAGGAGCTCGCAGCGCGCCTCCGTTGGGCCGACGTGTGGGAGTCGTGCGGCGCCCGATGGGTGCTGGAGTTCGGGCTCGGCGAACCCGGCAACGTCTACGGCGTCCCGATCTACTCCACCAAGGACGCCACCACCTGGGTGAAGGTCCGCCGGAAGAACCCCGCCGCCTGGCCCGGGATCTTCAACATCGGCCCCAACGAGCTCGTGCCGTGGAACCCGCAGTGGCGTCCCTCCGACGGGAAGGACGGCTACCTCCTCGTGCGCGACCCCGACACCGGCTACGAGTGGGGGTTCTGGAACGTGTCGTGGAAGTGGGCGACCGGCGAGCACCAGACCGACGTCAACAACAACTGGCCGATCTACCAGCACCTCCCGAACCTCCTGCAGCCCCCGTTCGGGTCGGCTGGGATCCGAACACGATGCTCGCCGCCGCCTCCGCCTATCAGGTGCGGGATCCGCAGTGCCGCCCGGTCGACACGAGGACGTGGCGAGGGAACTTCCCGGGGGCGTGCGGAGGCGGCTGGCAGCTGGGCCCGCTCGTCGTCACGCCGGCCGAGGTCGCCTCCGGCAAGATCCGTCACGCGCTGCACTTCTACTCGGCGAACACGATGGACCGACCGAAGGTCCGCGAGGACCCGATGACGGCGGTGGCGCCGGCCCGGCAGGTCGAGGGCGGCGACCGGGTCGCCGACGAGGTCAGGGCGCGCCAGGTTCCCGAGGGTGCGCGGTTCTCGATCGACATGACCGATGCCGAGATCTCGACGTGGCTCGACCAGCGAAACCTCACCGACGGCCGGCTCCGGGAGACGGTGTGCATCATCCTCGTGGCGCTCCGGGAGTACAGATGGTTCCTCGGCGACTCGTCGCCGTACGCGGCGCACTGGGTGTTCGACACGTCGCCCTTGGCCCGGGCCCGCTGGCAGCAGCTCGGGGTGCCCTCGGGACCCGCCTCGACGCAGCTCCTCGCCGGCCTCCCGTTCGACCGGATCCGAGTGTGGGCTCCGCCCACCGCCACCCTGGCCGACGGCACCACCACCACCGGCTACGGCTGGGCGACGGACCTCGAGTACCGGCCATGACGAGGGACGAGGTGAAGGTTTCCCGCCGCGCTCTCCGTGGTGTGGGCGCTCGCCGCGTTCTCCGGGACCCGCTGGGTCATCCGCCGCATCATCACGCTGTAGTTCCGCCGGCCGCCGCTGGCACGCCCACTCTTACATTCCTTGACGCAATGTGCGGTGGAATGTAAGAGTGGGCACATGGCCGACATCGTCGACGTGTGGACGTCCATCTTGCTCCCGGCTCGGAGCCGTCTCGATCAGCAAGCCGCTGAGCACTTCGCCCACTACAACTCGCCCATGACGGCGATGGCGAAGGCACACACGTGGCGCTCCAACGCGAGAGGAGAGTTCGCGCTTCGGGCACCTGAGGGGTTCCGCCTCGAGAACGAACGAGCAGAGATGGGGAAGGTCGTCATCGTCGATGAGTCCGACGAGATGCCCTACCAGCTGAAGTCCATCACCGCGCTCCAGCTGGAGATCGACAACGCTGGGCGGCAAGGCCGACTGTTCTCCCCGTCCGAGAGCTCCCGATTGGTTCTCTACCGGTTCGACAAGGCCAACAACCTTCACCTCAGCGCGGCACCGGCGAGGATCGTTGGCCGCCGAGGAAGCAGAAGGCGCGTAGAGCTACTCGAGCCACCGAGGAAGTGGGGCAGCTGGCCCGTGGCCGGTTCCACCGAGCCGACGGACGACCGGTTCGAACAGCCCACCGACACCTACGACGACATGTTCGGCGTCGACGAGATGACGCTCAGCGATGACCTCTGAGCCCCGCCTTGCCGCCTACCGACGGCTGGAACAGATCACCCAAGGCGAGCTCGCGGCCCGGCTGGGCACCGATCGCAGCACCGTCGGGGCCATCGAAATGGGCCGCCGCGAGATGACACTCGACGTCTCGAACCTCGGCTACTCGGCGGAGCGCTTCGGTGCCGTGCCGAGCATGTCGGAGCCACTCCATCGGTCCCGGGCCAGCACTCGGAAGTCGGCGAGAGATCGCGCCAAGGAGCTGCTCCGTCTCGGGGGAGAGGTGTACGTCGAGCTGGCTGCTCGCCATCCCAAGGTTCCACGCCCGCGGCTCCAGCGATTCCCAACCCCCGAGTCCTTCGCAGACGTGGCGGATCTCGCCAAGGAGATCCGTGTCGGCGTCCTCGAGGTCGAGGAGGACGCGCCGATCAAGAACCTCACCTCCGCGGTGGAACGGGCCGGGATAGTGCTGGTTCCCATCGTGAACCTGCCGGGGATCGACGGGCTCTCGGCATGGGTCGAACACGCCGACCAGCGTGTCCCCGTCATCGGCTTGAATCCCAACGTCCCGGGCGATCGCTTCCGCCTGACGGTCCTGCATGAGGTCGGGCATCTCACGATGCACAACACCAAGAGCGACACGGGCGAGTCGGAGGCGAACCACCTCGCACGGACCGTCCTCATCCCGGATGAGGAGCTCAGGGAACTGTTCGATCGATGCTCTCCGACCCTCCGAGATTTCGTCGGGCTGAAGCGGCGGTGGGGGATCTCGGTCGCAGCGCTGATCTACGGTGCCAGGGAGCTCGGGCTGATCGATGATCACCGATATCGGTCGCTTCAGATCCAGATGGCCCCCTGGCGACGGAACGAACCGGAGGCCTTCTCTCCGGTGCTCGGCGGACTGCTGCCGCGGCTGGTTGAGGTCAGTGGTGGGCCGGGGCCTGTTGGTGACCAGCTGGGAATCTCTCGCGAGCACATCCGCGACATCACCAACTGGTCACACCTCCGGCCGCTCGACGGCCAAGGGACCGGCGGCCAACCCGTCGGGAGACTCCGAAGCGTCGACACCGGCACGGCGACCTAGGACGACGCCAGGTGCGTGTTCAGCCTCGGGGTGCGTCAACCGGTAGCGGCGGCACGGGAAGTCCTGCCGGGGACATCCAGCAATCGCTCACACAGCCGGCCCAGGCCTGCTCGCCGGGCCCGAGCACGAGCGCCTCCAACGATGCGCCTTCTAGCGTCGGGTACCCGAGTGGGTCGTTTCCGTAGCTCTGATTGCCTCTCGCACTGCTCGCATGGCCACGCGAGGAACCCCCGGCGGGAATGATCACTGCGCCACCCGCGGGTCCGACGGTCGCGATCTTCTTCCCGCAGTTCTTGACGGTGGGGCACGCGTCGACCCCAGGCCAAACCAACGAGAAGGGCATTCCGTGGACCTTCACGTTTCTGCCCGGTGTGGTGTTGCGGATCACATAGTCGAAGTCCGCACGGACCAATTGCTGACCGGGCCTGGCGTCAGCGATGTCGATCGAGAGCTTCACGTTCGAGATCTCTACGTTCCAGGTGTATCCGTCGTGTGAGAACGGAAAGATGTGCGCCGGGGAGGCCGGTTCAGTTGTGGTTGTCGTCGGCTGCGTGGCCGTCGGGGAATCGGTTGCGGGTTCAGCGACGGAACCACCGCGAGCGCTCTCGGCGTCGTCGGTTCCCGTGTCTCCATCGCCACATCCCGCGACGACAGCCGCGCACGCGGCAAGCACAACCAGGATCCGACGCATACTCCCACCCTCCCAAGTACCAGCCGGAACCTATATAAGCAGCTCCCCCGGTTCCAAATGTCACCCGCGCGTTTGCTGATGGCCCTCCACGAACCTCGCCTCGCCGGCATCAACTGTCAGTCGAAGGTGAGGTCATCGGACACACGCCCTCGGAACGCCTTCATGACGTAGCGGGCGGCGCCCTCGGAGTAGCCGGCATCGCGCATCAACACATCGACGATCTTGTCGTCGGTCATCGTCTCGAGGTCGACCGACTCGGGGACTTTCATCGCAGCAGACCCTCCTTCCGGAACTCCGCGTGCATCGCCGCGGCGACCGGCCAACATTGACACCATGCTGCAACCGTCGCTGCTCCTGACGGGCCGCGCTCCGAAGTCAGGCCAGGTTCGCCTCGCGCTCCGGGCAGTACGCCCGGACGAGCGCCAGGTCCGTCGGAAACTCCGTGATCGGCACTCCGCCGAGGAAGCTCTCGGCGCCGCCGGCCTGGCAGAGAAGCGCCGCCCTCGTCGCCGCGTCCGGCTGCTCGATCACGTCTCCCCCCAGCTCGCCGGCGAGTGTCACATAGCGGTCGTATGGTGACTGCGGAGCCTCTGTCGGTTCGGTCACGGCAGGCGCCTCCGTCGTCGTGGGCACCGTGGTCGACGGTGTCGGCCCGTCCGCCTCTTCCCCGCTCGAGCACCCGGTCAACACGAGGACGGCGACGAGAGCGGAGATGGCAGGGCGCATGACGCCACGGTAGGCCAGTTCTACCGCTGAACTGGTGGAGTAGCGGACACGCTGCTTGACGGGATCACCGCAAACCCGATGATTCGACGAGCCCGAGGTCGGAATCGAACCGACGACCTGCTGTTTACAAGACAGCTGCTCTGCCAGCTGAGCTACTCGGGCGGGGACTCCGACGGCCGTACCCGCGGAAGACCTCGCGGAGTGTAAGCGACCGCCTGCTTGAGCGGGATCGTGCCGGCGGGCGTCGCGTCACGCCAGCGACGCTGGTCCGTCAGTCGCACTGGGACGATGCAAGCGACTGCAACCCCAGCAGAAGCTGTGCCATCGAACGAACCCGTTGTGAGGATGGGCGTCGTCTGATCAGCTGGCGGGGACGAAGCGCGCCCGTGCCGTGTCGGAGTTGATGCTGATGTCGAAGGGCGCTCAGAGGCGCCGGCCGGCGGGGTTGTTGAGGCGGCTCGTCCCGCCAGCGGTCTCGGTGTTCCATGTCGGCTTGCCGTTCGCCGCGACGATGACGAGGTTTCCGTCGTGCTGCATGACGACGCGGGAGCGTCCCTTCCCCGCGGTCCGGGATGACCACACTGGGGCATTTCCGTTGTAGAGCACGAGGTTTCCGTCGCTCTGCATGACGACGTTGGTCGCCCGCCCGACGGTCCCCGATGCCCATAGGGGCTTGTTCTTGCTGTTGTAGACGACGAGGTTGCCGTCGGTTTGCATCACGAGGCGGTATCCGCCGGTGACGGAGCGGACCGTCGTTCCACGCTTGGCGGACCAGTTGACGCCGAGCTGATCGGTCGTTGCGCGCACGCCCCTGCGGTCGGACAGTGCGTTGAGCTGTTCGGTGCTGAGCGGCACCGGACCCTTCGCCCCGGCGCTCTGCATCCACAGGAACGTGCCGCCGTCGGGCACCCACGTGCGACGCAAGTCTGGACCGACGAGCCAGGTGGTGACCCGGGGGTTTTCGCCCTTCCACTGGACCAAGTAGCCGGCGTACTGAGCGACCGACGGAGCGGTGGGCGTGGACCCGACGAGGTCTGGGTAGTTGCCTGGGATCGTTGCGCCCGCGGTCACCGTCGCATTCGTTGTCTCCCCGCCATTCCAGATCGTGCAGTTGGAGTTGTAGGCGGCTGGCCCTGTACTCCAGACCTCTTTGCACGTGCCGATCGCGAAGTGCGTGTGCGCCCCTGTGGTCGTGCCCGACAGGGCGATCTTTCCCAGAGGCGAGCCTTGGTCGACCTTGGTGCCGTTCGCGATGACCGAGGCCTGTGCGAGGTGAGCGTAGAGGGTGTAGAGCGGCTTGGTGATCCCGGCGCGGTCGTGGCGGACGACCACGTAGTTGCCGAACCCGCCCCCACATCCCCGGCTGTTGCTGTCGGCGCACCCGGTGCTGCGGGTGACCACCACCCCGCTCTGTGCTGCCCGGACGGTGACGCCGATGCCTGCCGCAATGTCGACGGCGCGTGCGCCATTCTCGTTCGCTCGATGCCAGGCGATCTCACCGGCTGGCACCGAGCCGCTGACGGGCCACGCGAAGCGGTTCGCCGCGGTTGCAGCGTCTGAGCTCGCCCCGAACGGTGCCAACAGCACCAACAGCGCCGCCGTCAGCGCTGTGGCGACCAGCCTCCTGGTGCGCGCCGTTCTGTGCGTAGAACCCATCGTGCAGGCCTCCCCTGATGTGAACCGATGACCCTAGGTGAGGTGAGTCGTTGGACGCCACGATTTCGGCATGCAGAGTTGGCCCGCCCGATCAAGAACCGTGCCTGCCGTCGTCCGCCTCGCTCACCCCGCACGGGAGCGGGACCTTGCCGCGCAGCCCACGCACCGGGTGGTCGCCGGGCGGGCCCGCAGGCGTTCCACGCCAATGGGCTCACCGCACTCGATGCACCGCCCGTAGTCGGGGAGCCGGACCAGGTCCATGGCCTGCTCCAACTCCTGCAGCTCCGAGCGTGCGGCGTCGATCATCGCGATGACGAGCGCCCGCTCGTAGGCGATCGTCGAGCCCTCGGGGTCGTGCTCGTCGTCGATGTTCGCCGTGTCGGCCCCCTCGATGATCGAGGTCAGCTCGCCTTCCAGCGTGGCGATCCGCACACGGGTCGCGGTCAGTGAAGCGTGCAGTTGCGCCGCCAGCTCGTCACGCTGACCCTCGTCCAACATCAGACCGACCGCTCGCAGACGGCGAGGTTCGGAGTGGAGGTGGACAGACCCCACGTGGGTCCCACAGCGGAGGTGACCATGAGGTGCGTCTACCCCCTTCACCCCTCAGGGGTACGGCACGCCTCGCCAGCTGTGGAACACCGTGTAGGTGTAGAAGGTCGTCACCATCGAGGCGTCCGCTTCGGGCGTGAACGTGACGGTGTACCGCGGTCCGTCCGGCGAGTAGGCCCACGACACCAGCTCCATGCACTTCCCCGGATCGGGCACGAACGGCACATCGACCCAAGCCTCGCCCGTCCCGCTGCTGGAGAACTCGAGCGAGGGGAGCGCCCCGTTCTCGTAGGTGCCCCGGTACATGTAGACGGTGAAGTCGTAGAAGCCGGTCCCAGGCAGCATGTGGATCTGCGCGCTGTGCGAGAGGAAGTCGGACGGCGCGCAGATCCAGCTGCGCCCGACGTAGACCGGCGACGTGACCGGTGCTGCGGTACAGGCACTGGCCCAGAGCGCGAGCGTGAGCCCCACCACCGCGATGACACCTCGCCGCCCGCGTGAGAGCGGCCTTGTTCCTGCGATCCGACCCACGGCGATCCACCCCCTGCTCGGCCCCGCCGGAGCGGGCGCGCCAACGGTTCGACCCTACGCCTGGTGGCCCGGCGTCGAGCAGGGGCGATTGTCCGAAGGTGAAGGCCGCCGCCGGCCACCTATCGCTGCATGTTCCGAAGCGGCTCGTGGACGGACCGCTCTGCGAGCGGCGTGGCCGACACGATGAACTCGAGCAGCGCCTGCGACGGACCGACGAAGTCGCCCGCGTACTCGGCGAGGCCCGGCTCGTCGCACGGTGAGATCCGGCGGATCCGGAGCGTCCCCACCTGGTCGCCGCACAGCACGTCGACGAGGTCGCCGACCGAGACGAGCTCCGCCTCCTCGGCCCTCAGCACGAGCCCGGTCGACGAGAGGTTCACGACCGTCGCGGTCTCCGGCGACACGACCGTCCGCCAGCGCTGCCGCCGGGCGACCATCCAGACGGCCGCCAGCTCCACCTCGTACCGCCCGGTCAGCCGACGCTCGTCCATGGAACCGTTGATCGGCGGATCGTTGCGAAGGGTTGAACATGGTCCCCTGCCCAGAGGGAGGGGGAGCGGGTCACCGGGACTCCGGAGGCCGCGCCGTATCCTTCCGGCCCATGCCGCAGCGGGACACCGGCGCGTCCGAGGAGCGGACGCCACCACGACGTGCCGCAGGGAGCCCCATCCGGGTGCGGCGCGAGGAGATCTACGTGCGGCGCCGGCGGGTGGCGGCCGGGGTCGGGGGCGTGGTGCTCGTGCTGGTCGCGATGGGCCTCTGGAAGATGGTGGGCGCCGTCGTCGGCAACGACGACCGCGAGATCTCGTCGGGGCGGCCCTCCACGAGCATCGCGTCACGCAACACCGGGGACGGATCAGCAAAGGGGGGTGGCGCAGACGCCGCGACGACGACCTCCGCCCCACTGCTGCCCGACACCGTGGAGATCGCCGCGCCGGCACTGGACCCCGACCGGGCGCAGGGCGAGGAGGGCAGCTCGGGCACGACCGGCCTCGTCCGGGTGCAGCGACTGGGCGGCGACCGCATGTCGCCCAAGTCGATCGTCGCGTCACCCCATGGCGTGCTCTTCGCGCAGAACATGATGTACCGGCACTCCGTGAGCGTCTTCAACGCCGAAGGCGCGCTCGTGCGGACCATCCCCGACGCGGTCGACCTCTCCGCCCACGGGGTCGAGGGCCACCCGGGGATCACGAAGGGTTCGCCCGTCGAGATGGCGTTCAGCCCCGACGGGCGCACCGCATGGGTGTCGAACTACTCGATGTACGGAACCGGGTTCGGGCCGGAGGGCAGCGACCAGTGCGCCCCCGGGGACGGCACCGACGAGAGCTACGTGTACCGGATCGACGTCCCCACCGGCGAGATCCGCAACGTCGTGAAGGTCGGCGCCGTGCCGAAGTTCGTGGCCGTGACGCCGGACGGGTCGAAGCTGCTGGTCTCCAACTGGTGCACCGACGACCTCTCGGTGGTCGACACAAAGACGAACGCCGAAGTGCGCCGTGTCCCGCTCGGCGGCAGCTACCCACGGGGCATCGTGGTGTCGAAGGACAGCCGCACCGCCTACGTGGCCCTGATGGGAGCCGACCGGATCGTCACCGTGGACCTCGCGACCTGGGCGGTGACACGGTTCGCATCTCCGGGGGACGGGCCCCGACACCTCGTGATGTCGCCGGACGGCCGCCACCTCTACGTCACGAACAACAGCGACGGGAACGTGGCGAAGCTCGACGTCGCGACGGGCCGGACCGTGGGTTCGGTGAGCACGGGGAGCCAACCACGGTCGATGGCGATCTCGAGCGACGG
>Ga0182743_1003649_pt1 | contig 12187 bp, 8 predicted proteins | sample eDN3rd30CKraftOP_FD_128522 | JGI IMG/M metagenome (GOLD analysis project Ga0182743, IMG submission 128522) | Enriched Organic Plus compost microbial communities from Emeryville, California, USA - eDNA 3rd pass 30_C Kraft OP (version 2) (version 2) ... | reverse complement strand
CTGCGTCGCCGGCTGGTCGTCGCCGCTGCAGCCGACTACTTCTTCAAGGGCGGGGTGAGCGGCTTCCTCTCGTCGCTCTTCTTCGGCGCCATCCCGGTCGACCGCCAGGGCGTGAGCCGATCGACGCTCGAGGAGTGCCACCAGCTCCTCGGCGCGGGCTGGTCGCTGCTGATCTACCCCGAGGGCGGCCGCAGCCCCGACGGCGATATGCAGGCCTTCAAGCCGGGCGCCGCCTGGATCGCACGACGTGCCGGCGTGCCCGTCGTGCCGGTCCACCTCGACGGTGCGTTCGGGGTCCTGCCGAAGGGCCGCTCCTGGCCGCGGCGCCACGCCGTCACCGTCACCCTCGGCGAGCCGATGTGGGTGCGTCCCGACGAGGACGCCAGGGCCTTCAACCGCCGGGTGCAGGCGAGGGTCGAGGCGCTCGCGCCGTCGGGATCAGCACCCGTCGAGCGCACCGACGCGGCACAGCGCGACGAAGCCGTCTGACCGCTCCACCTCCCGCCAGGCGGCATCGGCGTCGAGGTGCTCGACCAGGGGCTTGCCCTCCGGCCACACCACCACGTCCACCGCCCACCGGTCGAGCACGTCGTCCCAACCGGGCCGGTCGCGCAAGAGCGTGAGGTGCGCGTCGTGCACCTCCGTGGGGAACACCTCGGCCCGGTCGTCGACGAACACCTGCGCCGACGCGCCGTCCCGCAGGTCGAGGTAGTTGCCCACCCAGTCGGGCGCGACGACGTGCACGTCGGCGTTCGCGATCCAACCGCGCTCGTCCAGGTGGTCGACGAGCGCCACGGGATAGGGCCGCAGGTCGAAGTGCGGTCCCGACGCCGCCACACCGACACCGACCAGCGCGACCACCGCCGCTCCGGCGACGAGGACGGGACGGCGTCGCGGCGGAGGGGCTGCGCGCTCACCGCGCAGGTGGAGGAGGAAGGACTCGATCGCAGGCAGGAGGGCGAGCGCCGCCACCGGCAGGTTCCGCTGCGCCTGCGCGCAGAGGGCGACCACCACCAGGACCAAGGGCAGCCAGCGCCAACGGCGCTCCCGCGCCGCCCCGAGGAGCGCAAGCACCACCATCCCCGCAACGAGGAGCGTCCCGGCCTGCAGCAGCCCGGGGCGCTGCCACTCCTTGAAGGCAGCCAGCTGCGAGCCTCGGGCGGCGAGCCGGAAGGGGAAGAGGAGCAGTTCCGTCCCGTAGGGGCTGGCGACCGCGCCGGCGACGGCTCCCACGCCGGCTGCACCCGCGTAGGTGGCCGAACGGCGGACCGGCCGGACGGGAGCGCTCCCGAGCGCGACGAGACCCACGAGCGCGACCCCGACCACCCAGGAGCCGTGGAAGCCGATCCACGCAGCGAAGAGCGGCACCAGCCACGCCGCTCGCCGGTCCTCGACCACCACGAGCAGCGCCGCGACCAGCGCCAGCGCGCCGAAGGTCTGGGGCCGCTCGTTCCACCAGCCGACGCCGGCCCACATGACGGCACCGGTGACGACGACGCGCGCGACCACCGCTGGGATGCGGCGGGTGAGCCGCCACACGCCGGCGGCGAGGAGGCCCGTGGTGAGCGCGACGAGCACGCGCACCGCGCCCGGACCCGCTGCCCACTCGGTCCCGGCGTACAGGGCGGACGCCAGCCACGACTGCACCACCCATCCCGCGCCCCTCGCCGTGAAGGAGTACGGGTCGGAGTGCGGGAACCGACCGTCGACGATCAGTCGACCCGTCGCGAGGTGCGTGAGGAAGCTGTTGTCACCCAGCCTGGCGCAACCGAGCACGGCGCCTATGGTGAACCAGGCGGTCCCCCACCAGCGGAACGAGGCGATGATCGACGGCGCCGGTGCCTCCGGGCTCCGAGCGCCGGCCCGGATGCCCAGCGGCCGTTCGACGCCGGCGACAGGCGACATGGCGCCGGGTCAGAGCTTCTCGGCGATGTTGAGCGCTGCGGGACCGAGGACCACCACGAAGAGCGCCGGGAAGATGCAGAACACCATCGGGATCAGCATCTTGACGGGCGCCTTCTGGGCCTTCTCCTGCGCGAGCTGGCGGCGCTTGATGCGCATCTCCTCTGCCTGCCCACGCAGCACCCGGCCGATCGACACGCCGAAGGTGTCGGCCTGGAGGATGGCGAGCACGAACGACCGGACCTCGGCGACGTTGCACCGCTCGTCCATGGCCCGCATGGCGTCGGCACGGCTCGACCCGGCGCGGACCTCGCCGAGCATCCGGGCGAACTCGTCGGTCAGCGGACCGGGCACGGCGTCGATCACCCGGTCGATCGCCTGCTCGAAGCCGAGACCGGCCTCCACGGAGATCGTGAGGAGGTCGAGCACGTCAGGGATCATCCGCTGCAGCGCCTTCTGGCGTGCCTCCACCTTCCGGTTGAGGCTGGCGTCGGGGCCGACGAGCAGCGCGAACATCACCAGACCGCCGGCGGCGAGGTTGCTCTTCCCCTGGAGCGGCACCAGGCCGAGGACGAAGAACGCGAGGAACGCCACCACGGCGCCCACCGCCGTCACCACGCGCACGGCGAGGAACCGGTCGACCGCCTCCGCAGCGGCGTCTCCGGTGTACACGAACTTCTGGCGCACCTTCTCGACGTAGCCCGTCGGCGTGAACCGCCGGCCGAGGTCCGTCAGGCGTCCGATCACCGGGGTGATCGCCCGCTCGTGGAGCGGGGCGAGCAGCTCCTGGTCGCGCTGGTTCTCGAGCTCGTACCCGTCGAGCTGGCGCAGCGTCTCCCGCACCACCTGGCGCTCGTCGAGGCGGGTGAAGAGGAAGAAGACGACCCCTCCCACGACCCCGGCCACCAGGAGGAGCGGCAGCATCAGTTCCACACTCATGGCATCCCTCAGATCTCGATCGAGACGATCTTCTTCATCCAGGCGAAGCCGATCAGCATCGCCGTCACCGCGACCCCGATGAGGATCATGCCGGTGGTCTCCTCGAACAGCTTGGAGATGTACTTCGGGTTCATCACCAGCATCACGACGCCCAGTCCGGGCGGCAGGCAGCCGAGCACGATGGCCGACATCCGGCCCTCTGCGGTGAGCGAGGACACGTCGCGCCGGAGGCGCTCGCGCTGGGTCATCGTGTCCGCCACGGTGAGGAGCAGTTCGGCGAGGTTGCCGCCGACCTCCCGCTGGATCCGGATGGCCATGACCGCCCAGGCGAAGTCGTCGCTGCCGACCCGCTCCGCGGCGGCGTCGAGCGCCTCCTCGAGCGGGCGGCCGAGGCGCGCCTCGGCCATGATCCGGCGGAGCTCGCGGCCCATCGGCCCGTCGACCTCCTTGGAGACCGCCTCGAAGCCCTGTCCGATCGAGTAGCCGGCGCGGAGCGTGCCCGCGAGGAGCGTCAGCATGTCGGGCAGCTGCGCCACGAACTTCTTCGCCCGTCGCTTCGCACGGAAGCTCACGAAGAACCTCGGTGCGAGCACCGCGAGGAGCAGCACGACCAGCACCATCATCGGGCTGCCGAGCAACAGGGCGGCACCGGCCGTCGCCAGCACGACGATGGCGCAGTAGAAGAACAGCGCCTCGGCGGGCCGCAGCGGCAGGTCGGCCTGCTCCAGCATCGCCTCGACCCGGGTGAGGAGGCCCTGCCGCTGGGCGAGGTCGCCGGTGATCTGCACCGCGCGCTTCATCACCGCACCCTTGGCGAGCGAGCCGTCGTCCTCGTCGAGGTCGAGGGACGCCGAGGGCGACGTGTAGCCCTCGTAGTGCCGGAGGGCCACGCTCAGCCGCTCGGAGCGGCGGGCGAGGAGGGAGCCCACGGAGTACACGACCATCCCGGCGGCGGCGCAGCCGAGGAGGACGATCAGGTACTTCACGGCGCTCGACGACAGGAGCCCGTCGACGCCGCCGGTGCCCCGCGGGGCGATCAGCGCGTCGCCGAGGCTGACCGCACCCGGCTCGTACCCGAAGGTGGTGGACGCGCCGTCCCAGGTCAGCCGGGCGGTCGACACGGTGTCGACCTTCTGCTCACCGACCGATGCCGTGATCCGCCACGTGGAGGCGATCCCCTCCCCCAGCGACCCGAGCGCCGTGCCCATGTCGTCGACGTCGACCGCGCGGAGGTCGCCGCCGGTGCGGGTCACCAGCCGCGAGAGGGCGTCCACGTCGGAGGTGCCCCCGTCGATCACCAGCGCGTGCACGTCCGCGTGGGCCGCCCGGACGGCGCTCGCCACGTCGGTGAAGCCGGCGGACGAGCCGTTGTCAGCGGTGCCGGTCACCACGACGATGTGGCGGCTGGACCCGTCGGGGGAACCGAACGTCTTCGCGGCCGTCACGATGCCGTCCCAGAGGGCGGTCGCGCCGGTGGGTGCGAGCGTGCCGATGCTCTGCTCGAGCTGGGCGGAGGTGGTCACCAGGCCGGCGCGCTTGATGGCGCCGCCGCCGATGGTGACCGCACCTGCCCGGTCGACGCCGTGGCGACCGGGACCCAGCTCGTCGATCATGCCGCTCTTCGCGATCTGCACCGCGCCGTTCGAGAGCAGCTCGCTGTTGTCGATGACGAACATGACGTCGTGGCGGCCGCCGGCGTCGCTGAGCCCCGTGGCCGACTGCACGTCGACCTTCCGGCCGTCGACCTCGAGCTCGAGGCCCTTCGAGGACGTCGCCCCGGGCGCCGAGACGTCGATCGCGACGAGTCCCTCGGTGGCGTCGACGCGGGTCACCTCGACCGACTCCGGTCGGGCGGACGCCGGCACGGCGCCGATGAGCACGACGGCGGCGACGACGGTCGCCGCGGCGGTGACCGGGAGCAGCAGCCGGCGGGAGCGGGTGCGCACGGTCAGCCCCGTCCCACGGCCCGGCGGCCGCCGTCGGGGGCGAACACCTCGGGGCCGAGGCGGATGCCCTGGTCAGCGAGCTTCTCCGCGAACTTCGGGCGCACGCCGGTGGCCTTCAGCTGGCCACGGAAGCGACCCTGCTCGTCGACGCCGGCGCCGAAGTCGAAGAGGAAGACGTCCTGGAGGGTGATGACGTCGCCCTCCATGCCCTGCACCTCGGTGATGTGGGTGACCCGGCGGGTGCCGTCGCGGAGACGGGTGAGCTGCACGATCACGTCGACGGCGCTCGCCACCTGCTCCCGGATGGCCCGGACCGGGAGGTCGAAGCCGGCCATGAGCACGAGGGTCTCGAGGCGGGCCAGGGCGTCACGGGGGCTGTTGGCGTGCAGCGTGGTCAGCGAGCCGTCGTGGCCCGTGTTCATCGCCTGCAGCATGTCGAGGGCCTCACCGGAACGGCACTCGCCGATCACGATCCGGTCGGGCCGCATGCGGAGGGAGTTCTTCACGAGGTCGCGGATCGTGACCTCGCCCCGACCCTCGATGTTCGGCGGACGGGCCTCGAGCGAGAGCACGTGGTCCTGGTGGAGCTGGAGCTCCTTGGCGTCCTCGATCGTGACGATCCGCTCCTCCGGCGGGATGAACGACGAGAGCACGTTGAGGAGCGTCGTCTTGCCGGTGCCGGTACCGCCGGAGACGATCACGTTGAGCTTGCCGACGATGCACGCCTGCAGGAAGCGGGCGGAGTGGGCGTTGATGGAGCCGAAGCGGATCAGGTCGTCGACCTGCAGCGGGTCCTTCGAGAACTTCCGGATGGTCAGGAACGGGCCGTCGATCGCGAGGGGCGAGACCACGGCGTTCACACGGGAGCCGTCGGGGAGGCGGGCGTCGACCATGGGCGTGGACTCGTCGATCCGCCGGCCGACCTCCGACACGATCTTGTCGATGATGCGGCGGAGGTGGTCGCTGTCGACGAAGGTCGCCGGGTCACGCTCGATGCGGCCCGAGCGCTCCACGTAGACCATGGACGGGCCGTTGACCATGACCTCGGTGACCGCCGCCTCCTTGAGCAGCTTGTCGATCGGGCCGTAGCCCAGGATGTCATCGGAGACGTCCTGGATCAGCTGGGCCTTGTCGGCCGCCGAGAGCGGCGCCCGCTCGGCCTGGAGGGTGGCGATGAGCTGCTCGTGCACCCGGCGCCGGAGGTCGTCCTCCGACAGGCGCCGGTCGTAGAGGATCGGGCCCAGCTCCTCGATGAGGTGGGCGTGGACCCGCTGGCGGAGCTCGTCGAGCACCGGATCGCGCCGGGACCCTCCCGCCGGCGCGGCGGCGTTGCCGTTCGCGTCGTTCGGCTGGTTGACCTCGTGGAGGCGCTGGTAGAGGGACACCGGAGGGGCTCCTTCTGTCGGGGAGGGTCAGGGCGTGCGGGTTGCCGCGGTCAGCGGCGGCGCTTCTGGTTCACGTCGGCGGGCAGGAACAGCTCGGCGAGCTGCTGCATCGAGCGGCTCACCGACGACTTCGGGGCGTGCAGCACGGCGGGAACCCCCTTGTTGACGGACTGGGGCACCAGCACGTCGGAGGGGATCAGCGCGTCGGCCTTCACCTGGAGGGTGCGCTCGACCTCGCCGATGTCGAGCTTCACCTTGCTGTTCGACCGGTTGAGGACGAGCATCAGCTTCTCCATCGGCGTGTTGAGCAGACGGAGGGTCTGGAGCCCGATCTTCACGTTCTTGATGTTCGGGATGTCCATGCCGGCGACGAGGCAGACGTGGTCCGACACCTCGACGAGGCCCAGCACCACGTCGTTGAAGTACGCCGGCGTGTCCACGATCACGTAGCCGCAGAAGCTGCGGAGGATCTCCACGATCGCGACCATCTCGGCCGCGCCGACCTGGTCCGCGAACGCCGGCTCGAGCGGAGCGGGCAGGACCCGCAGGCCCGACGGCTCGTGGGTGACGAGGAGGCTCTCGAGGAGCGCCGCGTCCATGCGGTCGAGCGACTGCACCGCGTCGACGATCGTGTGGTGCGGGTTCAGCTTGAGCATCACCGCCACGTCGCCGAACTGCAGATCGGCGTCCACGAGGCACACCGGCTCGTTCGAGCGCTGGGCGAGGGTGATCGCGAGGTTCGTCGAGATGACCGACTTGCCGGCTCCACCCTTCGTGGAGAACACCGTGATGACCTTGCCGTCGACGCCACCCGGCACCTCGAGGGGCGCGTCGGGCTCGGCGGGGGCGGCCGAGCGGCGGGGAGCCCCGTCGATCGACATGGCCACCCGCTGCACGGCGGTGGCGAGGTGGGCGGCGTCGCCGCTCACCGTCAGCACGTCGCGGATGCCGGCGCGGAGGGCCTGCTGGAGGAGCGTGGTGGTGAGCTCCTCCACCACCAGGACCGCACCCAGGTTCGGGTGGGCGACGATGAGGCGCTCGGCGACGCCGAGGTCGGCGGCAGCGGCGCAGGACGGGCCGAGGACCACGACCGCCGGGACGGAGCCCGAGAGGCGGCCGGCGAGCTCCTCGATGGAGTCGAACGGCGTGACGCCCTCGCCGAGCTGGCGGATCAGGTTGTCACGGTGTGCGGGATCGGGCTCGACCACCGCGACCGACACCCGGATCGTGGCGGGCACCGGCTCGGTGCCCCAGTCGTCGCCGCCCATGGTGGCGTCGAGGGAGCTGGACATCATCGCCCCACCCCTGCGGCCGCAGCAGCACCGGCGGGCAGGCCGTCGTAGGGGGTGCGACCGTCGCTGCCAGGCGTGGTCTCCTGCATCGGGACCATCGGCGACAGGTAGCCGACCGGCGGCACCGGACGAGGCTGGTAGTCCGGCCGCACGAGGCTCAGGTAGAGCTCCTTGCTGGAGAAGGCGACGAGCGTCGGCGCCACCTCCGGCGGAACCTCGAAGGTGACCATGTCGGACGTCGTCGTGGCGGCGTCCTCACCGGCTGCGCCGTCCTTCGCCGCCGGCGTCCCGAGGTTGGTGCCGATGGCGAGGACCTTCACCTTCTGGGCGACGTACTGGCTCATCGGCGCCTCGGCCGCCCGGGGCTGCTGCTCGACGGTCGAGTCGAGCGGCTTCATGGCGGCGAGGATGTTGACGTAGTCGCCGGGGCTCACCAGGCCGGCCACGCCCTTCACGCTGTCGAAGCTGAGCGTCACGGCGGTCATGCCCTCGGACAGCGAGTTCGAGCTCGAGCTCGAGTTGCCGACGCTGCCGGCGAACTTCGAGGTCGTCACGATCTCGTCCTCGGTCAGGTCGATCGTCGCGACCTGGCCCTTCACGTCGTCGAGGCGGGTCACGGCGTTGGCGGGGATGTCGATGCTCCGGCGTTCGCCGAGGACGAGCCGGCCGTCGGCGATGGCGCCGTCCGCCTTCTCACCCTGGGCGACGCCGCCCTGGACCACCACCACGGGCACCAACTGGTTGTCCCTGTTCGCCTTGTCCTCGACCCCGCTGACGTAGCGCAGGATGAGGAGCGCAGCGATGGCACCCACCGCGATCGCTCCCACAAGGATGAGGGTTCTCCGAGAGCTCACACCGACCTCGTTCCGTATCGTTCCGAGCAGAGGCGGCATGGTCCGGGTCGGACACATCGCCGCTGGGTACTTCGTCGGCCGAATGGGTCCTGGGGCTGAGCAATCGGGGAGGATTTCGGCCCATTTTCCGCTGGAGGAGCGTCGGCGGCCCGGGCGAAGAGGTCGAAAACGCCAGCGGCCCCGCCGGAGCGGGGCCGCTGTTCAGGTCGTGCTGGTTGGCCGGGTGCCGGCCACGAGGCTCACTCGGTGGGAGCGGCCTCCTCGGCGGGCTGCTCCTCGGCGGGCTGCTCCTCGGCCGGCTGCTCCTCGAGCACCTCGCCCTGCTGGGCGTAGTACTCCTCCCAGGCCTCCTGGCCCTCGGAGGGCGACTCGGGGTCGTACTGGCCGATGTAGTTGCCCTCGGCGTCGTAGGCGTGCTCCCCGAAGTGCTCCTGGTACTCGGCGGCGACGATGCCACCCTCGGCCGCCTGCTTGATCGACAGGCTGATCCGGCGACGCTGCAGGTCGAGGTCGATGATCTTCACCCACAGCTCCTCGCCGGGGGTGACGACCTGCTCGGGCAGGTCCACGTGGTGGGCCGACATCTCGGAGATGTGCACCAGGCCCTCGATGCCGTCGCCGACCTGGATGAACGAGCCGAACGGCACCAGCTTGGTGACACGGCCGTACACCAGCTCGCCCACCTGGTGGGCGGCGGCGAACTCCTGCCACGGGTCCTGCTGGGTGGCCTTGAGCGAGAGCGAGATCCGCTCGCGGTCCATGTCGACCTCGAGGACCTCGACCTCGATCTCGTCGCCCACGGCGACGACGTCGCCGGGGTGGTTGACGTGCTTCCACGACAGCTCGGACACGTGGACGAGGCCGTCCATGCCGCCGAGGTCGACGAAGGCGCCGAAGTTGACGACGGAGGACACGACGCCGCGACGGCGCTCGCCGGGCCGGAGGTTGACGAGGAAGTCCTCGCGCTGCTCCTTCTGCGTCTCCTCGAGCCACGCACGCCGGCTGAGCACGACGTTGTTGCGGTTCTTGTCGAGCTCGATGATCTTGGCCTCGATGGGCTTGCCGACGTACGGCTGGAGGTCACGGACCCGCCGGAGCTCCACGAGGGACGCCGGGAGGAAGCCACGGAGGCCGATGTCGACGATGAGGCCGCCCTTGACGACCTCGATGACCGGACCGGCGACGACGCCGTCGGATTCCTTGATCTCCTCGATGCGGCCCCACGCACGCTCGTACTGGGCACGCTTCTTGGAGAGGATCAGCCGACCCTCCTTGTCCTCCTTCTGGAGGACGAGCGCCTCGACCTCGTCGCCGAGGGAGACGATCTCGTTGGGGTCGACATCGTTGCGGATCGACAGCTCACGGGAGGGGATGACGCCCTCGGACTTGTAGCCGATGTCGAGGAGGACCTCGTCGTGGTCGATCTTGACGACCTTGCCGGTGACCAGCTGACCGTCGTCGACCCCCACGGTCGTGGCGACGTAGGCCGCCTCGAGCGCGTCGCCGTCGAGATCGTTCTCGGTGATCTGCCGGGGGACCCAGTCGTCCTCGGTCTCGGCGGCGGGGTTGATGGTTGCTTGGTCGGACACGAACTTGCCTTGGGGGTGTAGTGGGAGGATGGGACGGAAGAGCGCGACGGAGGGGCCGTGCTCAGGCGGGCCAGGCTACTTCAGGCCGGGCGGTGGGCCAACACCAGGAGCTGGGGAGCGTCGAGGGAGGGCGGATCGGCCCGCCCGTCGGAGAACGCGGTGACCCGGTCGACCTGCCAACCGGCGGACTCGGCCAGCAGGCGCAGCTCCCGAGGGGTGGAGCACGTGGTCCACAGGCGCGCCGGCACCCGGTGGCCGTCGGGATCCGCCACCTCGGTGTCCTCCACGTTCAGCCCGGTCGCGGCGTCGAACGCGTCGGTCGCCTCGAGCCACCGGACCTGGAAGTAGGCGTTGAAGGCCGAGACCGCGCACCGCCCGCCCGGGCGGACGGCGGCCGCCATGCCACGGAGCACCCGCCGATCGCCCTCGAGGTTCTGGGGGTCGAGGGACGGGTCCTCGGGCGGACCGAGCGAGCCGAAGGCCCCCTGGCACAGCGAGATCGCCGCGTCGAAGCGGCCGTGGAGGTCGCGGCGATCGGTGAGCCGGCGCGCGTCGAGCACCTCGAAGGTGGCGCCCTCGGGCGCGTCACGGGCGGCCAGCTCGACGAAGCGCCGGCTCAGGTCGACGCCGTGGACGGCGACGCCCCGCCTCGCCAGCTCGTGGGCGTGGCGACCGGGGCCGCAGCCGACGTCGAGGACCCGGTCCCCCGGCTGCAGCCCGAGCAGATCCACGAGCAGCTCGACCTCTCCGACGGTCCCCTTCGTGAACGAGTACCGGAGGTAGGCGGGCCCCATGTGGTCCGCCATCGCCTCCCAGCCCTCGGCGGCCCGTCCGTCCCCGTGGGTCACGACTTGGCGTCGGCCCAGCTGGGGCCGAACGCCAGGTTCACCTCGAGGGGGACCCGCAGGTCGAACGCGCCGCCCATCGCGTGCCGCACCAGCTCCGCGGCGGCGTCGTGCTCCTCGGGCGGCACCTCGAGCAGCACCTCGTCGTGGACCTGGAGGATGAGCACCGACCGGAGGCCCTTCTCCTCGATCTCGCGGTCGATGGCGACCAGCGCGACCTTGAAGATGTCGGCGGCGAGCCCCTGGATGCCCGCGTTCATCGCCTGCCGCTCCCCCGCCTGCCGGATCCGGAAGTTCGACGACGACAGCTCGGGGATCTGGCGGCGGCGGCCGAACAGCGTCTCGGTGTACCCGCGCTCCTTGGCCTCGGCGACGGTGCGCTCCATGTAGGACCGCACCGCCGGGAAGGCGGCGAAGTACGCATCGAGGATCAGCTGCGCCTCGGAGGTGTCGATGTTCAGCCGCTGGCCGAGCCCGTACGCCTCCATGCCGTAGGCGAGGCCGTAGGAGACCATCTTCGCCTTCGACCGCTGGTCGATCGTCACGGCGGTCGGCTCCACGCCGAAGACCCTGGCCGCGGTCTGGTTGTGGATGTCCTGGCCTGAGGTGAAGGCCTCGATCAGCCCGGGATCCTCCGCGAGGTGGGCGATGCAGCGCAGCTCGATCTGGTTGTAGTCGGCGACGAGCAGCTCGTTGCCGTCGCACGGCACGAACGCCCGGCGGAACTGCCGGCCGCCCTCGGAGCGCACGGGGATGTTGTGGAGGTTCGGCGCGTCGGAGCTGAGCCGGCCGGTGCGCGCCACCGTCTGGTTGAACGTGGCGTGGATCCGCCCGTCGGGCCCGACCTCCGCCAGGAGGCCCTCGCCGTAGGTGGAGCGCAGCTTCTCGACCTCGCGGTAGGCCAGCAGGTGCTCCACGATCGGGTGCTGCCCCGCGAGCTTCTCGAGGGACGCGGCGTCGGTGCTGAACCCGGTCTTCGTCTTCTTCTGCGGTGTCAGGCCGAGCCGCTCGAACAGCACCTCGCGCAGCTGCTTCGTGGAGTTGACGTTGAACTGCTCGCCGGCGTCCTCCCAGACCAGCTCCTCGAGCCGGCGGCACTCCGAGGTGAGGTGCTCGTTGAGGCGGCGCAGCTCGTCGGCGTCGACGCCCACCCCGACGTGCTCCATCTTCGCCAGCACCTCGACCAGCGGCATCTCCACCTCGTGGAAGAGCCCCACGAGGCCCTGGGCCTCCATCGCCGCGGCGACCGCCGGAGCGAGGATCGCCACGCCGAGGGCCTCGCGCGCGGTGCGCCGGGCATCGTCGTCCTCCGCGCTCCCCGAGAAGTCGAGCTGGCCCGGCTCGGGCTCGCCCTCGGTGACGGCCAGCTCGGCGTCGCAGTAGCGGCCGAGGAGGTCGTCGAGCTCGTAGCGGTTCTCGGCGGGGTCGAGCAGGT
>Ga0182743_1003648_pt1 | contig 12191 bp, 11 predicted proteins | sample eDN3rd30CKraftOP_FD_128522 | JGI IMG/M metagenome (GOLD analysis project Ga0182743, IMG submission 128522) | Enriched Organic Plus compost microbial communities from Emeryville, California, USA - eDNA 3rd pass 30_C Kraft OP (version 2) (version 2) ... | reverse complement strand
TGTTTACGCTTGCCGGTGTACTCTGCCTCGGAAAAACTCAATTGGCTCATCGGGGTGTTCCTGATCGGGCTGATATCGATAACCATTATTCTGACAGATTCGATGGACTTGTTCAGACCTTACTTAATAACCTTATTTATTCTCAAGAAATTCTGACTTTTTTATTGCCCTTACGTTAATATCGGGAGTTGATTGAAATTTTCAGCCATCATTTTGGCAGACTGACCGAATCCAATCAGAACACGAGTTGAATCAAAGCTAAGGTTGCATTTTGAGTCAGACATAGCACCGCCACGCTGGTAGCAGAAGGAGACAAAATGACAACTTCCCAGCCTCAGACCCTGGTTTTACACGTCCTTGTCCTTACCTGACACCCGATTTCTTGCAGGGTCACCTTGCCTGTCATCAAGGACAGGCTTGCAGTCCATCAGGAACATGAGGCGATGCGGAGTAGCAATGAACGATGCCATCCTGACCAGTGCAAAAGGTTTCGAATTCGATAAGCCTTTCAGCAAGCAATTTTCTATCACAGTCATTCTGCTGGTGTCTGTCACCTTGCCATTGATTGCCGTCTATTGGTTTTACTGGATCAATTTCTTTGGTGACATGGAGTCACCGCTTTCGAATGAAGAACTTAACTCTGCCAAGCAGACTGGGTGGATTGTGCATGGCGCAGTGACTGCCGTTTTCATTCTCTTGACGGCAAGCCTTGCCATTTTCTGGCTTCAGTTGCGATCAAGTACCAGCAAGCTTCTGGACAAGAAGCACCCTGTCGAAAAACTGGTCGATGAAATTCCTGGTGCTTTTTTCCAGATTCACAGACACACTGACCAGTCCATCTCCCTGCCCTATTCCAGCAATGGCATGAAAAAACTGCTCTGTGCTCAGGACTTGCCAGTCAATCACATCCGCATCAGACAACTGCTCAGGATGATCCATGACAACGACAGGAAAGAGGTCCTGTCCAATGCCTTGAGATGCATGAACCGGCTGACTGCCTGGCAACAGGAATTCAGGATCATCAACCACAGCGGCAATACAGTCTGGGTTCAGATTAGCGCCACACCAGAAAAGCAGCCAGACGGTTCCGTGATCATTCATGGTTATCTCCAGGATCTGACCCATGAGAAAGAGGTCTCCCAGGTCATGAAAGTCCAGGAACTGAAACTGAACCTGGCCCTTGATGCCGTACAAGACGGCATATGGGAATACGACCATGAAAACAATGAAATCATCTGGGATAACCGCATTCGCAACATGCTGGGCTACGACAATAGCTTCAGGGTTCTGAACGCCAAGAAAATCGCCCTCATTACGCACCCCCAGGACATCAAGGAACTCAAACAGAGATACGAAAAGATCTCACGGCTTGATGGACAAATCACGTTCACAATCAGGCTAAGGACAGCGTGGCAGGAGTGGATCTGGGTCCAGGCTCGCGGACGTGTTCTTGAATGGGACGAGCAGGGTCGCCCGGTGCGCTCCATCGGCCTGATGCACAACATCACCGACCTGGTATCCAACTCCCAGTTGCGTGATGCGCTCTTGAACCGCAGCATGGCTTGTATCACCCTGGTCAGCCACGACCGCAAGCTGATTGAAGCCAACGAAAAGTTCAAGTCGATGTTCCTGAAGGAGAACCAGAGCGTCGATGAATTCAGTTTCCATTCCGACATCCACTTAAGCGAGCAGCACTGGGAAGAATTTGGCAGGAAATACAAAACCCTGCGCCATCAGGATCTCGTGCGGTTCGAATTCCCCATGCGCGACCGCTGGGGTGTCATTCACTGGTTTGACATCCAAGGCGTCCTCAAGGAACCTGGAAACCCCGAAAGTGACGTGATCTGGACCCTCTACGATGTCTCGGCACGGCACGCTGCGGATCAGGCCCTGGCACTCGAAAGATTGCGTCTGAGAACCTTGCTGCAGCACTTTTATGGTGGGGTGCTGATGGTCGACCCCCATAACACCCTTGTACTCATCAATGAAATAGCGACCCAGTTGCTGGACCTGAAGATCGATGCAGCATCGCTAGAGGGTGTCAAATTCACAGACCTGACCAAGGTCACTAGCGAAACAGCCTACAACTGGTTGCAACAGGCCAGAAGCTTTTATCTGAACAACAGCAAGGTCAGGCTGGAGGTTGAGACCGCAAGACGGCAGTTCCTCGAAATCGAGTTCCTTGAAATCTGCGAAGGACGCAACAAGCTTGGCTCAGTCTGGTTCATCCATGACGTTACCCAACGGGCAAAAGAAGCACAGATTCTGAAAGAACTGGCCGAAACCGACAGCCTGACCGGACTGCCCAACAGGCGCCGATTCATGCAGTATCTCGATCAGCTCAATGACATCACAACGTATGGTGGTGATACCCTGGGTGCACTGGTCATGCTTGATATCGACCACTTCAAGGCGCTGAATGACAAGTACGGGCACATCATAGGCGATGCCGTGCTGGCCCATGTTTCACAGATCATCCGGGGCAGTCTCAGGGAAACAGAATCATTGCCAGCCAGACTTGGTGGCGAAGAATTCTCCATTCTGCTCAAGAATGTTGACCAGAATACGGCCTTCAGGATTGTCGAAAGGATACGGCTGAAGATCATGCAGCAACCACTGGTCTATGACCTCCAGGTCATCCCGATCACGGTCAGTGCCGGAATCTGCATGATTGAGCCTGGCCATATTCACCAGTCCATACAAAAGGCTGACATGGCCCTTTACCGGGCGAAATTCAGAGGTAGGAACCAGACGGTATTCTGGCACCAGGACCTGAAGGCATCCTGATGCCAGAATTCTGAAGCGTCTACAGTTTGATCGTGCTTACTTCTGCTTTACGAAACGCAGGTAAGGCAGCTTGATGTCGATCTCTCCGAAACGTTCTTTGGCCTGCTCGTCGTTCAGACTCAGGGCAACAATCACATCCTGGCCTGGAACCCAGTCCGCAGGGGTGGCCAGTGGAACGCCATCGGTTGTCCTGACCGCATCAAGCGCACGCAGGATTTCTGCGAAGTTGCGGCCAACGGACATCGGGTAAGTCAGTGTCAGGCGGATTTTCTTGTCCGGACCAATGATGAAGACCGAACGCACAGTTGCACTGTCTGCGGCTGTACGGCCATCGGGCAGATAAGCATCTGCAGGCAGCATGTCATAGAGTTTTGAGACCTGCAGCGATGTGTCATCGATGATCGGGAAATCGGCAGGAGCACCTGCAAACGCCTCGATGTCACGCTTCCAGCGCTCATGGTCCTGGACCGAGTCCACTGAAACACCGATGACTTTGGTATTACGCTTGGTGAATTCAGGAACCAGCCTTGCTACCGCACCGAACTCTGTCGTGCAAACGGGTGTGAAGTCTTTAGGGTGGGAAAAGAGAATGGCGTAGTGGTCACCAATCCATTCATGAAAATTAATGACGCCAGCAGTCGTATTTGCCGTGAAGTTGGGAGCGACATCATTGATCCTGATCGACATATGAATCTCCTTGTAGTGACCAAATTCTTATAAGAATTTCAATAATCCCAGCCTTCATGTCTGGGGTAATGGAACCCGGGCCTAGGGCACCGGTGCAAGTACAGCCTGAACCATACATGACTCCATTATGTTGCATCGGCAAGACCTTGTATTACTGCATGTCATGAAAGTGCATAAGCAAAAAGCCCGCAGGAATAATCCGTGCGGGCTTTTTGTAGCTAGAAACTGTAAGTATCAGCTATTGCTCAGCATTAGCCAATCACTTGAATGTTGGTTGCGCTGGGGCCTTTGGCGCCTTGGCCAATTTCAAAGCTGACCTTCTGATTTTCTTGCAGTGATTTGTAACCATCAGCACGGATCTCAGAATAGTGAGCAAACAGATCTTTGCCACCACCATCGGGCATGATGAAACCGTAGCCTTTTTCTGAGTTGAACCACTTAACGATACCGGTTGCCATAATAGACACTTCCTTGAATAAAAATTTTTGTTGCGGCTTTCGCCAAAAGATTGCCAGATGATCAAGGGAGGTCTAGGACTACTCGTACCGCGCTGGGCGACAGAAAAAACCACTAACCGCGTCGCTTGAAATCTTGCAAGTTCCAATGTAGTCGTATTCACACCACAAGTCAAACTATTTCTTTAACTCAACCAAAGAAAGTTCGCAAATGATTTTTTGCCTTTGAGCATAACGGCAGTGATTGCTCTGTTTGCGACATTTCCACACAGACCGGCACAACCCTGGGTCTGCCGGTCTCTGTTGCCCAGGTCATGAATCCGTTGCTATCGGACGTTCTTGGCCTGGGACGGGCGACACGGATCAGCCTTGTGCGTGTGCCTTGACCCAGGAGACAAATGTATCAACCCAAGTCTGCACAAAGCCCCTGCTTTTCTCATGGATGGCGCCCTGTTCATCAAAGAACCCTTCGTAGAACTGCAGGTAAGCCTCCGGTTGCCCCATGGTCGGCATATTGAGCGCGGCCAGGATATTGCGCAGGTGGTGCTGTGCAAGCGCAGTACCGATCACACCGGGAGATCCACCAATCACGCCAGCAGGCTTGCCCTTCCATACGCTTTCACCCCAGGGCCTTGAAGCGTGGTCGATGGCGTTTTTAAGGATGCCGGGAATCGAACGGTTGTACTCGGGCGTAATGAAAATCACGGCGTCCGACGCCTTGATGTCCTGGCGCAGACGCGCAACTGCAGGTGCTGGGTTGTAGTCATCATCCTGGTTGTACAGCGGAAGGTCACCGATCTCGATGAACTTCGCCTCAAAGCCATCTGGCAGCATCGATGCAATGGCCTTGCCCAGTTTCTCGTTCAGTGAGTCTTTGCGGATACTTCCAACAACAATAGCAATCTTGTAATTTTTCACACTTCACTCCAACAACAATGAATCCATTTGGGTTGCCAAAGGATACGAAGCCCTGAGCCACCTGGGCATCAGCAGCTTATCCTCTGCATACCTGACATTTTGCTGGATTCATGCGCAGTGATGGCACAAAGCCCTTCAACGCAACATTCAATTGATTTGAATGATCAGCGTTCCAACGCTCATGCAGCAGGCAGTGACCTGCCAAGGCTGGAAATGGATGGCATCATCTGCATCAATGCGGCCCGGGTCACGGGTTTTTCCAGTTGCGACAGCCACCACTGCATGGCCTTGCCCTGAATATTGCCGGCCGTTTTCTTCCAGGCATAGCTGGTGTGGATCTGATGAATCTTGCGCTCTACCTGCTTGGCCACCAGCCTGCCGGTCTCAAGGTAAGGCCTGGCCATGGCCTCTGGCAGAAATCCACAACCCAGGCCCCGTAGCTGCGATTGCAGCTTGGCATCCAGTGTCGTCACGGTAAACACGTTCTGCCCTTTGAGCAAACCGACAGAAATGCCTGTGCCCCGCTGGACAGAATCAGCCGCAGCCACGATCCGGTGCTGCACGATGATTTCATCGGTCAGGGGCTCCTTTGCTTTGGCCAGTGGATGATGAGGTGCCACTGCAAACACAAATCTCTGGTGCCCAAGGGGCTTCATCTGGATTCCAGTCACTGACACCGCGTCGGCAACGACACCGATGGCCAGATCTGCCTGCCCTGAGGTCAGCGCTTCCAGTGTCCCGGAAAGGATCTCAGTGCGGATTCGCAACTGTGTGGGCGGATTCAGCTCAAAAAATGCCTCACAAAGCTCCAGCACCGCACTTTGATTCACGATACTGTCGACTGCGATCGTGAACTTTGGCTCCCATCCTGTGGCAATGCGCTTGAGCCTGTTGGCCACAGCATCGATATCTTCAAGCAGTCTGTCGGCTTCTCTGACCAGCTCCGCCCCGGCCTGGGTCAACTTGGCCTGCCTGGACTTGCGGTCAAACAGCAGCACGTCCAGGGCATCCTCGATCTGCCGCACACGATATGTCAATGCACTTGGGACAATCCCCATCTGCCTCGCAGCTGAAGCGAAACTTCCTGCCTCTGCAATCTTGAGCAGCATGGACAAAGCCTCTGGGGTCAGGACTTCACGCGCCGGAACACCGTGTTTACTGTCTTTCATGACCGATTCCTCCCCCAAACTTCAATTCAAATTAATTGAATGATGCCATCAAACAGATTCAAACTTCAAGCCAATCCATAGGGCTAAAGTTTCAACAGATCCAGGAATCACCGGATTCCACTCATCGACTAATACCGGAGAACAGACTGTGATTACGATACGCAAATCCATGGAGCGGGGCTACGCTGATCACGGCTGGCTTAAAAGCTTGCACAGCTTCTCATTTGCCGAGTACTACGACCCACAGCAGATGGGATGGGGAAACCTCAGGGTCATCAATGAAGACCGTATCGCGCCAGGCACTGGCTTTGCGCCCCATGGCCATCGCGACATGGAAATCATCAGCTATGTCATATCTGGTGCACTGGCCCACAAGGATGACATGGGCAATGTCGTGACCATCAAACCAGGCGACATCCAGCGCATGAGCGCTGGCACTGGTGTGCACCACAGTGAATTCAACCACGCCAGAAACGAAACCACACATTTCCTGCAAATCTGGATCAAGCCCCAGGAAAAAGGGATCGCGCCAGGATACGAGCAGAAGTTCTTCAGCGATGAACAAAAGCGCAATCGCCTGTGCCTTCTGGCTTCGCCAGACGGGCGCGACGGGTCCATCACGATACATGCCGATGCCCTGATCTATGGCGCCATCCTGGAGCCTGGTACCGAACTGAGCCTGCCTATCGAGCCTGGCCGCAAAAGCTATGTCCAGGTCATCAAGGGCAGGATCGGCGTCAACGGACATGAGCTTGAAAGTGGTGATGCCCTCAAGGCTGAGGCTGAAACATCGCTCAACTTTGCGGCCAGGCAACCCAGCGAGATCCTGGTATTCGAGCTGGCCGCCGAATGATTTGACAGCAGATGGGTAACAAGACCATGCGCATGACCCGTACAACAGATGTCCATCGCTACAACAGCATTGCACAACTTTTTCATTGGACCATGGCGGTCTTGCTGATAGGCCTGTTTTGCCTGGGCTTGTACATGCAGAGCCTGCCCTTCTCGCCACAAAAACTCAAGCTCTATTCCTGGCACAAATGGGCCGGGGTCGTTGCCTTCATCCTGGTGGTACTGCGGCTCGGATGGCGCATGGTGTCTGCTGCGCCCAAGCCCGTTCCCATGCCCGCCTGGCAACAAAAGGCTGCACACCTGGGGCATCTGCTTCTGTATGTGCTGATGTTTGCCATTCCCCTAACCGGATGGCTCATGAGCTCAGCCAAGGGTGTCCCGACAGTGCTCTTTGGCCTCTGGCCGCTGCCAGACCTGATCGGGCGCAACAACGACCTGGGCAACCTGCTGCAGTCCGTGCACTGGTATCTGAACCTGTCATTGGCGCTGCTGGTGGCCATCCATGTCCTTGCTGCCATCAAGCATCAATGGATAGACCGTGATGGCACGCTCAGCCGAATGTTGCCAGCTCGTGCGGACACTGAAACCAGACCCAACCCGAAACTTTTGCAATCAACCCGATCCTGACCTAGGACCAGAAGCACCATGAAACTTTCGTCGCAACTCAAGCTCTTTGTTTGCTCAGCAGCCATCGCCACGGCATCTGTCTCGCAAGCCACCGTGTTTGACGCCATCAACAAAGCGCAAAGCAAGATCACGTTTGGCTTTCAGCAGATGGGCGTCAACATGGAAGGCCAGTTCAACAACTTTGACGGCGAGCTGTCCTTCGATACCGAACAACCTGAGCAAAGCTCGGTCAATTTCAAGGTCTATCTGGACAGCGTTGACCTGGGCTCGCCGCCATTCAATGACGAAGTCGCCGGCAAGGACTGGTTCAATACCAAGGCCTTTCCAGTTGCTGAGTTTGCCTCAACCGCCGTCAAAGCCGAAGACGGCAACAGACTCCTGGTCAAAGGCAACCTGACCATCAAGGGACAGACTGAAACCATCGAGTTCCCGGTGTCCTTTCAGGAAAGCAACGGCCTCGGAATCCTGCAAGGGCAATTCGTTGTGCAACGGGGCAAGTTCAAGATCGGCGAGGGTAGCTGGTCATCGTTTGACATCGTGGCCAACCCTGTTTCGGTGCAATTTACCGTTGCCGCCGAACCCAAACAGTAATTCCCTTACCGTTTTCCGGTTCTCAGTAGTAAAAGTAACGACTGCAGGCTGAGACACGGATTTATCCAATTCATTGAATCACTCTCAAGGAGAAACCATCCCATGATCAAGAAACCAGTCATCGCAGCCGCAATTGCATTGTCTTCACTCATCGGCCTTGGTGCCCAGGCTGCCCCGCAGACCTATGTTGTCGATGGGTCGCACACCTTCCCGGCGTTCTCTTATAACCACATGGGGATGTCTACCCAGTTGTCCAAGTTCAACAACACCAAGGGCAAGGTTGTCTATGACAAGGACGCCAAGACGGCACAGGTCGACATCGAGATCGATATGACGTCAGTCGACACAGGTTTTGAACCATTCAATGAACACATCCAGGGTGAAGACTTTCTCGACACGGCGAAGTTTCCCGTTGCGACATTCAAGTCCACCAAAGTGATTTTTGAGGACGGCAAGCCAAGCAAGATTGAAGGCGATTTGACCATCAAGGGTGTCACAAAACCCGTGACGCTGAACGTGACCCAGTTTGCCAACATGGCGCATCCGATGATGAAGAAAGACGCCATCGGGGCCAATGCATACACCGTCATCAAGCGCTCGGATTTCAATGCCGGCAAGTACGTCCCTCTGGTCGGTGACGACGTTCGCATTCAGGTTTCACTGGAAGCCATTGCCGAATAACTGGAACGATTCTTTCCAGGCCGTTTGAATCTGGCACATGCCCTCCCTGCCCATGGCAGGAACAAAGGTATGTGCTTTTTTCTGGGCCGGTGTGCGACATGCGCACACGTACTGCCTCAAATCCAGACGTGGCGGCGGTAATATCCTGAAACGTTTTCCAGTTTACGGAAACCACCCAGGCTCATCAAACGGTTACACTCAAGAGGCACCATGCAATCAGAAAAGCTACAGATCATCATTCACGCACCAACCGCTGCTGCACTCGAACGTGCGCGCAACAACGCCGGCAATATCCTGGGGTATGCACCGCAAACCGTGGTAAAGATCATTGCCAATGCACAGGCAGTCTCTGCAGCCATTGAAAGCGCGCCTCACGCACAAGACGCAGTGACGTATCTTTGCCCCATGACCCTTCAGAAAAACAACCTCACGTGCCCTGAGCGGCTCAAACAGGCTGAAGGCCCCGCAGCACTGTGGATCGCACAGTTGCAGCAAGCTGGCTGGACCTATATCCGTGCCTGAAAAAACAAACCCTCAACGCCAAACCCATTGCAGCCAATCAGGCCATTTGTGCACCACGAGCATGGAGCAACCCTTGTGTGCGCTCCTGAAAACGCTTCACAGGCAAAGACAGGCTTCGATTGGCCTGGTCTCTCAGTTGAAGGCCGTGGATAACCAGTCTTCCAGATGCTGCGCAGCCATGGGCTTGGCAAACCAGTAGCCCTGTACTACCGGATAGCCTTGTGCGCGCAAAATGTCTTTCTGCTCGGCCGTCTCCACGCCTTCTGCGACCACCGTCAGCCCCAGACTGGTGCCAATACCAAGGATGGCCGCACTGAGCGATCGGGCTGCCGGTTCGTTTTCAAGGTCGGCAACAAAACTGCGATCAAGCTTAAGTTCAGAAATGGGCAAATGACGCAGATAGCTCAGACTTGAATAACCTGTCCCGAAGTCATCCATGGACAGTTGCACGCCAAGCTCGCTCAGGCGCCTGATCGTCTGTAATGTCGATCTGTTGCTATCGAGCAGGATGCTTTCCGTAAGCTCAACCCTCAAGTCGGATGTCTGCAAGCCATGGCGCTTGAGTGTCTCTCCCACGATGAGAGGCAACTCCGGATTGTGGAAGTTCGAAGCCGAGAAGTTGACGGAAACCGCTGGCACAGCCAACCCTTTGCTGCGCCAGAGCGCCATTTGCCGACATGCCTCGTCCAGCACCCAGCGGCTCAAAGATCCCATCAGGCCGCTATCTTCCGCCAATGGGATGAAGCGCCCAGGTGAAATGACACCCATCTCGGAATGATGCCAGCGCGCAAGCGCTTCGATTCCATGAAGACACCCGTTCTCAAGCCTGACCTGCGGCTGGTAATACAGTTGCAAACCTCCTGTCTGCAACGCTTCGCGCAACGCCTTTTCCAGTTCCAGACGCTCCTCAGCCACCCGGCTTAGCGCCAAGCTGAAAAACCCAACCCGTCCGGTTCCCTCCCCTTTGGCCTGATGCAATGCCAGTTCCGCACGGTGCAGCAAACCCGCCATCGTCGTATCGTCTTGCGGGTACATGGCCACGCCCATGCTGACGCTCAACTCCACTTCCGAATCCGGCAGTTTCAGAGGTCGCATCAAATGCACCTGCCAACGCTCGACCAGCACGTGCACCTCCTCCTCTGACTCCAGCGGCAGCATCACGACAATTTCATCACCGGGAAGCCGTCCTGCCACGGCGCCCTGGCGTTCCAGATCCTTGATTCGCTTGGCGACTTCCCCCAGAAGCGCATCGCCAGTGGCATGCCCTAGCGTGTCATTGATGTTCTTGAAGCGGTCCAGGTCGATATACATGACCGCCACACGTTGACCACTCTCCTTGGCATTTGCCAGCAACTGTGCGACCTGGGTTTCCAGCAAGCTGCGGTTGGGCAAGCCTGTGACTGAGTCATAAAACGCCAGTTGCTTGATGCGCTCGCGCGACTGCTCGCGCTCCATCGCCAATGCGCACAAGTCGGTACAGGCCTGGACCAGTTCCTGGTGAAAGGTCGATGCCACAACGGGCCCATTCTCGCGGTAATAAAAGGCGAACGTTCCCAGAACCTTGCCGTCTTTCTGCAAAATCGGCATCGACCAGCAGACGTTAAAACCCAATGGCAAGATCAAATGTTTGTAAGCCGCCCACAGGGGATCGGTGGCGATATCCGTGACCAGCACCGGTTGCTTTCTCCAGGCCGCAGTGCCACACGAGCCCACGTTCGGGCCAATGAGCACGCCATTGAGTTGCGAGGTATAACTGTGCGGCAAGCGAGGACTGGCCAGAGAGTGAAGCATCCCATGATCATCCACTTGCAATATGGAAACCACCACTTCTGGTGCCAGGCGCTCGACCTCCTCACAGACCACCTCCAGGACCTGCACCAACGGCAAACCCAGTGCCATGGCCTGCAGTGCCCGCTGGTGCAATACCTCATGGATCTTGGTCTTGGTGATGTCCAGTAGCACGGAAACCGTGTACGCCCATTGCCCTTGTGCGTCCATGACAGGGTTGCACATGATCTTGCACCAGTAGCGCTTGCCACCTTTGCCAGTGACCACTTCTTCCAACTCGGCGGGCACGCCTTTGCGCAAATCGCTGCGAACACGCTGGAACAATTCGGCTGGTGCTTGGCGCAAGAGCAATTCCAGCATCTTCTGGTCCTGGATCTCTTTCAGTGTCCAGCCAAACATGCGGTGAAAACCATCGTTGTTATAAACGACGCCCGAGTTCGCATCGGTTATCACAATGGCCGCATCGGTGTTATCCGCCACCAGGGACAAGCGCCACAAATGATCGCGGCGAGCCAGATCTGTGCGCTTGCTCTGCGTAACATCACTGGCCACCATGAGAATGTGCGTCACCCCACCCTGACTGTCGCGCACCGGAGCGTATAAAACCTCCAGCCAGCAGTAACTACCATCGCTGCACACGCGCTCGACCACCCCGGAAAACTCGTTACCAGAACACAGAGACTGCCACATGGCACCATAGGCCGGGCTTTGCACCAGTCCTGAAGGGCACAACTGGGCGTGATTCAATGTCCCAAGGTGCGATGCATTCAACTGCAGCAACGCCTGAAGCTTGGCGTTAGCAAAAATGAGGCATCCATCCAGAGCGAACTCCGCCAGCGCAAAAGCCTTGTCAACAGCACTCCAGCGGTTTTGCAGCTGCGTCGCAGTTTCAAAGTGGCTTGCAAATGGTGTAGGCATGCCAAAGACTCCAAGTTGACGACTTCAAAAGACTCAACGATGCAAGTCCTAGCACAAACAAGGATTTGATCTTTTTGACATCCTCCCCGCCATGAACGGCGGGGATTCCCACTTCACTGAAACCAGCCGATGCGCACTTACATGCACACAGGACTTACAGCTTCTCCATGGGCTGACACCGCCAGTCCAGCGGCCA
>Ga0182743_1003646_pt1 | contig 12198 bp, 9 predicted proteins | sample eDN3rd30CKraftOP_FD_128522 | JGI IMG/M metagenome (GOLD analysis project Ga0182743, IMG submission 128522) | Enriched Organic Plus compost microbial communities from Emeryville, California, USA - eDNA 3rd pass 30_C Kraft OP (version 2) (version 2) ... | reverse complement strand
ACAAGCAGCCTTCAACCAGTCGGTGGCTAACGCCGACAAGGTGATCAACGGCGGAACGTACTCCCTGATGAAATCGCGCTTTGGTTCCCGTAAAGATGAAGAGCAAGGAAACGTGTACTGGGATTTATTTCAGGAAAACAACGTGAACTACCAGGATGGGAACACCGAGTGTATCTGGGCGCTTCAAATCGATTACGCGGCCTATCGTGCCGAGGACGGCCGATCCAAACTCCCGTACTCCCGTACATATGGCCCGGTTTTCCGCGATGGGGCACCCGCTCACCTTATTGGGACGAACGAGGACGTTGGAGGCAGAGGAATTGCCCAAATGATTCCGACCCTGTACACGCGTGATGAAATCTACTCGGATAAATGGGGCGATGACATGCGGAATTCGGACGTTGTTTTCCGCCGGGTATTTATCGGCAACGTCCCATCGTCTCCGTATTATGGACAACCTGTACCATGGGAAGTCATCTACAACGGCAGCAACGATGCCAACACCAATAAGGCGAATCAAAGCTTATGCTATCCCGTTTCCTGTAAAATCGCAACCGATCGGTATACCGGGTTAGCCGATGGCGAAAACAAGAGCAATTTATTCCGCGATGACTATTTCATCCGCTTGCCAGAAACGATCCTGCTGCGAGCAGAAGCAAAGCAACGGCTTGGGGACAAAGCTGGGGCGGCTACGGATATCAACCTGCTGCGTGAGCGTGCGCAATGTGGGTATATGGTCACCGCGGCTGATGTCGATGATCAGTTCAACCTGATTTTGGACGAACGTGCACGCGAATTGGTCTATGAGGAGAGCCGCTGGAACACATTGTTACGTATGGGCGGAACCATAGCGGTCGACCGTATCCGTGAATACGCATTCTGGCCGGAAGCAGCCGCTACGCTGACATTTGACTATAACCTGTGGCCGATTCCCAATACCGTCATTGATACCAACAAAGATGTGCCGCTGGCGCAAAACGAAGGATGGCAAAATAGATAATTGATTCGATATGTTGTATGGGGTAAAAATGAAAGGGATGAGCAAGCTTAAAAAATTCTGTTGGTTAGGGATGACGGTGTGTATGATTCAAATCGTGGGCATGGTTCAAGCCGCCACCGCAGATACGATTGTTGCGCCTACCGGGTTGATGACCAACCTGCTGACAAAACCCGAAAAGGCGGTCATCACGACCTTAGCGCCTACGTTTAGTTGGATTGTGCCCTTAAAGGAAGATAACGACCGCCAGACGGCTTATCAAATTTTGGTGGGATCGTCTCCGGTCGCGCTGGAGCGGAACAGCCCCGATGTTTGGGACAGCGGGAAAATCGAAAGCCGAAACGCATTGCACGTGGCCTACGCAGGCCATCCCCTAAAACCCCATACAACGTACTATTGGAAGGTACGTGTGTGGAACCGTAGCGGTTGGATTTCTGAATACAGCGAAATCCAGCAATTCAACATCGGCGATGCCACACGAAGCAAACAATGGCCGGGCGAAAGCCGCTGGGTACGGTTGGATACGGCAAAAGGAAAGGGGATGTGGACGTTTGAAGACCGTCCCCCGATTCAGTATCACCCCGCTTATCCCGTGCGTGTAAGTCGCAAGTCAAACGGTAACTGGTTTGTCGCGTTCGAGCGGGCTGGATTTGCCAATGTAGCACTCACGTTGAGCTGGAAGACGGCGCCGGGTGATCAGAAAGATACGACGTTGATGACCCGCATCGGTGAAAAAAATATCGGCGATTCCATCGACTCGAAACCCGGCGGGGGAGTGATTTACCAAGAATATCCGTTATCCATCAAGGCAGGTACACATACCTATTATTTGGATATTCCGCGCTTCAAGGCACGTTATCCGCACAGCCAGGTCATGCCAGAACACATGATGGAAGTGATTCCGTTCCGGTTCCTGGAAGTTGTTGGTTCCGGTCTCGACCTTTCCGTGGTCTCGGCCGAACAATTGAGCTTGCACGTGCCATTCGATGAATACGCGTCCTATTTTGTCAGCAGTGATACGCTGCTGAATCAGGTTTACGACCTGTGCCGTTATTCTATTATCGCCAATACATTCAATGGCGATTACGCGGCCAGCCAACGCGAACGCATGATGTATGAGGCCGATGCGTACATTCACCAAATGGGGCATTACGCGGTAGATCGTGAGTTCGCAACCGCACGGTATAGTTTGGAAAATATGATTTACCACGCTACTTGGCCTACGGAGTGGATATCACATTCGATCATGATGGTTTGGATGGACTTCCTGCATACCGGCGATACCAGCGTGATTCGAAAAAACTACGACGTTCTCCGGCCCAAGATGATGAACGCCTTGACCATGCCCAACGGATTGATTTCGACGACCACAGGTTTGGTCACCGATGAGTTCAAGAAATCCATTTTTTTTAATGGAAAAACCTTACAGGATATTGTCGATTGGTCGCATAGTTCAGAAGCCTTGCCTGAGGGTGGCGAAACGGACGGCTATGTCTTCACGGATTATAACACCGTGGTTAATGCCTTTCATTACCACACACTAAGATTAATGGAGGAAATGGCCCGGATCGCCGGTAACAGACGAGAGGCTGAGCAACTCCGGAAAAGACATACCAAACTTTACACAATCTTCCAACGCCAGTTCTTCGACCGTGAACGCGGAATTTATATCGACGGGATTGGAACCGATCACGCATCGATCCACGCGAATCTTTATCCCCTGGTATTTGGTCTGGTGCCCGAGAAGGAGAAGAGCCGGGTGTTGAATTACATCAAAACAAAGGATATGGCTTGCGGTGTTTACAGCGCCAATTATCTGTTGGAAGGATTGTTTGATGCGGGTGAAGGGGAATATGCACGGACACTTTTGACGTCAAAAAGTGATCGGAGCTGGTACAACATGCTGCGCGTGGGCGCTACCATGACCACGGAGGCGTGGGACAATAAATATAAAAACAATAACGGATGGAGCCACGCATGGAGTTCTTCACCGGCCCATATCCTACCCCGGAAGCTCATCGGGATCACCCCGTCCGCACCGGGTTTCCGGCAGGTAACGATCAAGCCGCAACCATCGGGCCTGGCGTGGGCCAAGGCCAAATTGCCGACCATCAGCGGACCGGTTGAAGTGGGGTTTGATTGCCGGCAGTCCGATTTTATGCTGACAGTATCCTTGCCTGCAAACGTTACAGCGGATGTCTATCTACCCCTGCCGGAAAATGCGAAAAATTTTACGGTGTCGCAAAATGGCAAAGTAACAAGCGAGGCGGAAAAAGCGGGCAATTATGTGTTGGTGAAAAACGTAGGGGCTGGAAAACATGAATTTAGGTTGGGCACGCCGTCCATGTAAGCACAGGATACCTGATTGGGTTATTCTCCCTAACTTGCGGGCTGTTATAAACCCGTTTCAACATGATTAGGTTATTTTATAGTGCGCTTTTATTTTCAGTGTTATTCGTGCTTGGGCAGCCCCGGGCGATTGGTCAGTCAACCGAGTTGACCCGAGAGTTTATTTCGCCGGTACGTGTCTTATGGCAATCCGGCCACGTTGCCAACACCGAACAGTTGCTTAAACCCGGTATTGGACAGGCAGACCTGACAAATGCCAGTATCTGTGTGCTGAAAAACGAAGGTGAAACCGTGAGCAGTATTCTTTTGGACTTCGGTAAGGAATTGCACGGTGGACTGGAGATCGTTACGGGTATGTGGTCACCTGGAAATACCCCGCGTAATATACGGGTGCGCCTTGGTGAATCGGCAAGTGAGGCCATGGCCGAATTGGGCGAGAAAGGAGCGACCAACGACCACGCAATCCGTGATTTCCAATTACAGCTGCCCTGGTTGGGTAAAATACAAATAGGCGAAAGCGGTTTCCGCTTTGCGCGCATTGATCTGCTGGATGCCGACGCGGAACTGCACCTGAAAGAAGTACGGGCCATTTTCACCTACCGGGATATTCCTTATCTCGGCTCCTTCAACAGCAGTGACGAACGCCTCAATAAAATTTGGCAGACCGGTGCCTACACCGTACACCTCAATATGCAGGAATACTTATGGGACGGTATTAAACGTGACCGCTTGGTTTGGGTGGGCGATCTTCATCCCGAAGTATCGACCGTGAATACGGTGTTCGGATACAATGAGGTTGTGCCCAAGAGCCTGGACCTGGCCCGGGATGTGACCCCGCTTCCAGGCTGGATGAGCGGTATCAGTACCTACTCCATGTGGTGGATTATCCTGCACCACGACTGGTATATGCATCACGGAGATCTAGCGTACCTCAAAGAACAGCAGCCTTACCTTTCTGCCCTGGTTAAGCAGATTGTCGCTAAAATCGGTCCGGATGGCAAAGAGATGATGGATGGGAATCGGTTCCTCGACTGGCCTTCCAGCGAAGACCCCGCAGCTATTCATGCCGGATTGCAGGCGATGACGATTTGGTCGTTGTCGACCGCTACCCAGTTGGCAGTGATCCTGGGTGATGGCGAAACGCAACGGACCGCAGAAGAGGCCGTGAGCCGATTGAAGAAATACACGCCGGACATGGGACAATCGAAACAAGCAGCTGCACTGATGTCGCTGACAGACCTGGTGTCGGCGTCAGATGCAAACGCAGTGCTCGCCGCAGGGGGTGCGAAAAATTTCTCGACCTTTTACGGTTACTACATGTTGGAAGCGATGGCCAAAGCTGGGAACTATCAGGGGGCAATGGATGTAATCCGCAAGTATTGGGGAGCCATGCTCGATCTGGGGGCAACCACCTTTTGGGAGGACTTTAACCTCGATTGGTTGCCCAATGCGGCTCGTATAGATGAACTGGTGCCTGCCGGGAAAAAAGATATCCATGGCGACTATGGCGATTATTGCTACGTCGGTTTCCGACACAGCTTCTGCCATGGGTGGGCGTCGGGCCCGACGTCGTGGCTTACCGAACATGTGCTGGGTATCCGGGTGACTAAACCGGGGTGCAAAGAAATCTCGATAACCCCCCATCTGGGAGACCTGCAATATGCCGAAGGAACGTTTCCTACCCCTTACGGCGTGGTCAAGGTCAAGCATACGAAACAAGCCAACGGACAGATTAAATCTGAGATCAGCGGACCGAAGGAAGTCAAAATCATCAGGTAGTTATCTTATGAATAAGATCGCATTTAAAATGAAACTGATGCCTAATTGTCGTGAGGAGTACAAACGGCGTCACGATCAAATCTGGCCGGAAATGGTTGCCCTGCTGAAAGGCAGGGGCGTGAGTGACTATACCATTTTCCTCGATGAGGAATCGGACACCCTTTTTGCCGTGCAGCGCCAATCGGAAGATGGGCCATCCTCACAGGAAATGGGAAGCCATCCGGTAATGCAACGGTGGTGGAAATACATGGCAGATATCATGGAAACCAACTCCGATTTCTCGCCGGTCAGCAAGCCCCTGAAACGGGTGTTTCATTTGGATTGATCAATTTAACGCCGTATTTTTAACGCATAGAAATGCGTTAAAAAACGGTATGAAAACGGCACCTATGTTTGACCACATTCACATCAATGAATACTCCGCTACGCCTAAATACCTGCAATTGGCTAACGCGGTGATTAACGCAATCGAGGCAGGGAAAATCCAGAAGGATGACATGCTTCCGTCCATCAATGAACTGAGCTATGTGCTGGAAATATCTCGGGATACCGCCGAGAAAGGATACAAGCATCTTAAGCACTTGGGGGTATTGGGTTCGGTTCCCGGTAAAGGTTATTACATAGCCAATGCGGATTTTAAGCAAAAGCTTCAGATTGTCCTGTTTTTCAATAAACTCAGTGCCCACAAAAAAATTGTTTACGATGCGTTTGTCGAGGCTGTAGGTACCGACGCGGCGGTCGACTTCTATGTGTACAACAATGACCTTTCCCTGTTCAGGAAGCTGCTTCAAAACCTGCGGAAGGAATACACGCATTATGTAATTATCCCGCATTTTATCGAGGGGCGCGACAAGGCCGCTGAAATCATCAACACCATACCGAAAGATAAGCTGGTGCTGTTGGATAAATTGGTGTCAGAGGTGGACGGCGAGTATGCAGCGGTTTATGAGAACTTTGAAAAGGACATCTACAATGCGTTGGAACAAGCCAAAGAACCACTCAGCAAATACCACACCTTAAAGCTGATATTTCCCGATAAAAGCTATTTCCCCAAGGGCATTATCAAGGGATTTTATCGTTTCTGCCAACAATATGCCTTCAATCACCTATTGGTGAGTGATATCGAAGAGGAACCCATATCGGCGGGGGAGGTATACATCAACCTGATGGAAGATGATCTGGTAAAACTGCTGGATCGGGTAATTTCCCTAAAGCTGAAAATCGGGAAGGAAGTGGGGATAATTTCCTACAACGAGACGCCCCTCAAGAAATTCATTCTCAATGGGATTACGACCATTTCCACTGATTTCAGGGAAATGGGCGAAACTGCCGCTCGCCTGGTACTGGAAAACTCGAAGCAGCATAAAGAAGTGCGGTTTTACCTGACACTCCGGCCTTCCATATAACGGTCAATGGCTACTGTTTACCGGTTTTCGCCACCGGTAATGGAAATTGCTCCATGACGCCGGTGACAATCTCGGGCAGTTTATTGATGGCCTGCTCCGGATTCCGGACTTCGCCCGTACCGCGGGCCTGCCAGATCACTGTATTGGATCGCCGGTCTTTGGCTTCAATGATGATGTGGCCTGCACGGTACCTTTCTGTGCCAACCGGCCGGTTCCATGTTCCCCAGCCCCAGGCACCCCAACCGGGGCCCCACATCCAGGGGTTATATCCCCACATACCCCAGGGGCCATACGGATATCCACTATAAATGGGGCGGCTTTTGTTATTGACAATAGCGATATAACGGAAAAGCAGATCGGGGTTGTCCTTGGAATAGGTCAGTCCCCGGGCCTCCAGTTCGCGGTTGGCTGTTTCCAAAATGTTCGCATTCGCAATGTCGTTGTCGAAATAGGACTTGGAAAGCGAGTCGGACGGCGGCAGCCACGCGTACGTGTGATATTGCGAAAAATCGGTGCTTTGTATTTTGGTCGTATGGTATCGATATGATGAACAGGATGCCAATACCAATAAAGGAATGCAATATATGAACAACCGTTTCATTGTTGAAACCTCCTATATAAATCGTGTATGAGTTAGACGACCGAACGGGCCGATGGTTTAATCGCCAGGTTAAGGATATCGTGCTACCAGTGGCATAGCCCTTCCCGAACCGAACGCTTTGCTGCTTACCCGAAGAATCGGCGGCGCTTGGAAGCGCTTAAACTCAGCCCGGTCTACCAGGTTCAATACCCGCCGTACCAGCGCTTCATCAAACCCCAATGCAACAATCTGGGACGCGCTCTTCTCGTTTTCAATGTATTGGAAGAGAACCGAATCCAGCAATTCGTATTCCGGAAGCGAATCGCTATCCTTTTGGCCGGGGCGCAGCTCCGCCGAAGGCGGTTTAACAATCGTGTGCTGCGGGATAATTTCCCGATGGCGATTGATGTAGCCAGCCAGTTTATATACCTGCGTTTTGTAAACGTCGCCGATCACACCCAGCGCGCCCGCCATATCTCCGTATAGCGTGCCATATCCTACGGCTGCCTCACTTTTGTTGGACGTGTTGAGCAGGATATAGCCTAGTTTGTTGGAAAAAGCCATGAGTAAGGTTCCGCGGATCCGTGCTTGGATGTTTTCCTCTGTCACATCGGGAGCCAATTCGTTGAACGCTTTGTCCAGGCTTTGATGAAAAGCATCGGCCATGGGTTGTATGGGAACGATCTCGTGCCGGCAACCGGTGTTCTTCACCAAATCGAGGGCATCCGTGAGGGAATGATCGCTGGAATAGACGGAAGGCATGAGCACGGCCATCACATTTTCAGCGCCGAGCGCCTCGCAGGCGAGGGCCGCCACGAGTGCCGAGTCGATCCCCCCGGATAATCCAACAACGGCTTTCGTGAAGCCCGATTTGTTAAAATAGTCGCGGATGCCCAGCAGTAACGCCTGATGGATTAACGGCGTATCCAGCGGCGGTTGCACCGCCGTGGTTTTTTGCAGTGGCGTAAGGTTATTTTCGTGAAGTCTGTAATATTTCAGGTCTTCGTCGAAAGAGGCCATCATATCGACCAATTCGCCGGTTGGCGACAGGATGAGGGAGCGCCCATCAAAGATGATATCGGCATGCGCACCTACCTGATTTACGTACAGAAGGGGAGCCTGGGTTTCTTTTGCATGTGACTGTAAGACTTCCATCCGCTCACGTAGGTGATTGTAGGAAAACGGGGAAGCGGCGATGTTAATGATGACATCCGGGTTTTCTCCCCGCAATACTTCCATGGGATTCCGTCGGTATAGCTTCGGTGAAGCAATGTTCCAAAGGTCCTCACAGATCGTGAGCGCTATTTTCCGATTTTGATAGGTTATGCATTGAAACGTTTCAGCCGGCTGGAAGTAGCGGTATTCATCGAACACGTCATAATCGGGGAGAAGTCCTTTGTGAACCACCTGTTGCACCGCACCGTCGGCGATGAGCAATGCCGCATTGTATAGCGGCTTACCCTTTCCACTGGTGTTGCGTACCGGAGCACCGATGATGCAGGCAATTCCCCGGCATTGGTCCGCAATTTTGACAATGGCCTGTTCACAGCGATCCAGAAACGCCGGTGAACGCAAGAGGTCTTTGGCCGGATATCCGCCAATGGCCAGCTCCGCAAACACCACAAGGTCGGCACCCCGATCTTTTGCCTGCTGGATAGCCTGGGTAATGGGGGCCAGGTTGCGTTCAAAATTGCCGATGTGATAATTCAGTTGAGCGAGAGCGATGATCATACTGCGTTGCGCGTGTCAAGATGAACATTAAAAAAAGATGCCGAAATTAAAGGCTACATACGAGTTTCGGGGCTCACCCTGCTTGGCGGCCCTTGTAAACCCATTGTTGAAACTTAAGCCCGTCATCATTACCATATTGTGATCAAGCTGCCATTCAACACCGCCGCCGATCTGGAGTGCTAACCGAAAGAAATCAGCATCGTTGCCCATTGACGTGCGGGAAGTTGCCGTCTCTTTTTTTTCCTTGGCATTCAATTTCATGCCTCCCGTGAAGCCAAATTGTCCATAATAACTCCGGAAATACCGCATGGTGCTTTTCAGTTTCAGCGATATCGGAATTTCGGCGTATTGCAGCCTGTATTCATTCGATACCCGCGAGTTTGCCACACTTGATGTCGGGTCCGGGTATTCCGCTTCATGGTTCAGTGTGTTGACCAATAATCCGGTAGAAAAGTAATAGTTTTCGGTGAAGGCGAAATCGGCCAGCAATCCGTAGGCATAGCCGAATTTCGGGGTGCTCTTGTGGTCTTCCGTGTCTCCATAACGCATCCATCCCATATTTGGGGCAAACGTGATTCCGAAAGACATCGGCTTGTACTGATACGTAGAGCTATAATAGTCCTGGGCCAAGCTTTGTTGGAGGAAAATAAACAGGAAGAGCGATACTGAAAGAAAAGAGCGCCGTAAGGTTTTGTTTTGCATGCTATGTATATCCGTGTAAATCGTTATTCGAGTCACCTGCGTTCCATCATCCCCACTAAAAATCCGTAACTTCGTTGCCAAGTTGATTAACAAAAATGATGCTCAAAATCAATTTACCGCAAATCTATGGCTTTTTTTTGATTATCATGATGTTTTCATGCCACGGCGAAACCCGTGTGGATGTGAGCCATATCGATGTGGATATTCAGATCGAGCGTTTCGACAGGGCACTGGATAGCCTGCGACCGGAAAATGTGCTTGAAAAGAACCGCGAATGGCTTCATCGATATGGGTATTTTTATGCCGACTATATGCAGTACATGCTGGAGGCAGGTAACCCGTTGGACAGTGCCCGGCTACGTCCCATTCTGACGCAGGTAATCGAAACCGAGGATTTTAGGGCATTAAAAGCCAGTGTGTACGAAACCTTTCCCGATTTGGCGTCTCAGGAAGCGGGACTGACCGATGCTTTCAAGCATTTTAAGTATTATTTTCCGGAGATTACGATTCCGCGGTTCATTGCTTTTTTTTCGGGATTTGCCGTGCAGACCCCCGTGGGAGAAGATTACCTGGGAATCGGGCTGGATATGTTTTTGGGAGCGGACTCGAAGTTCTATCCAGCATTGCGGGAAAGCATTCCTTTTTATCTTTCACGCCGTTTCACTCCGGATAATATCGTGCCGCGGGCGGTCGAGACCTACGTCCGCGAGGTACTGCATCCACAGAATAATCTGGATGTCACGCTGCTTCAGCACATGGTCTATCAGGGAAAGGTGTTGTACGTGATGGACCGGGTGATGCCCGATGTAGCCGATACGCTTAAAATCGGTTATACGGCACAGCAGTGGGAGTGGGCGCAACGTTATGAACGCGACATCTGGGCGTGGTTTCTGCAAGAGAATCTTTTATACGAAGCGGACTACAACCGGGTACAAAAGTACCTCAGTGAAGCCCCGTTTACTCCCGAATTGGGAGAACGCAACGAATCGGCACCCAAACTGGGGGTGTTTATCGGATGGAAAATGGTTCGTGCATATATGGAACGCCATCCCGAAACGACCTTGCCCGAACTTTTGGCGATTTCGGAAGCACAGGCCATTCTCGACGGTTCAAGGTATCGGGGGAAGTGAACAAAAAAGCCCGCGATGGGATGTCGCGGGCTTTTTGTATATTCTACCCTCCTGCTATTCGTTTTCTACTTCGACTTCAAAATCTAATGACATAAATCGAAGTATGGATGATGAACCTGTCTACCATATCCCAAGGTAGAGGTTCCCCGTTGAAAAAGCATTCTAAGTGAGTAATATTGCTTTATAATGCTACGTCTTGAAATTTTTTAGCGCTATTCATTAGCTGGATCCTTTGCAATGGTAACCCAATCGGTATAGACCTTACTATCAGCTGCCGTCAACAAGTGCAAACTTATTTTTGAATACCCAGAAAACATTGGCAGGAAAAATGGGCCCTCTGCATTAGCTTCCCAAATTAATGAGGATGTAATATACTGAGGAGAGTCATATGGTATTCCATACCAATATCCAATAGAGTAGCCAGGGATGTACACCCTATGCCCCGTTTTATTTCTATGCCATCCAAAGAGGTTCTTATATTCTGCATTCACCATTAACGTAAGATTGTAAAGCGTACTTGGAACTGGATATGTAGAGGGATTTCCTGGGTCCACATTTTGCGGGTAATGATCCAATATAAATTGGACTGTTAGGCGACGCGTGCCAACCGTTTTGGTTCTATTATAAAAGACTGGAAGATTAACATAAGGGTAGTTGCTGTCATCTAAGTGGAAACTAGATAAGTCTGCATTAGATAAAGTCTCGTTTTGCTCGTCTAACAGCAGTTTGTTTTTGTTATAATCCGCGACAAAAATTCCTTTTAAAGAATCGGTAGTTTTTTGGGTTAAAGCAGTACGAATTTTCGATTCGTTTGGATTATCGATAGCGATCCATTCATTATCAGTGAGAATATTTAACGAATTTCCAATCATAAATCGACCCCGCATATTCACAAAATAAGAAATCACTGGCGATGCAAATATTTCTCGTATACTAGTGTCCGGGGTGATTTTTACTATTTGTTTGTACTTTTCTTTAAAAAGTTCAAAGTCTTTTTGACTTGTTATTGAATCAAATGCATCAAGGGCCGCATTATAATTAAGTTTATAGGATTTAAAATTAGGATAGTTATCAAGCCACATTTTATATTCGTTGGCAGAATATCGGGTAATAGATTTAACTGCGTGACTAAAAGTTGGTAGATCTTTAAATACTAACATGTCACCCTCTACACGAATTAAGGCCTGTTCAGATTCTTGTTCTTCTCGAATGCTTCTTTTTTCACAAGATACACAAAAAAGCAAAAAAAAACAAGCCACTAAGGCAAAATTGGATGTTTTTCATAATCGTCGGTTAGATAAAAGAATTAGTTGTTTTGTTCAACAAAGCTAAACGGAATAAGTAATTGATCAAAGTCTTATAGATTTTATCTATAAGACTTTGATCAATTATAAGTTGTTTAATGCTGATGTGCCTACTCGTCTTTTACTTCGACTTCGAAATCCAGAGACGCATAAGGCGGGATACCCGAAGCAGAACCAGCTTCTCCATAGGCTTGTGTGCTCGGCGTGAAAAAACGTATTT
>Ga0182743_1003645_pt1 | contig 12199 bp, 7 predicted proteins | sample eDN3rd30CKraftOP_FD_128522 | JGI IMG/M metagenome (GOLD analysis project Ga0182743, IMG submission 128522) | Enriched Organic Plus compost microbial communities from Emeryville, California, USA - eDNA 3rd pass 30_C Kraft OP (version 2) (version 2) ... | reverse complement strand
CGGAAACGGCGACAACGCCATGGCCGCCCTCCGGTTCCGCTTCGCTCCACCTACGGCCAGCCATGGCGTCGGAGGCAACAATGCACTAACAATCAAACCGGACCACTCGGTGGGGGCCGATCACACACGTCCTTTGAGAAATCCGGATTGCATTCCAGTTTCCAGGGCAGATTTCTGCGCGCAGTTGCAATCCACCCATCCTTGTACATCGCCCGGTTGCCGCCTTGCTCGAAGTATTGCTGCCGGTGACGAGAAGGTGCGGCAGGTTCCTGGAACGTATAGGCCAAGCTCGTCCCATCGAACGGCGTCTGGGGCACGCCGTCAAATTCCTGCGGCGCGGAAATGCCGGATATTTCATAGATCGTGGGGACAATATCGTTCACGTGCGCGAACTGGCTGCGCACTTCTTTCGGGGCTTTAGTTTGACCCGGCCAGGACACGATCAACGGATTACGTGTTCCGCCAAATGCGGATGCGACCCGCTTCATCCAGCGGAACGGGGTGCTGGTCGCCCAAGCCCATGCCGCGCTGTAGTGGTTATCTATCGCAACGCTTCCGAGTTCATCGATATGTTCGGACTGATGCTCAACGGTTGAAGGAACGCCATAGATGATATTGGCTAGGCCCACGTCCGACCCTTCGATCGCGCCTTCGCCGCTCCCGCCATTGTCGCCAACGATATAGAATATGGCTGTGTTCTCACCGCCTGGGGCAGAGCGGATCTCATTCACAAGGCGGGTGATTTCGTGATCGGTTTGCTCGAGAAAGCCGGCAAAGACTTCCATCTGATGCGCATAAAGGCGTTTGGCTTGGGGAGTGAGGCTGTCCCAGGCAGGCAAGGCCTCGGGGCGCGGCGTCAACTGCGCCTCCTTGGGAATAATTCCCATCCGCTTTTGCCGGGCGAAAATCTCTTCTCGTAAACGATCCCATCCGCCATCGAAGCGGCCCTTGTACCTGGCGACCCATTCCGGTGAGACGTGATGTGGGGCATGAGCCGCGCCTGGCGCAAAATAGAGAAAATATGGATTGTTCGGAGCGAGTGTACGCTGGGTGCGGAGCCAACGGATCGCTTCGTTCGTGATGTCAGTCGTAAAATGATACTGCTCGCCGGGTTTTGCAGGCAGTTCAACCGCGGTTGTATCGCGGTAAAGCAAGGGCTCCCACTGGCTGTCTTCACCTTGCATGAATCCATAGAAATGCTCGAAACCGAGACCGGTCGGCCAGCGATCAAATGGACCGATCGGGCTGATCTCATTCAAGGGTGTATTATGCCATTTGCCGAAGGCAGCGGTGTTGTAGCCGCTGCGTTGCAGCACGCGGGCCACGGGAGTGGATTCGCGCGGCCATGACCAGTCATAGCCGGGGTGCGGAAATTCGATTACGTCGCCCGCGCCCACACGATGAGCGTTCCGACCGGTGAGCAAGGCGGCCCGGGTGGGAGAGCATACGCCTGTGGTGTGGAAGCGATTGTAGCGCAGGCCTTGCGCTGCCAGCGCAGCGAGACCGGGTGTATTGACCGGTCCCCCAAATACAGAACTTGCTGCAAAGCCAACGTCGTCCAGAAGGATAATGGCGATGTTCGGGTGTGCGTGCCTTCCGGCTTGCGGATCGGCTTGCTCTGTTTCGGCTGCAGGAGCAGGGGGCATAGCGATCGCCTGCCCTCCCATCGACAACAAAAGAGGGAGGGCAAAACTCCGTATAATTTGGTTCATCCAGTCCTCTCCCTACCCTTGGTTACTACGGTCGGTTTGCTAGGTTTGCTGGCTGCCTTCAACAGCCGTTGCCCAGCCAATCGGTGTCGCTGGTGTGCCAGCGCAATCTTACCGGCACATCACCGCCCCATCCACGAACATCGTATCGCCCGAGATATAGGCCGCCTCGTCAGAGCACAGAAAAGCAACCGCACGTGCGATATCATCCGGTTGACCCATGACGCCAGCAGGTATCCCGCTGACGGCTGCTGCGCGCACTTCTGGATCTTCGAGGAACCGACTGAGCTGAGGTGTTTCGATGAACCCTGGGCAAATGGCATTCACGCGAATGCCCTGAGCCGCATATTCCTTCGCGGCCGCCTTGGTCAGTCCCAGCACTCCGTGCTTGGCTGCGGTATAGTGCGGCAGCCCCGGCGCGGCCATCACGCCTGCCCCCGAACAGTTGTTTATGATTACCCCGCCACCGGAACGCAGCATAGCGGCAATCTCGTGTTTCATGCAGAGAAACACCGAGGTCAGGTTCGTCAAGATGACTTCACCCCAGTCGTCGAGATCCTGCTCGTGGAAAGGTGCGGTGCGTCCGGTGATGCCAGCGTTGTTAAATGCGATATCAAGCCGCCCGAACTGTTCGAGAACCGCCTCCACCATGGTTTCTATATCTGCCGCGACTTCCATATCGGCCTCGATCAACGCAGCCGTCCCGCCCGCGGCGCGAATGCTCTCAACCGTTTCGAGCCCGCGCCCGACGTTCCGAGCGGCCACCGCGACCCTGGCACCGCGCTGACCGAGAAGCTGTGCTGCGGCCTGCCCAATGCCACTGCTGGCGCCGGTTACCAGCGCCACCTTCCCGGAAAGATCGAAGGGCTCAGCCATGGTCCGCTGCCCCCGCCGGAGCCGGATCGGCCCATCCGGGCAAACGGTAGGCGCTGGTGATCATCACCGATCCGTTTTCCAGATCGAGGAAGCGCGCGACATTGGTCATTTCCCGTTCGTAGTTCGCACGGTAGACCTCTTCCGATCCGTTTGCTTTCCAGAAGACCAGCGGATCCGTCATCGCTTCGGTAGGATAGCACTCCTCCACGATGCCGTCCCACATGGGGGCGCCGGGGGTGAGGACCCGGGTTACGATATTCTGGCAGTAATAGAAGGTGTCCTGCGTCTCCACGCCCACCCGAGTTTGATCCCGCATCCAGATCTGCAGAAAGCCTTCGCGGGTGATGCTGGGCAGTTTAAACAGGAACGCCAGTTGCGAAAAGCCGCGCACGCGCCCCTGCGTATTGGGCTGCCTAGTATTGGGTAGCACGGTGGATTCCGCCACGGCATATCCCGCAATTCGAGGGGCAAACCGTTCCAGCACCTCTTCCGCAGCGGGCCGATCATGCGCTGCGTTCAGCCAGAACGACACCATGGCCGAAGGGGCCGGCCGCAACGGACCAGCGCTAAGATGCTGTCCCGCCGCTACGTCCGCATCCACGAGATTGATCTGCAGCTTCTCCACCCCCAGCGCGAGCAGTTGATCGCTCGCCTGTTGCAGCAAGGTCTGGTTGAAGCTGTCGAGCGGTTCGCTCTCCGCCTTCCAGAGCACGTAGATAACCTTTTCCAATGCTTTCTCCTGCTGAAACACCATCACTAACGCCCCCTCACCGGGGTAATTTTCTTTCAACATAAACGTCGTATTTGCAACGTAACGATGCAAGCCGAAGGCATACATGTGCCTTTCGTTAGCTTCTTTTGACCTGCGAATATCAGCAGCATCGACAGCGCTTTGCCCATTGTGGCGCCCAACCTCCACCCGGTTCAAACGTTAATTTCTGGCAACGGCATTGTGCGTGCTACAAGAGAACTCTCCGGCAAGCCCAAAAGCCAGAACGCATTTGGGAAGTTATTATATCAGGTAAGTGGATACGACATTTCACCTACCCCGCATCACAAAGGCACAACGGGGCCCGGGCACTGTGGCCCAGCCCCCGTTTGGCGTTCTCTATAGTCTCGGTTACCAGAGAATGCGCTGAAGGAAGGCGGCGCGGCGATCACGCAACTGGCGGTCGCGGTCCTGTACGCTTACCTCCGGTGTATCGTTGGGCAGGTGCCCCCGCACATCGGCCAGCTTGACCTTGGTCATCGTGGGTATGGGCTGCGCATTGCAATCGGTCCAACGGCCCTGCACCACTCCGGTGGCGTTGCCCGCGGTATCGAGCCAGTTGGGCACACCTGGATCCTTGGCCGAGATGACGACGCGTAACACGCCGTCCTTGTCGACACGCGACTGGGTATCGTTGAGACTACTCTGGTTGTTCACCCAGTCGGTGGTTTCGAACAAGTCGTTGGTCAGGATCGTCGAATAGTATCCGCATTTGGACGGTACTTTCGCCTCAAGGATCAGCGCTTCATCATCCTTCAGGTCATAGGCACCGTGATAGTAGAACTGGCCGAACAGACCACCCATTCCACTGATCACGTCGAACACCTTGAGCTTGTTAACGAAACCTTCCTTGCGCAGTTCACCGGGGATCGCAACGAGAAACAGTGCGGTATTCGCCGTCCGCTCCGCCAGCCCGTCCAGCCGCTTTCGCAGCGACGCTGTGCTTTCACGTGGGCGGAGAGTGGACTTGTCGAGCCGTTCGATGGCAATCGTCGGATCGCGCTCCCTGGTCCAATCCGCCGCAACCTGACGGATCACCAGTTCCTGCGCTTTCGGTTCGAGTTTCCACCAGGCCCCAGTGTAGCCAGCCGGGCGTTCAGGGCTGAGCAGGACATCGTATTTGCCATCGGCATCCACCGGTAGCGCGTTGAAATTACCATAGGCCAGCGGGACGACCGCTCCGCCTCCCGCCGCACCGGACGCCGACAATTGCCCAAGCTTGAAAATCCGCAGCGAACCACGCGTACCGCGCAGGCGATAGCTGCCCGCGGGATCGATCGGGGTCTGCTTGTAGATCGTGTCCGAATTGGGTTGATAGACGTTGAGCGTCTGGTTGAGGCTCGGGAGGAAGACCGGGTTATCCACGTCGGAACTGATCGCCTCGAGCGAGCGGGCCGCCAGCGCCTCCAGGGTGAGCCGCCCGACTTCCTGCCGTATCTGGGGATCGTTGCGCCGGTCTTCCGGCAACTTCGCCAGAATGCGCGCGGGCAGATCGCGCAACTCATCAACGAATTCGCTCCAACCCGGCGTAGTGGCTGGGGCCGACGCACCGCTCTGTGCGTGAGCTTTTGGCGCGCTGCCAAGCGCCAGCATCACCAGCGCAAGCCCTGTGCAACGCGACAAGATTGCCTTTGTCATAAATCTCTCCCGTTCGTGCGCGTTTTTCGCGTCTTTTCCCATTATTGACCGAAGTGATAGCGCAACTTGATGCCATACATGCGCGGTTCACCGTAAAGCGACGCCTGGACCAGTAGCGAAGGGTAGACGTTGACCGAGGAGGTCTTGTAGAGCTTGTTCGTGGCGTTGTTCATGAACAGACCGACATCGAATCCGCTGCCTGCAATGTCGCGCCAATCGAGCGAGAGATTGAGCAAACCATAGGCGGCAAAGACCGAGCCGGGATTGACCGCTTCCGATGTCAGTGCCGAAGTCGGCTGGCGTCCCTGATGCGAATAACTGGCGAAGAACGTCAAGCCGCCCAATTCCTCCGGGATCGGTAGATCGACCGAAGCATGGACGTTGTAGATCCACGGAATTACGTAGTTGAATGGCAGGCAACTGAGATCCGCCGTGCCGCCCGCTGGCACAATGCCATTACACGCCGCTGCGGCACGCAGAGGCGTATAGCTGAAATCCTTGTACTTGGCCGAAGTGTGGCTGACGCTTCCGCCCAGTTCCAGCCAGCTTGCCGGTTTGATCGTCGCCTGCGCCTCGAACCCTTGCACGTGGCCCGATGCGGCCAAGGTTGCCGAACCGGAAGCCCCGGTATCGGGATTGAAGTCCGCCGTGTTGCGTTGGATATTGCTGTAGTCGGAATAATAATAGTTGGCGTTGAGCCGGATCGGCGTGCCCCCCAGCTTCTCATCCCACTTGAACCCGACTTCGTAGGATGTCAGCCGTTCGGGCGTGAACACCCGCGTGCTGGGGCGTACCGCGAAGGGGTTGAAGCCTCCAGCCTTGTATCCCCGGCTGACCTTGGCGAAAAGCAGTAAGTTGTCGACCGGCTTGTAATCCAGACCGATGGTCCAGGTGGGCGCCTTGCTCTTGAGCGTGGCGGCGAAATCGCATTGCGCGACATCGGCAATGCTCACGATCGCGGCATCGGCGAAGCACTTCGCTGTCAGTCCGCCCGCCTGCGGGGTGTAGCTGCGGGTCAACCCGTCGATCGTATCCCAGGTGTAGCGGTAACCCGCCGTTAGCTTTAGCTGGTCGAGCGCCGGGCTAAGCCCCCCCAGATTTAGCGTTGCTTGCGCATAGAGCGCTTTCGATTTGTTGGCGACGCGCGACAGTTGCACACCCGGCGGGCAAAGGCCCGTGGCGCCGGCCGGGCAGAAACTGAGGCTATAACTGCCCCACGTCCCTACAGGCTTCGCGTTGTAATAGAAACCACCCAGCGTGAAGACGAGCTTGTCATCCAGCACCTTACCCTGGAGCTGCAGTTCCTCGGTGATCTGCTTGATATAATCGCGCGGATAAGGATTGTTCGCCGCATTGCGATAGCCGCCCGTGGCAATGCCGTATTCCGCCAATCCCGGCACGGGGAAATCGGGATAGACGGTGCCGTTGTTGTCGTACTGTTGCAGCGGCGTGCCATCGCCATCGTAGCTATAGCTGCTCTTCAATCGCTGATAGCTGACGATGTTGCGCAAGGTCAGCTGGTCGTTCAGTTCCAGATCGGTGGTGTTGGTCAGGCCCCAAGTGCGAACGTACTGGAAGGTATCGACGCCAAGACGCGTCTTGCGTGGCCCCAGTTCCTCCGCCAGCTCGGTCTGATGGCGATAGACGGCGCATGGCACACCCACTGCCGCTTCCCCTGGATCGTAACAGAACTTGCTGCCTTTCAGCCCGGGAATATTGAAGAAGTTGTGCACCATGCCCGCGCCGTTAGTGCTGGAGCGTGAACCATAGGCCATGAAATAGTTGGTCAGCCGTTCGGTCGGCTTCATCAGGATGCCGATACGGCCCGAGTACCAATGCAGGTCGTCGCGCCGCTTGTCCCACAGCACGTCCTTGGTGAAACCGTCACGATCCTGATAAGCACCTACAACCCGGATCATCAGCTTGTCGTTGATCACCGGCAGATTGATCGCGCCTTCCAACCCACGCATATCGTAGTTTCCGATGCTCCCTTCGAGATACCCCTCGAGATCGTTGGTCGGCCGCTTGGGCACCAGCAGCATCGCCCCGCCGGTGGTGTTGCGCCCGAACAGCGTGCCCTGCGGCCCGGCGAGCACCTGCACGTTTTCGAGATCGACGAAATTGCCGGCCCCGCCCTGCTGGCTGAGCGAAACCGCCGACGGCAGAGGAACTTCGTTGAGATAGACCACCACCGCCGGAGCAGCGAGAAATGTCGCCCCCTGCCCGCGAATCGTGGGCGACTGCGTTTCGCGCGAACCCTGTCCGTTGGAACTGACCGCCAAGGACGGCACCAGCCCGTTCAGGTCCTGCACCTTGTTCACGTTGTTGCGCGCCAGGACTTCGGGTGTGAAGGCGGTGATCGCAATCGGCACGTCCTGATTACGCTCCGCGCGCCGCTGCGCGGTGACGATGATTTCAGTCAGCCCGCTGTCGGCACCCGTCATGCCTTGCGCTTCGACCTGTGCGAATACCGGACCGGCAGTGGCCAGCGCAGCCAGGCCAGCCCCTGTCAGCAAGCTCATTCTCATAACATGCATCTTCATCGAAACTCTCCCCTCGATCGTTATTATTTTTCTTGTCCCGTACTCTTGCGATTATCGGTCAGATCGACGGTGATCTTGCGGATCGTACCGTTGAAGCGGGCCCCACCGGTGTAATCCGGCACAACATGCGTGCCGCTGTCATCACCAATATCGAAAGTCTCCGTCGCCTCGGCCGCGATCATGGCGATCCGTTCCACCCGGCCTTGCGCCATGTCTGCGCCGTCCACCGCGATTGTCAGCATTCCGCTGGGCAACCACGCCTTGGCCGCATCGGGTTCGAAGCGATAGGTCAGCGTAGCCGGGCCGGGCAGCAAGGCTACGGTCCCCACGATACGGACCTGATCGGAGGGGCGCTGCGAACCGGCATAGGCTACCGCAGGCCTGCCATCGCTAAAGAAGAACGACCAACCACCAAAATGCCCGCCTGATGCCAGCAGCGCGCCGCTAGCCCCGCCTTGCGGCACATCGATCTGCGCGGTGACCGTGAAAGCCCCCCGCCCCAGAGCAGGCGCTGTCTCCTGCGCCAGATGAAGGCCTCCGCCCCAATAAGTGAAACGCGTGCGCCCCTTCTGGTATGGGTTGATCCGCAAGCGTGCCAGAGTGCTGTCGTCCAGCGGGTAGGCTTGGTTGACCCGGGCCTGTTTGTCCCACAGCGCCTGCATTTCTTTCAGCTTATCGGGGTACCGACTGGCAAGGTTTCTAGCCTGCGCGAAATCGTGGGTCAGGTCGTAGAGTTCCCATGACCACTCGGTGACCGGCTTGGGATCCTTCGCGGCACTGCGCCAGGGCACCCGGTTGGGCGTCGTTCCCGCCCACCAACCATCATGATAGATCGCCCGATTGCCGAACATCTCAAAATACTGCGTCGTACGCCGTTCGGGGGCAGCCGCTTCACCGAAGGTATAAGCGAAGCTGACGCCGTCGAGCGGCTTCTGCCACACGCCGTTCACGCTGGCTGGGACCGGCACACGCGCCGCTTCCAGCACTGTGGGCATGACATCGGTGATGTCGAGAAACTGGCTGCGTACTCCCCGCTGCGCAATCCGGGCAGGCCAAGAAACCACCAGGGGATTGCGCGTCCCACCCAGATGCGATGCCACCTGCTTGAACCACGGGAACGGCGCATTCAGTGCCCAGGCCCAGGCAGTGGGGAAATGGCCGTAGCTGCGTTCGCTCCCCAGATCAGCGATCTGCGATTGCAGCCAGGCTTCGTCCTCTTGCAATGCGCCACCGATGGCTGCACTCCAGTTGGTGGTGCCACCGAGACCGCCTTCGGGGCTGGTGCCGTTGTCCCCTTCTATAAACAGGACGAGCGTGTTGTCGCCTTCCTCCATACGATCGATTTCATCGAGCACGCGACCGATCTGCGCATCCTGATAGGCGAGCATTCCGGCAAAGACTTCCATCATCCGCGCGGCAACGGCCTTCTGCCCCGGCAGGAGACTGTTCCATGCGGGCAAGCCATCGGGACGGGGTGTGATCGCGGCATCGACGGGAACAATTCCAATCGCTTTCTGGCGGGCGACGATCGTCTCGCGCAGCGCATCCCAGCCATTGTCGAACTGTCCATTGAAGCGGACAATCCATTCCTGCGGCGCCTGATGCGGGGCATGGGCGGTGCCCGGCGCATAGTAGATGAAGAACGGCTTGTCCGGCGCGGAGGCCTTCTGTTCGTGCAGCCAATGGATCGCATCGTCGGCCAGAAAACGATCGAGCACCGAATCCGGCCGTCCTATGTCCGGCTGGGCCACGCGGCTAGTTCCCCGGATCAGCGCCGGGTGCCATTGGTTCGTTTCCCCACCGACAAAGCCATAGAAGTAATCAAAACCAAGCCCGGTGGGCCAACGGTCGAACGGGCCGCTGGGGGAGGATTCCCAGATCGGTACGTTGTGGTGCTTACCAAACATTGCCGTACTGTAGCCGTTCTGACGTAGCACTTCGGCCATCGTCGCCGCGCTTTTGGGAATACTGGCGTTGTAGCCGGGATAGCCGGTCGCCATGTCCGTCACCACGCCCATCCCGACAGCATGATGGTTGCGCCCAGTCAGCAAGGCCGCACGCGTGGGTGAACATAGCGCCGTGGTATGGAAGCGGTTGTAGATCAGCCCCCGCGCTGCCAGCCGATCGAGGTTGGGGGTCGGGATAGGGCCACCAAAAGTGCCCGCCGCGCCAAACCCGATATCGTCGGTCATGATGACCAGGATGTTGGGCGCACCTTTCGCCGCGCGTAAGGGTGCGGGATAATCGGGTGTGGAAGCACTGGCGGACGGCGCGATCACACCGCGAAATGGCGGATCGGGATAGGGCAGGCTGACCGGGCCACTTTCGGCGGCCAAGGCCCCTTCAATCGGCCACCCCGCACTCAGAACGCAAGGTATGGCAGCCATCACCAACACCCCGCCCCGCCTGCACCACTGCCCTGAATGAACGCCCATCGCTCCCCTCGTTTATTTTATATCTGCGAGGATTTTGCGGCATGAAAGCGGCGAAGTGCAGCCCAATTTTCTTGTAAAATGCAGACATCATCTTGTAATTTTCGGCCATGGTCTACCGCCCTCCTTCCGCGCCTCTCTTCAAACGGACCGTGCAGATGCGGCTGGCCTCATCCGATCTGCATTTCGATCTGACGCTGGATGAATGGCCGTCGCTCGAAGGGGTCGAGATTTTCAATCAGAACCACTGCCTGACCTACCGGCTTGCCCCGCAAATGCCGGGGGCGGGCAGCTATGACATGGAGGCCGGCGGCAACGCCTATTTGCCCATGGGGCGGGTCATTTTCATCCCCGCCTCCACCAGCCTGCGGCTGCGCGGGTCTGGCGGCCTGATGACGCATGGCCGCCTGGAATTTCCGCCGGGGCGCTTTCCCGAACTTGATACGATGCTGGCCTCCATGCCCCCACGGGCATTGGGCCGTTGCATGGACGTGAGTTGCCCGAAAGTCGTGCAGACTCTGCACCGGCTAATTATGGAAGCGCGCGATCCCGATTGGGCGTCGCACAGTGTGCTGGCTGATCTCGGCCACTTGCTGAGCCTCGACATGCTGCGCTTTCTTTCACGCGAAGAACAACTGCCCGCCACACTGCCCAGTGCCGACATCGCTTTCCGGGACGCGGTCGAACGGCATATGCAATCGCTCGCCGTGCTGAAAACCTCCGTCAACAACGTGGCGAAGGCGTTAACCCTCAGCCCACGGCAATTTTCGAGGAAATTTCGCGAATATTACGGGCAATCCTTCACCGAATATCTGCTGCAGCGCCGGATCAGCATCGCCGCGTCTCTGCTCAGCAGGAGCAACCAGAGCCTCAAACTGATCGCACATTATTGCGGCTATACCGATCATGCGGCTTTTTCCCGGCACTTTCACGCGGTGACCGGGATATCGCCCACCGCCTACCGGAAAAGCCATCGTTCCAGGCCGAACACCCACTGAGCGAAACTTTCACCGCCGGATGGCGAGCAACCGCTAGCTCTCTTGCGCCGAGTTTCCCTTCCCTTATTAGTCGCAGTCAAACATTGGATATGGCTCAGGTTTGCAGCGTCCTTGCGCCCGGCCACTGCGTCTTAGATGCGGCTGGATGCATTGGCGATCTCCTCTAGACAAGCAGGTGGCCTGACTCTCATCTCGGCAGTCATTCGATGTTTAGCAGGCGGTTCTTGGCCGCCTCATACTCATCACAGGTAAGGGCTCCGGAGCGATATTGCACAGCGAGAGCAGACAGGCTGGCGCGGAAATACTCCGGGCGATGCACCCGTGCAGTTCCACCCAGATCGGCGGTCGAGGCTCGTCAGCCGGTGAATAGGTCGGGTCCAGCCCATGCAATGCGATCTGCCCGAAAGCCCAGTCGTCTTCACTGCGCCAAAGCCATATCGGGCCATCAATACGAAACAAATCGCCATGGGGTCTCGGCCTTGTTCTTAAACGGGCGTCAACGAAGACGGCCTCCCCACCCCGAGCTTCGGCGACGACCAGCACATCGAGTTTTCGTCTGCTGACCACATCTCCGTCGGGGTGCGAAACCCATGTGACCTGCCCACGCTCGGCAGGCGTTCCGCTCACCATTGCGGCAATCACCTCCCGGCCCCGACGCAGCCGGGTGCCGCACTGATACTGCCAAATCCACAGGCCCCACAACGAGGGGCACCCACGGTACGATCGCAAGGTCACGTTCCAGACCCACGGCAGATCGCTGTCCTGCAGCTCGATCGTAAGGAAACACAGAAAGCGCGGACGCTACCGCCAAGACGATGAACGCCAACGCGCTAACAGCAACCCACGGCTTCCTAAAGAAGTGACCGGGGTTGGTCGAATGGATGCGGGGGCCTTCGCCCGGGTCTACCAACCGTAGCCTTATGGCGCGGACTTCGTGTCAGATTGATTGGACTCGACTGTAGCCTGATCGGATATCGGTGCCGGTTTGGGTACAGGCGCGTGCTTCTCTTTCTTGGCGGGGCTGACCCGCTCGGCCTCGGGTGCGAGCGTGCCCAGCAACGCCTTTGAAACCGTGTCGCCGCCACTCTCTCCCGTGACAAGAACAGTGCGCCCGCCATGGGTCGCTGCATCTCGCAAGGCTTCGAGCCGATTGATATCCATCATGAAAGTCATGGCGTCATTATCGGTCAGCGTCGTATCCGCGCGAAACGCTGCCAGTGCCTTCGCGTTACCT
>Ga0182743_1003644_pt1 | contig 12203 bp, 10 predicted proteins | sample eDN3rd30CKraftOP_FD_128522 | JGI IMG/M metagenome (GOLD analysis project Ga0182743, IMG submission 128522) | Enriched Organic Plus compost microbial communities from Emeryville, California, USA - eDNA 3rd pass 30_C Kraft OP (version 2) (version 2) ... | reverse complement strand
GGGGGGCACAACTGCCCGAGCGCCTGCTGGCCCACAACGGCCTGCCGCCCGAGAACGCCGTCATCGAATTGACCGGACACGACCCGGCGTACGGCAGCCTGCGCGAACTGCTGGCCGCCCTGGGCTGCCTGCGCGAGTGCGGCGCGCGCGTGGCGCTGGACGATTTCGGCGTCGGCCTGTCCAGCCTGCAGCTGTGGGTGGAGATGCGGCCCGACATCGTGAAGGTGGATCGCTATTTCTTTGATGGGATCAGCGGCGACGCCACGCGCCAGCAGCTGGTGCGCTCGCTGCTGGGCATGGCCCAGAGCCTGGGCACGCCGGTGCTGGCCGAAGGCATCGAACGCACCGAAGACCTGGCTGCCGTGCGCGACCTGGGCATCCGCTACGCCCAGGGTTGGCTGCTGGGCGAGCCGGCGCTGCGGCCCACCACCGAGCTTCCCGAGCCGGTGCAGGCGCTGCTGAACCTGCGCCGGCCCTCGCCGCGCCGGTCCGACTCGCCGCACGGCACCGTGGAGAGCCTGCTGGTACAGGCCCCGACGGTGCGCCGCGACCAGCACACCAACGACGACGTGCACCGCCTGTTCCGCGAGCGCCAGGACCTGCACGCGCTGGCGGTTCTCGACGCCCAGGGCTGCCCGGTCGGCCTGGTCAACCGGCGCGACTTTCTGGAACAGTACGCCATGCGCTACACGCGCGAGCTGTTCGGGCGCGACCCCTGCTCGGCCTTCATGAACCCGGAGCCGCTGCTGGTGGACGTGGATACCGCCATCGACCGGCTGGCACCGGTGCTGATCTCGGAAGACCAGCGCTACCTGCGCGACGGGTTCGTGCTGACGCGCGGGGGGCGCTACGCCGGCCTGGGCACCGGCGAGGCGCTGGTGCGCGCCGTGACCGAGATTCGCCTGGAAGCCGCGCGCTACGCCAATCCGCTGACCGCCCTGCCCGGCAACATCCCCATCAGCCGCCACATCGGCATGCTGCTGGAGGGGGACGAGGACTTTGTCGTCTGCTACTGCGACCTGGACAACTTCAAGCCATTCAACGACGTGTACGGCTACTGGCGCGGCGACGACATGATCCAGCTGTGCGCCGAGATCATCAAGCGCCAGTGCGACCCGCAGCGCGACTTCGTGGGACACGTGGGAGGCGACGATTTCGTGGTGCTGCTGCGCAGTCCCGACTGGCGCGAGCGCATCGAACGCCTGATCGGGGAATTCAACGAGCGGGCCCGCACGCTCTACGACGAGGCCGGCCGGCGCGACGGCGGCATCGAGACGCAGGACCGCTACGGCGTGCCGCGCTTCTTCCCTTTCGTTACCCTGGGCGTGGGCGCGCTGATGGTGCGCCCTTCGCTATGCAGCGAGGTCCGCCCGCAGGACATTGCCTCGGCGGCCGCCCAGGTCAAGCACCGCGTCAAGCACAGCCACATGCCGCTGATCGTCGAGGACTATCCGGCGGTCCTGCTGGAATAGACGGGGCACCGCCTGGTCGGCATTCGACATGGCGCCCGCCTCGTCTTCCAGGGTGAACACCGCCACGGCCTCGCGCAGCGTGCGCGCCTGGTCGGCCAGCGCACCAGCGGCCGCGGCGGTCTGCTCGACCATCGCCGCGTTTTCCTGCGTGGCGCGCTCGATTCCGGCCACCGCCTGGCTGACGGCGGCCACGCCGTCGGCCTGCTGCGCGCTGGCATCCGAGATGCCCGCAATCAGGCCGCTGATCCGGCCCACCGAGTCGACCACTTCCCTCATGGTCTGGCCGGCGTTGCGCACCTGGTGCACGCCGGCGTCCACCCGCATGCCGGCATCAGCGATCAGATCCTTGATCTCGCGCGCCGCCTGGGCGCTACGCTGCGCCAGCGTGCGCACCTCGCCCGCCACCACGGCGAAACCCCGTCCCTGGGCGCCGGCGCGCGCGGCCTCGACCGCGGCGTTCAAGGCCAGCAGATTGGTCTGGAAGGCGATGCCGTCGACCACACCGACGATCTCGGCGATGCGGCGCGAGGCCGTGGCAATGCCCTGCATGCTGCCCACCGCCTCGTCCATCGCATGGCCGCCGCGCCGCGCCAGCCGCGCAACCTCCTGTGCCTGGGCATTGGCGATGCCGGCGTGTTCCGCATTGCCGGACACCGTTTCCGCCAGCTCGGTCAGCCGGACCGCCGCCTGCTGCAGCGCGCTGGCCTGGCGCGAACTGCGGTCGGACATGTCGCCGCCCGCCCGGGCGATCTCGCCGCAGCCCGCGTGGATTTCCTCGACGCCGCGGCGCACCGAGGCCACCGCTCGCGTCAGGCCGGCCTGCATGCGGCCCATCGCCGCATACAGCACCCCGATCTCGTTGTTGCCGCGCGCCGCCAGCCGACCGGTAAGATCGCCGTCGGCGATGCGGTCGAAATGCCCGCCGGCTTCGGCCAACGGGCCGAGGATGGCGCGCCGAAACGCCAGCCGGAGGGCCAGCGCCAGCAGCGCCACGCCGGCCAGCATCAGCCCCGCGGCCCCCATCGCGCGGCCCTGCATCCGTGCGGTGCCCTCGACCGCGGCCCGGCCCTGCGCGCGCGCCTCGGCCTGGTAGGCGTCGACCGCCTGCACGTATCGCTGCCCGGCCGTGGCCATGGCGGGCCCGGCCAGCTTGTTGGCCTCGATGCCGTTCCAACCCGCGATGGCCTTGCGCAACGGCTCCAGCGTAGCGTCGTCCAGCCCCTGCGCGGCGGCCATCACCGCGTCGAAGCGGGCCTTGCCGTCGGGGTGCGTCTCGGGGTTGTCCTGCAACCGCTTGCGGCTGGCCCGTGCTGCCGCCAGCAGCCGGCCGGCGCGTTCCAATGCCTCGTCGCGCTCGACCTGCATGCCGCCTTCCATGTGGGTCTTCGCCTCGGTCAGGTCGGCACGCGCCTGGAACAGGCGGCTGCCAAGGTCGCTGAGATCGCTGGCGCGCTCGATGTTGGAGCGGCCCAGTTGCTCGATGGCCTGGCGATCAGCCCTCAGGACCCAGACCACCGCGCCCGCCGCGGCGGCAAACAGGACCACGAATGTGAACAGCGTTGCCGACAACGCGGTGCTGACTTTGAGAGGCTTGCGCATGACCACCTGTATATCGCGCCGGGCCCGGGATGGCCCGTGGCAGGGGATTGTGCAGTGCAACTTTGACAGTTTCTTGACGGTAGCGTGGCGTGCGCCGCCGGGCGCGTCCACACGCCCGCCGAACTCGCAGTATGCTGGGCGGGCACCGGGCCCGCGCCAGCGACCCGGGACGACAGCCCGGCCGCGCCCCGCTGCGCGGCAACGAGGAGGAGACACGTGCCCGTCACGCAGCAGCATGACCATGACGACATCCGCGATGCGGTGCGCCAGCTGTGCGCCCGCTTTCCCGCCGACTACTTCCGGCGCGTCGACGCCGAACAGGGCTATCCCGACGAGTTCGTCCGCGCCCTGACGGAGGCCGGCTGGCTGGCCGCGCTGATTCCGCAGGAATACGGCGGCTCGGGCCTGGGCCTGGCCGAGGCCTCGGTCATCATGGAAGAGATCAACCGCAGCGGCGGCAACGCCGGCGTCTGCCACGGGCAGATGTACAACATGGGCACGCTGCTGCGCCACGGCTCGGCCGCGCAGAAGCGCGCCTATTTGCCTCGCATCGCCAGCGGCGAACTGCGTCTGCAGTCGATGGGCGTGACGGAGCCCACCACCGGCACCGACACCACCCGCATCAAGACGACCGCTGTGCGCCGCGGCGACCGCTACGTCGTCAATGGCCAGAAGGTGTGGATCTCGCGCGTGCAGCACTCCGACCTGATGATCCTGCTGGCGCGCACCACTGCGCTGGAGCAGGTGGCGCGCAAGTCCGAGGGCATGTCGATCTTCCTGGTCGATTTGCGCGAGGCCATCGGGCACGGCCTGGAAGTGCGGCCCATCGCCAACATGGTCAACCACGAGACCAACGAGCTCTTCTTCGAGAACCTGGAGATTCCCGCGGAGAACCTGATCGGCGAGGAAGGCCTGGGCTTTCGCTACATCCTGGACGGCCTGAACGCCGAACGTGCGCTGATCGCCGCCGAATGCATCGGCGACGGCCGCTGGTTCGTCGACAAGATCACCGCGTACGCGAAGGAGCGCGTGGTGTTCGGCCGCCCCATCGGGCAGAACCAGGGCGTGCAGTTTCCCATCGCGCGGGCCCACGTCAACGTCGAGGCCGCCAGCCTGATGCGCTTCGAGGCCTGCCGGCTGTTCGATGCCGGCCAACCCTGCGGCGCGCAGGCCAACATGGCCAAGTTGCTGGCCGCCGATGCCTCATGGGAGGCCGCCAATGCCTGCCTGCAGTTCCATGGCGGCTTCGGCTTCGCGCGCGACTACGACGTGGAACGCAAGTTCCGCGAGACGCGGCTCTACCAGGTGGCACCGATCTCCACCAACCTGATCCTGGCGTACGTGGCCGAGCACGTCCTGGGCCTGCCGCGCTCGTTCTAAGCCGCACAGCCCGCACGAAAAAGCCACCCGTCCCGGGCCTGGCCACGCCCGCCTCGGGCGGCCGCCAGCCGCGATGAATACGAATCCAAAGCGCCAATCCGCCTACCGCAGCCGTTCCAAAGGAGGAACACCGTGAATCGCAGAAGTCTCATCCGGGCGCTGAGCGCCACACTGCTGGGCGCCGCCGTCGGCGCGCCGGCCCTGGCGCAGGACGCCGCGTACCCGTCGCAGTCGATCCGCATCATCCTGCCGTGGCCGCCCGGGGGACTGACCGACACCATCGGCCGACTGATCGCCCAGACGCTGGGCGACCGCCTGGGGCAAAGCGTGTACGTGGACAACCGGCCCGGCGCCAGCGGCAACATCGGCACGGCCCAGGCCGCGCGCGCTGCGGCCGACGGCTACACGCTACTGCTGGCCTCCAGCACGCCCAACTCGGCCAATCCGCACCTGTACTCGCACCTGGGCTTCGACCCGCGCAAGGATTTTGCCGGCATCGGCCTGATCGCCACCGCGCCCAACGTGCTGCTGGTGCGCGCCGACTCGCCCTACAAGACGGCCAACGACCTGATTGCGGCGGTGCGCGCCCAGCCGGGCAAGCTGACCTACGGCTCGGCCGGCACCGCCTCGTCCGGCCACCTGGCGGGCTCGACCTTCACGCACGTCTTCAAGCTGGACATGCTGCACGTGCCCTACAAGGGGGCGGGCCCCGCGCTGGTGGACCTGATGTCGGGCCAGATCGACGTGATGCTGGATCCCAGCGCGCTGCCGCACATCCGCAGCGGCAAGCTGCGGGCGCTGGCGGTGCCGGCGACGCGACGCCTGCCCGCGCTGCCCGACGTGCCCACGTTCGAGGAGGCCACCGGCACCCAGGGCATGATCGCCTCGGCCTGGTACGGCCTGGCCGCGCCGGCCGGCACGCCACCCGCCATTCTCGAGCGGCTGAACCGCGAGCTGAACGCCGTGCTGGACAGCCCCGCGGTCAAGCAGCAGCTGATCGACTTCGGCGCCGATCCTCGCGGCATGAGCGCGCCGGAATTCGACACGTTCATGCAGAGCGAGATCGATCGCTACGGCCGCATCATCAAGGACGCGAACGTGAAGATCGAATGAGCGACCGGACGCTCAGCCCGCGAGGGCGGCGCGCTGGGCCTGGACCAGCTTGGCGATGCCGCCTTCGGCGAGCGCCAGCATGGCATCGAGCTCGGCGCGCGTGAAGGTGGCCTCTTCGCCGGTGCCCTGCACTTCGACGAACGCGCCGCTGCCGGTCATGACGACGTTGACGTCCGCCTGGCACGCCGAATCCTCCTGGTAGTCCAGGTCCAGCACCGGCCGGCCGCCCACCAGACCCACCGACACGGCAGCGACCGCGTCGCGGATGGGATTGGCGGTCAGGTCGCCGCGCCGCATCAGCAAGGCCACCGCATCCGAGGCCGCCACCCAGGCGCCGGTGATGCTGGCGCAGCGCGTGCCGCCGTCGGCCTGCAGCACATCGCAGTCCAGGTGCAGCGTGCGCTCGCCCAGCGCCGCCAGGTCCACCACCGCTCGCAGGCTGCGGCCGATCAGGCGCTGGATCTCCTGCGTACGGCCGCTCTGCTTGCCGCGCGCCGCCTCGCGGTCGCCCCGGGTATGGGTAGCGCGCGGCAGCATGCCATACTCGGCCGTCACCCAGCCCTGGCCCTGCCCCTTGAGAAACGGCGGCACCTTGTCCAGCACGCTGGCGGTGCACAGCACGTGGGTATGGCCCGCCTTCACCAGCACCGAGCCCTCGGCATAGCGCGTGAAGCCGCGCTCCAGCGCGAAGGGCCGTAGTTCGTCGGGGCGGCGCCCGTCGGCGCGGGGGGTCGGGGCGGAAGTGGATGAAGCGGACACGGCGGACTCCAAAAGCGGGGACAATACGCTCATTGTACGTGCCGGCGGATGGTATTCTGCCTCCATATCCCCGCCGCCCGGCGGCCCGCCGCGGCCGCCGGGCGGTCTTCTTCGCCCAGAATCCCAGGACCCCCGACATGATCCGTAGCATGACCGCCTCCGGCAACGCCCGCGCAGACCTCGAACAGGGATCGCTTGCCCTGGAGCTGCGTAGCGTCAACAGCCGCTACCTGGACCTCTATTTCCGCCTGCCGGACGAACTGCGCCACACCGAGACCCCGCTGCGCGAACTGCTGACGGCCAACCTGGCGCGCGGCAAGGTCGAGGTGCGCGTTTCGTACACCCGCAATGCCGGCACCGAGCTGGGCGCGCTGGACCCGGCCTGGCTGCAGCGCCTGGCCGCCCAACTGCAGGCCGCGCGGCAGGTGCTGCCCGAGGTGGCCGCGCCGCGGCTGGCCGAGCTGTACAACTGGCCCGGCCAGCGCAACGCCGACGCGCTGGACCCGCAGGCCTGGGGCGCCGCCTGCCTGCAGGCCGCGCAACAGGCGCTGGAGCAGATGCAGCAGGCACGCACCCGCGAGGGCGAGCGCCTGGCCGGCATGATGCGCAGCTGCGCCGAAGACATGGCTCGCATCGTCGACGGCGTCGAGACCCACCTGCCGCAGCTGCTGGCGGACCACCGGGAAAAGCTGGCCACCAAGCTGCGCGAAAGCGTCGAGGCGGCCTTCCCTGGCGGCTTCGCCCACATCAGCGGCCCCGAGCTGTCCGAGCGCCTGGCGCACGAGGCCACATTGTTCGCGCTGCGCATCGACGTGGCCGAAGAACTGTCGCGGCTGCGCTCGCATCTGGAAGAGCTGCGCCACCTGCTGGGCGACGGCGGCGGCAAGCAGGCGGGCAAGCGCGGCAGCGCGGGCGGCAGCGCCGGCAAGCGGCTGGACTTCCTGTTCCAGGAAATGAACCGCGAAGCCAACACGCTGGGTTCCAAGGCGGGCAGCCTGGACGTCACCCGCGCGGCGATGGACCTGAAGCTGCTGATCGAGCAGATGCGCGAGCAGGCGCAGAACATCGAATAGCCGTCGCCCTGTGGCCGGCGTGGGCACACCGTCCCGTCGGCCTTGCTAGCCGCCCCGCAGATACTCTGCCAGCACCGCAGCGTGGTTGCGCACCTCATCGTGCACGGAATACAGCAGCGTCACCCGCCCCTTGTGCAGATATTCGCGCAGCCGGGCCACGGGCTCGGGATTGGCGTCCAGCTCGGCGCGATAGCGCCTGCGGAACTCCTCCCAGTCCATCCCGCCCTGGTGAAACGCCTGGCGCAACGCGGTAGTCGGGGCAACTTCCTTCAGCCACAGGGCCAGACCGGCCGCTTCCTTCTTCATGCCACGGGGCCACAGCCGGTCCACCAGGATCCGGGCGCCGTCCTGCGGCGCGGCCTCGGCGTAGACACGCTTGATCTGCAGATCAGCCTTGCGCATGCCCACCCTCCTCTTCGGGTTTTCCAACGCCACTTATAAGATTGATTTAGAATACATGTTATATCGGCGTCCCGCTGCGCCGGCATGGTCCCCACAGCTTACCAACAGGGTGATGCGTATGGCGCTGAAACATGCCCAGCCTCTCGATGTGATCGATCTGCAGCCACCTGCCGGCAGCCCCGCGGCCGCGACCAGCGCCAGCCTGCTGAAGACGCCGCAGCTGCAGCTCATGCGGCTGGTGCTGGCGGCCGGCCAGCAGGTGCCCGAGCATCACGTGCCCGGTCCGGTCACTATCCAGTGCCTGGCCGGCGCGGCCACCGTGACGACGCCCGCAGCCGTGTGCCGGCTGGTGGCCGGTCAACTGGTGGTGCTGCCGCCCGGCGAGCCGCATGCCGTGCAGGCCCACGGCGCCGCCGCCCTGCTGGTCACTATCGTGCATCCCATCTGAGTCCGCCGATGAACCCGTTCATGACATCGCCCGCCCTGTGCACGGAAGCCGACATCACCCGCCTGGTGCATGCCTTCTACGCCCGCGTCCGCCAGGATGCGCTGTTGGGCCCGATCTTCAATGCCCACGTGGACGACTGGGACCATCACCTGGCCCGCCTGGTCGACTTCTGGTCCTCGATCCTGCTGCGCACCGGCCGCTACGCCGGCACGCCCATGGTCAAGCACGCGGCGCTGGACGGGCTGAGCGCCGAGCTGTTCCAGCGCTGGCTGGCGCTGTTTCGCGCCACCGCGGCCGAGCAGGAGAACCAGGCAATGGCCGCACGGGCCTGCGAAATGGCGCAGCGCATCGCGCAAAGCCTGTGGATGGGCTACCAGATCAGCCGCCAGCCGGACGCCATTCCGACGGAACTGCCGCAGTAAGGCAGGCGGCCGCCGCGCTTAGGCCGCGCGGGGTTCCGGCATGCAGGCCTGCGTGTAGAGGCCCGAGATGACGTCCGCCTGCGTGACGATGCCCGCCAGTTGGCGCTGCGCATTGACGACCGGGATGTGGTGGTGGCCCAGCCCGGCGAACAATCGCAGCAGTTCGGAGATCGACGCGTCGGCAGGTACGGTGCGCACCTGGGCGCTCATGCGCCGCGCGACCGAGTCCGCCGCGCCGCGGCCCCACGCGGGCAGCCGGTCGCGGACCAGTGCGAGCCTGCGGCGTCCCGGGGCGTTGTGCGCCAGGTCGGTGCGCGTGACGATACCCACCACGTGGCGTTCGGCGTCGACGACGGGCAGCGCCTTGATGCGATGACGCTGGAGCAGCGCCCAGGCCTGGGCCGCCGGCGTCTCGGGCGAGACGCTGATCACGTCGCGCGACATCACCTCTGCGGCCGTCACTTCATTCAGCGTGCGCGCATAGGCGCGTGCCTGCGTCTCGCGCAGCACGGATTCCAGGTCGTCGGGATCGATGTCCAGCATCTCGTCGCGCTCGCTCAGCACCGCCTCCAGGTCTGCCCGGGAAAAGCCGTAGCGGGCCGGTTCGGCGGACTCCCCGCCCGCCCTGGCCGGCTCGGGACGGGCGGCGGCATGCGGATAGCGGTGTCCCGTCAGTGCGTGATAGGCCAGCGCACATGCCAGCAGCAGCACCGATTGCGCGGCGATGGGCGCCACCACGAAACCATAGCCCAGGGCGTGGATGGAGGGCCCGCCCAGCACCGCGGTCAGCGCCACTGCACCGGATGGCGGATGCACGCAGCGCAGCGTGAACATGGCGCACAGCGACACGCCCACCGCGATGGCTGCGGCCGCCGCCGGATCCGCGATCAGCCGGGCGCAGGTGACGCCCACGAGGGCGCTGACGATGTTGCCGCCCAGGATGGACCAGGGCTGCGCCAGGGGACTGGCGGGCACGCCGAACAGCAGCACGGCGGATGCGCCCATCGGGGCGACCAGGAAGGGAATGCCGGTGTCGAGCCCCGGCAGCATGCGCATCACAACACCAATGACGGCAAGCCCGGCGAGCGCGCCGAGGCCGGTGCGCAGGCGCTCCTGCCATCGGACGGGGACTGCGGTGGGGAGAAATCGGGATAGCCAGGGGACGACGTGCAGACTGAAACGGCTCACGGAAAAAAAGATCGTACGACGATAGAAACGCAACGATAGATGAGTGCCCGCCCATGGCGAAGAACTCATTGAGGATATTTATATGACAATAGAATATATAGCGTCGCCGGCGTGTGCCGGTTCGCCATCCCGGCGCATTGCCAGTGACGCGAACCGGCCACTACGATAGAACCGGCGGCTGCGGCAGTCCCCGGCCCCGCAAGCACGGTTTGCTGGCCGGTTTGCCCAATAACCAGAGCGGTTCGACCGCCATAAAATGTTGCAGCGCAACAAAGCTGGAGGAAGACAATGAAAGCGATGCGGATACCGACGGCCTGGCGGCTGTTCGTCGATGCCGCCGCGGCCGGATGCGGTATCGCGGCGGGGGCTGGGGCGGCGGCCCTGTCCGCGCCGCCGATGGTGACGCTGGCCGCGGCCGCGGCAGCGGCGGTCCTCGTGCACCGGCCACGGCTGCTCGCCCCGCGACACGCCGGCCTGGATCGGCTGGAGCAAGTGGCCGGCCAGATCGATCACATCATGATCGGCGCGGCCGAAACCTCTCATTTCATCGATTCCATCAAGCAGCGCGTCGACCAGGACCTGGAAACCACCGAGGGCATCGTCGGCCGCGCCGCCCAGACGGCGCAGAGCACCGAGCAGATCGCGCAGAACGCCGCGCAGGCCTCGGCCATCGCCGCCGACGTGCGCAACGAAAGCATGTCGGGCGCCGCGCAGGCCCAGGAGGGCCGGCACCGCATCAACGAGGCCAGCCGCGACGCGCAGGCCGCCAGCGCCCTGATGGCCGACCTGCAGGAGCGTTCGCGCCACATCTACGGCATCACCGAAACCATCAACGAGATTGCCATGCGCACCAACCTGCTGGCGCTGAACGCGGCCATCGAGGCCGCGCGCGCCGGCGAACATGGCCGCGGCTTCGCCGTGGTGGCTGGCGAGGTACGGCAGCTGGCCCTGCGCACCAAGGAGGCCACCGACGAGATCGGCACGATGGTGCGCGAGATCGCCGAACGGGCGGAGCGCGCGACCGAGGGCATGGCGGCACTGGCCGGCAAGGTGATGGACGCCACGCAGAACGTCGAGCGCGTGCACGCGCTGCTCGACAGCATCGAGAAATCGGCGCGCGACTCGGAGAGCGCCGTGCAGCAGATCGCCACGGCGTCGCGCGAGCACGTCGACACCACCCGCCAGATTGCCGATGCGGTCACGCGCATCCGCGACGGCCTGTTCGCCACACACGATGAGCTGCCGCGCGCCACCCGGTCGGCCATGCTGGTCAGCGAGCGCGGCGAAACCCTGGTCGGCGCGCTGGCCGAGCTGGACGTGCGCCTTGCGCACGATCCGGTGCGCACCGCCGCCCAGCAGGCGGCCGAGGCCATCGGCGCACTGTTCGAGCGCGCCATCGCCAACGGCGACATCACTGAAGAGGCGCTCTTCGACCGGCGCTACACGCCGATTTCCGGCACGAATCCCACGAAGTATTCCAGCGCCTTCGACACGTTCACCGACCAGGTGCTGCCGCCTATCCAGGAACGCATCCTGGAAGACATGCCGATGGTGGCGTACGCCGGCGCGGTGGATGACCGCGGCTACTTCCCCACGCACAACCGCCGGTTCTCCCAGCCACTGACAGGCGACTACGCCCATGACCTGGTGCACAACCGCACCAAGCGCATCTTCACCGACCGCACCGGCTCGCGCTGCGGCTCGCACACCCAGCCCTTCCTGTTGCAGACCTACAAGCGCGATACGGGTGAGGTCATGCACGACCTGTCGGCCCCGATCTACGTCCATGGCAGGCATTGGGGGGGCTTTCGGGTCGGCTATCGGTCTGGCGCAGCGCCCGAGGCGTCGACGCCGGCGCACGCCGCAACGGCTCCCGCACCAGCCGCCGTGGCATTGCCCAGCAGCTGAAACCCGTGTAGCCAGCCGCTTGCCGCGGCCGGCCTGGCGTCCCGCCATAGGGGCTGAAGACCCCCACCCTCCCCGCGCGCGGCTACTCCGCCGCGCCATTCTCCCCTTTCCTGCATGCCGCCCAGGCCGTCGGGCCCGCTCGGCCTGGGCGGCCTGGGCGGCCGTTGCCGTCATCCGGATCTCTAAAATTACTTAGATTCCTAAATATTCTTGAAGTTTACTTAGACATCTAATATTATTTTCCGGACGGAAGCGTGCCAGTGCGCTCAAGGGGCAGGCCCGGGAACAAGCGCCGCCCCTTCCGCCCCAGACCCACCAACGGAGACAGATAATGACGGTCCATTCTCATTCCCGCCGTGCCGTGCGCGGCCTCGAAAGGCTGCGGCGCGTGGTGCGGCTGAGCCTGATTGCGGCAGCAGCGTTCGTCTGCCCAGCCTTC
>Ga0182743_1003643_pt1 | contig 12207 bp, 14 predicted proteins | sample eDN3rd30CKraftOP_FD_128522 | JGI IMG/M metagenome (GOLD analysis project Ga0182743, IMG submission 128522) | Enriched Organic Plus compost microbial communities from Emeryville, California, USA - eDNA 3rd pass 30_C Kraft OP (version 2) (version 2) ... | reverse complement strand
GTGGTGTTCCGCAGCGAGATGCTCGAACTCATCCAGTACAAGCCCCTGGGCGAGCACCTGCACGCCAAGCCGCTGCTGATCGTCCCGCCGCAGATCAACAAGTACTACATCTTCGACCTGAGCCCGGAAAAGAGCTTCGTCCAGTACGCCCTGAAGAACAACCTGCAGCTGTTCATGGTCAGCTGGCGCAACCCCGATGCGCGCCACCGCGAGTGGGGCCTGTCGACCTACGTGAAGGCCCTGGACGAGGCCATCGAGGTGGTCCGCTCGATCAGCGGCAGCCGCAGCGTCAACCTGATGGGCGCCTGCTCCGGCGGCCTGACCATCGCCGCGCTGCAGGGCCACCTGCAGGCGCGCCGGCAACTGCGCAAGATCGCCAGCGCCACCTACCTGGTGAGCCTGCTGGACAGCCAGGTGGAAACCCCGGCGGCGCTGTTCGCCGACGAGCAGACGCTGGAAAGCACCAAGCGCCGCTCCTACCAGCACGGCGTGCTGGAGGGCAAGGACATGGCCAAGGTGTTCGCCTGGATGCGCCCCAACGACCTGGTGTGGAACTACTGGGTCAACAACTACCTGCTGGGCAAGCTGCCGCCGGCCTTCGACATCCTCTACTGGAACAACGACAACACCCGCCTGCCGGCGGCGCTGCACGGCGACTTCCTCGACTTCTTCAAACACAACCCGCTGGCTCGGCCCGGCGCCATGGAAATCTGCGGCACGCCCATCGACCTGAAGAAGGTGGCGGTGGACAACTTCCACGTCGCCGGCATCACCGACCACATCACCCCCTGGGACGCGGTCTACCGCTCGGCCCTGCTGCTGGGCGGCGACAGCCGCTTCGTGCTGTCCAACAGCGGGCACATCCAGAGCATCCTCAACCCGCCGGGCAACCCCAAGGCCTGCTACTTCGAGAACGGCAAGCTCGCCTCCGACCCGCGCGCCTGGTACTACGACACCCAGCGCCAGGAAGGCAGCTGGTGGCCGGTGTGGCTGGCGTGGATCCAGGAACGCTCGGGCGAACGCCGGCCGGTGAGCTTCGAACTGGGCAACGCCGAGCACCCGCCAATGGAAGCGGCGCCGGGGACTTACGTGCACGAGCGGTGAGTCTCGATGGAGCTGTACCGAACAGGTCTGACGTAGGGCGCATAACGCCTACGGCGTTATCCGCCGTTTGGCCTTGGTTTCCGGCGGCTCCGGGGTTGACCTGGGCGTTGGCTGTGGCCCCGGCGCATCGGCGGATAACCGCGAACGGTTATGCGCCCTACGACTTCAGGGCAGCACGGTCGCAGAAAACCCATCCCCTCACGCTTTCGAGGGACTGGCCGGCGCGCCCCGCCCCGGCTATCGTCGAGCCTCCCGAAGCCGGAACCAGCACACGGATGAAAACCCGCGACCGCATCCTCGAATGCGCCCTGCTGTTGTTCAACGAGCAGGGCGAACCCAACGTCTCCACCCTGGAGATCGCCACCGAGCTGGGTATCAGCCCCGGCAACCTGTACTACCACTTCCACGGCAAGGAACCGCTGGTGCTGGGCCTGTTCGCCCGTTTCGAGGAGGAGTTGCAGCCGCTGCTCGACCCGCCCGCCGACGCGCGCCTGGGCGCCGAGGACTACTGGCTGTTCCTGCACCTGATCGTCGAGCGCCTGGCGCACTACCGCTTCCTCTTCCAGGACCTCTCCAACCTGGCCGGGCGCCTGCCCAAGCTGGCCCGCGGCATGCGCAGCTGGCTCAATGCGCTCAAGCGCACCCTGGCCGCCCTGCTCGCCCGGCTCAAGGCCGACGGCGAGCTGACCAGCGACACCGATGCCCTCGGCCAACTGGTGGAGCAGATCACCCTGACCCTGCTGTTCTCCCTGGATTACCAGCGCATCCTCGGCCGCGAAGGCGAGATACGCCTGGTGGTCTACCAGGTGATGATGCTGGTGGCGCCGCACCTGCGCGGCGACTCGCGGCTGGCCGCCGAGCGCCTGGCGCAGCGCTACCTGAACGCCTGAAATGAAGACGCCCGGCACGAGGCCGGGCGTCGGGTACCACAGGTAACGCGTCAGGCCTGGGTCGGCGGCGTGGCCGGAGCCGCTACCGGAGCGACCGGAGCTGCCGCAGCCGGCGCCGGGGTGGCCGCCGGAGCCGGAGCCGCGGCCGGCGTGGCCGCTGCAGCAGGCTTGGCCGCCTTGGGCGCCGCAGGCTTCTTCACCGCCGGCTTCTTCGCTGCGGCAGGCTTGGCTGCCGGTTTCGCAGCAGCCGGTTTCGCCGCAGGCTTGGCGGCAGCCGGTTTGGCGGCCGGTTTCGCCGCGGCCTTCGCAGCAGCAGGCTTGGCGGCCGGCTTCGCCGCTGCCTTGGCCGCAGCCGGTTTCGCAGCAGCCTTGGCAGCGGGCTTGGCCGCCGCGGTCTTGGCGGCCGGCTTGGCCGTGGGCTTCGCTGCAGCCTTGGCCGCAGGTTTGGCAGCGGCCTTGGCGGCGGGCTTGGCCACCGACTTGACGCTGACGCCGGTGAGTTTCTCGATCTGCCTGGTCAGGGTCTCGACCTTCGCATGCAGGTCCTTCACCTCGTTGCGGCTCGGCACGCCCAGGCGCGAGATGGCGCTGTTCAGGCGCTTGTCGAACGCCTCTTCCAGCTCACCCCACTTGCCCAGGGCGCGGTCCTTCACTTCGTCGACCTTGGAACGCGCCGAACGGGCGGTGGACTTCACCGCGCCGACGGATTTATCGACTTCGGTCCGGGCCTGCTTCTCGGCCTTCTCGCCATCCTTGACCAGGGTCTCGAACAGCTTGCTGCCGTCCTTGCTGACCTTCGAGTAGGCCCCCAGACCAGCCAACCAGATTTGCCGCGAGTATTTCTCGATCTCGCCGACCCAACTGGACTCTTTTTTATCGGTAGTTTTCTTGCCAGCCATCCCGCTCTCCTCAATGAGTTTTCGCGACACGCTCGAGCACCGCGCTCAGCTCGTCAAGCTTAGCAGAGAGCGCCTCGACATCCTGCCGCGACGGAATGCCCATGCGGTTCAGCGCGGAGGCCACGCGGCTGTCGAAAGCCTTCTCGACCTTGTCCAGCTGCACCTCGAACTTGTCCTTCACCAGCCAGACGCTGCTCTTGACGCTGTCGTTGGCCGACTCGACCTGCTCGGTCACCAGCTGGCGGCCCTTGGTTTCCAGGCCTTCGCCTTCCTTCACCAGCGACTTGAAGTACTCGGTGCCTTCGGCGCCGACGCGCGCATAGGCGCCCAGGCCGGCCAGCCAGATCTGGCGGGCGTAGTGCTTGACGTCGGTGATCAGGGACGATTCGCTGACGGCTTTCTCGACTTTCTTCTTGCTGGCGACCTTGGCCATGATGGTTTCCTCACACTGTTCTCGGGGGTCCGTAGAGGCCCGCAGCGTTGCGAGCTTGAGTGCAAGGTATCGGGGAAAATTAGAAAACACATACCAGCCGGTGCGGAGCGCCGGACAAGGTGCTCGGCCTCAGGCCAGCGCCTTGTCCAGCGCGCGCTCGATCTCGCCCTTGAGCATCCCGCCCATGGCCGACAGCAGCAGGCCCAGCTTGACCTCCACCGCCACGCGGTCCTCGCCCACCTCGATGCGCCCGTCCACGCCACTGCGCTTGAAGGTCAGCACGTCGCCCTGCCACTCGTAGCTCACGCCGTGCTCGCGGGCGAGCTTCTCGGCCAGCTTCTGGGCCTTCTCGCGGGCGGCTTCGCGGCCGAGGCAATGGGGACGTTCGACGTGGATGCGGGACATGGGCGACTCCGGAATGACAGACCGGTGGATGATACGCCGCACGACGTTTCGCCGCACCCCGCGCCACGGGGCGGCGTTTTTCCCACATCCTGTTAGAATGCCCGCCACTGACTTCCAGGGTAGAAACGCCATGAGCGAGCCGCGCAAACCCGCCGGGGACCAGGGCCCCGCCGACCCCACCACGCACTTCGGCTACAAGACCGTGCGCGAGAGCGAGAAGGCCGAGAAGGTCGCCGAGGTGTTCCACTCGGTCGCCGCCAAGTACGACCTGATGAACGACCTGATGTCCGGTGGCATCCACCGCCTGTGGAAGCGCTTCACCATCGAGCTGTCCGGCGTGCGCGCCGGCAACCGCGTGCTCGACATCGCCGGCGGCACGGGCGACCTGACCCGCCAGTTCTCGCGCCTGGTCGGCCCCACCGGCGAGGTGGTACTGGCGGACATCAACGCCTCCATGCTCAAGGTCGGCCGCGACAAGCTGCTGGACAGCGGCGTGGCCGGCAACGTCCAGTTCGTCCAGGCCGATGCCGAGAAACTGCCCTTCCCGGACAACCACTTCGACTGCGTGAGCATCGCCTTCGGCCTGCGCAACGTCACCCACAAGGACGCCGCCATCCGCTCCATGCTGCGGGTGCTCAAGCCGGGCGGGCGCCTGCTGGTGCTGGAATTCTCCAAGCCCACCAGCAGCCTGCTGTCCAAGGCCTACGACGCCTATTCCTTCACCCTGCTGCCGCTGATGGGCAAGCTGGTCACCAACGACGCCGACAGCTACCGCTACCTGGCCGAGTCGATCCGCATGCACCCGGACCAGGAAACCCTGAAGTCGATGATGGTCGAGGCCGGTTTCGACCGCGTCACCTACCACAACATGACCGGCGGCGTGGTCGCCCTGCACCGCGGCATCAAGCCCTGAGATGGCGCTCCTGACCCAGGCGCTGCTGGCCAGCGCCGAAGCCGGCGTGAACCGCGTGCTGCGCCTGGACGGCGTGGCCCTGCAGCGTCTCGCCCGGCTCGCCGGGCGGGTCCTGGAAGTGGATTGCCAGGCGCCGCCGCTGCGCCTGTTCATCCTTCCCGACGCCGACGGCCTGCACCTGGCCGCGCACCACGAGGCCGCGGTCGACTGCACCCTGCGCGCCCCGGCCGGGCGCCTGCTGCAGCTGGCCCTGGCGGCCGACAAGAGCAGCGTGCTGCACAGCCCGGAAGTGGAAATGGGCGGCGATAGCGCCCTGCTCCTGGAGCTGGCCGACATCCTCCAGAGCCTGGAGCTGGACTGGGAATACGAAGTGCAGCGCTGGCTCGGCCCGATGCCCGCGCAACTGCTCGGCAGCCGCCTGCGCGGCGGCGCGCGCTGGGCCGGCGACAGCCTGGAAAGCCTGCGCCTGAGCCTGGCCGACTACCTCGCCGAGGAAAGCCGCACCCTGGTCGGGCGCAACGAGGCCGAAGCGCGCTTCGCCGAACTCGACCAGTTGAAGATCGCCCTCGATCGCCTCGACGCGCGCCTGGCGCGCCTGTCCAAGAAGCTGAAACCCGACGCATGAAGCTGCTCGCCTTCCGCCGCCTGCTGCGCATCCAGAGCGTGGTGATCCGCTACCGCCTCGACGACCTCATCCTCGAACTGCCGATGCTGCCCTGGTACCTGCGCCTGCTCGGCGGCCTGCTGCCCTGGCGCTGGCTGCCGCGGCGCAAGCTGGAACTGAGCCGCGGCGAGCGCATCCGCCTGGCCCTGGAAGGCCTGGGGCCGATCTTCATCAAGTTCGGGCAGATCCTCTCCACCCGCCGCGACCTCTTGCCCGACGACATCGCCAATGAGCTGGCGCGCCTGCAGGACAAGGTCCCGCCGTTCCCGCCGGAAGCCTCGGTGGCGCTGATCGAGGAACAGCTGGGGGCGAAGGTCGAGCAGGTCTTTGCCCGCTTCGAGCGCGAGCCGCTGGCCTCGGCCTCGGTAGCTCAGGTCCACGCTGCGCAGCTGAAAAGCGGCGAGGAAGTGGTGGTCAAGGTGATCCGCCCGGGCCTGAAGCCCGTGATCCGCGCCGACATGTCCTGGCTGTTCATCCTCGCCCGCCTGGCCGAGCGCGTCTCCGCCGACGCCCGCCGCCTGCACCCGGTGGAGGTGGTCAGCGACTACGAGAAGACCATCTACGACGAACTCGACCTGCTGCGCGAGGCGGCCAACTCCAGCCAGCTGCGGCGCAACTTCGACGGCTCGCCGCTGCTCTACGTGCCCCAGGTGTACTGGGACTGGTGCCGGCCCAAGGTGCTGGTGATGGAGCGCATCTACGGCATCCCGGTCACCGACCTGGACACCCTGCGCGACCAGCGCACCGACTTCAAGGCCCTGGCCGAGCGCGGCGTGGAAATCTTCTTCACCCAGGTGTTCCGCGACAGCTTCTTCCACGCCGACATGCACCCGGGCAACATCTTCGTCAGCACCCGCACGCCCTGGAGCCCGCAGTACATCGCGGTGGACTGCGGCATCGTCGGCAGCCTCACCGACGAGGACCAGGACTACCTGGCGCGCAACCTGATCGCCTTCTTCAAGCGCGACTACCGCAAGGTCGCCCAGCTGCACATCGACTCCGGCTGGGTGCCGGCGGAAACCCGCGTCAACGACTTCGAGGCGGCGATCCGCACGGTGTGCGAGCCGATCTTCGAGAAGCCGCTCAAGGACATTTCCTTCGGCCAGGTGCTGCTGCGCCTGTTCCAGACCGCGCGGCGCTTCAACATGGAAGTGCAGCCGCAGCTGGTGCTGCTGCAGAAGACCCTGCTGAACATCGAGGGCCTGGGCCGCCAGCTCTACCCCGAGCTGGACCTGTGGAGCACCGCCCAGCCCTACCTGGAACGCTGGATGCGCGAGCGCATGAGCCCCGCCCAGCTGCTGCGCAACGCCCAGCAGCACGTCGAGCAGCTGCCGCACCTGGCGCAGATGACCCGCGACACCCTGGAGCGCCTGGCGCAGCCCCAGGAGCCGCAAGCGACCGGCGCCCAGCCCCTGGCCGGGGCCTGGGTGCCGCGACTGATCGGCGCAGTGCTGGTGGCCGGCGCCACCCAGATCGGCCTGGCCACCCACAGTATCGAGGCCTGGCCGGCCTGGGCCATGCTGGCCGGTGGTCTGTATCTGATTCTGCGCCGATAGCCAGTCGTCGCCACTGCTGGCACACTTGGTCGTTGATGAAACTGCCGCGGGGCGCGAGAACGCCCGCTGTACGGAAGCGAAGATGAAAGACTGGCTGGACGAAATTCACTGGAACGCCGACGGCCTGGTGCCGGCGATCGCCCAGGACCACAAAACGGGCCGCGTGCTGATGATGGCCTGGATGAACCGCGAGTCCCTGGCCCTGACCGCCGCCGAGGGCCGCGCCATCTACTGGTCGCGCTCGCGCGGCAAGCTCTGGCGCAAGGGCGAGGAATCCGGCCACGTGCAGAAGCTGCACGAGCTGCGCCTGGACTGCGACGCCGACGTCGTCATCCTGATGGTCGAGCAGGTCGGCGGCATCGCCTGCCACACCGGCCGCGAAAGCTGCTTCTACCGGGTCTACCAGGACGGCGGCTGGAAGGTCGTCGACGCGGTGCTCAAGGACCCGCACGCCATCTACGACAAGCCGGGGCACAGCCATGAGTGACAACACCCTCGCGCGCCTGGCCGAGGTGCTGGAGGGGCGCAAGAACGCCGCCCCCGAAAGCTCCTACGTGGCCAGCCTGTACCACAAGGGACTGAACAAGATCCTGGAAAAGGTCGGAGAGGAATCGGTGGAAACCATCCTCGCCGCCAAGGACGCCGCGCAGAGCGGCGACTGCACGGACCTGATCTACGAAACCGCCGACCTCTGGTTCCATTCCCTGGTCATGCTCGCCGCCCTCGGCCAGCATCCCCAGGCGGTGCTGGACGAGCTGGAGCGCCGTTTCGGCCTCTCCGGCCACGACGAGAAAGCTGCGCGCCAGCCGTCGGCCTGAACCCGATTACTTCGAGGAGAACAAGATGGGCATCTTTGACTGGAAACACTGGGTCGTCATCCTGATCGTGGTGGTGCTGGTGTTCGGCACCAAGCGCCTGAAGACCCTGGGCTCGGACGTCGGCGAGGCGGTCAAGGGCTTCCGCAAGGCGATGAACACCGAAGAGGACGAGAAGCCCCAGCAGCAGCCGCCGGCCAACCCGCCGCTGAACCAGCCGCACACCATCGACGCCCAGGCGCAGAAGGTCGAAGAGCCGCAGCGCAAGGACTGATGGGAAGAACGCCATGTTCGGAATCAGCTTCAGCGAACTGCTGCTGGTGGGCCTGGTCGCCCTGCTGGTGCTCGGCCCCGAGCGCCTGCCCGGCGCCGCGCGCACCGCGGGCCTGTGGATCGGCCGGCTGAAACGCAGCTTCAACGCCATCAAGCAGGAAGTGGAACGCGAGCTGGGCGCCGACGAGATCCGCCGGCAACTGCACAACGAGCACATCCTGCAGATGGAGCGTGAAGCGCAGAAGCTGATGGCGCCGCTCACCGGCCAGCAGCCGCCGGCCGAAACCGCCGCGCAGGCCGAGCCCACGGCGCCGCCGACCATCGCCCCGAACAGCCGCCTGGCCAACATGCCCGGCGTCGGTATCCCGGCCGCACCCGAGGCACCCGCCGCGCCAGCAGCGCCCGAGGCCCCGGCCGCGCCGGCCGCCGCCCCTCCGTCCGAGACGCCGCGTACCCCATGAGCGACGAAAAACCCGAACAGCCCGAAAACGACCAGGAAATGCCCCTGGTCTCGCACCTGACCGAGCTGCGCACACGCCTGCTGCGCTGCGTGGTGGCGATCTTCGTGATCTTCATCGGCCTGCTGTACTTCTCGCAGAAGATCTACGCCCTGGCCTCCGCGCCGCTGCGCCGCTTCCTCCCGGAAGGCGCGACCATGATCGCCATCGACCCGGCCTCGGCCTTCCTCGCGCCGCTGAAGCTGACCATGATCGTCGCCGTGCTGCTGGCCATGCCGGTGATCCTGGCGCAGATCTGGGGCTTCATCGCCCCCGGCCTGTACAAGCACGAGAAGCGCGTGGCCCTGCCGCTGCTGGCCTCCAGCGTGATGCTGTTCTATACCGGCATGGCCTTCGCCTACTTCCTGGTGTTCCCGTTGATGTTCCACTTCTTCCTCGGCCAGGCCCCGGAAGGGGTGACGCCGATGACCGACATCAACAGCTACCTGGACTTCCTCACCCTGCTGTTCGCCTTCGGCGTGGCCTTCGAAATCCCCGTGGCCACGGTGCTGCTGGTGTGGATCGGGGTGGTCGACGTGGCCTACCTGAAGAAAATCCGCCCCTACGTCATCATCGGCTGCTTCGTGGTCGGCATGGTCCTCACCCCGCCGGACCCGATGTCGCAGACGCTGCTGGCGGTGCCCATGTGGATGCTGTTCGAGGCCGGGGTGCTGTTCAGCCGGCTGATCCGCAAGCGCAACCGCGACGAGGATGAGCAGCCCGAAGAGAAAGGCGACCAGCCGCCAGCGACGCGCCCGTGAACCTGCTGCTGCTCGACGACGCCGACTTCGTCGCGGCGGACCGCGTATTGCTGCGCGACCGCCGCCTCACCCACCTGCACGAAGTGCACCGCGCCGAAAGCGGCGACAGCCTGCGCGTCGGCCGCCTGGGCGGGCTGATGGGCGAAGGCCGCCTGCTGAGCCTTTCCCGCGACGAGGCGCAGCTGCAGGTGAGCTTCACCCAGGCGCCGCCGGCCAAGCTGCCGCTGACCCTGCTGCTGGCCCTGCCGCGGCCGAAGATGCTCCGCCGCGTGCTGCAGACCGTGGCCGCCATGGGCGTGCCGCGCCTGGTGCTGCTGAACAGCTACCGGGTGGAGAAGAGCTTCTGGCAGACGCCCTTCCTGGAGCCCGCGGCCATCCGTGAACAACTGGTCCTGGGCCTGGAGCAGGCCCGCGACACCGTGCTGCCGGAAGTGACCATCGAAAAGCGCTTCAAGCCCTTCGTCGAAGACCGCCTGCCGGCCCTGGCCGCCGGCAGCCTGGGGCTGATCGGCCACCCCGGGCCCTGGCCGGACTGCCCGCGGGCGGTCGAGCAGGCCGTGACCCTGGCCATCGGCCCCGAAGGCGGCTGGATTCCCTACGAGGTCGAGAAGCTGCGCGAGGCCGGGCTGGCCCCGGTGCAACTGGGCGAGCGCATCCTGCGCGTGGAAACCGCGGTCACCGCCCTGCTGGCCCGGCTGTTCTGAGGCCAAGCGCCGCGGCAGGCCCGCCGGAGAGCGTCCGTCAGAAAATCACTAAAGAAATTTCAGATTCGTGTCGCCTCGCCGATATGACAGGCATTGGTCAATCGGCGGCCGCCCCCGCGGCAGCCGCAGCCCCATCGTCCCCTGGAGCGCCGCGTTCATGTCCCGCTGGTTCAGCAATCTCACGGTCAACTGGAAACTCGCCATCGGCTTCGGCCTGGTGCTGCTGCTCACCCTGCTCATCGCGCTGACCGGCGCGCTCAACCTGAACAGCCTGATATCCCGGGGCGACAAGATCGGCGAAATCTCCAAGCTGCTCGCCATGACCAAGGACCTGCGCACCACCCGCCTGAAATACCAGTCCAGCCGCACCGCGGAAGACGCCAAGCTGGTGGAACAGAGCATCAACGAGCTGGACCGGCAGCAACAGCGCGTCGGCCAGTTGCTCGTCGTGCCCTCGGACCTGGAGAAGGTCGAGCAGCAACGCCAGCTCACCAGCCAGTACCGCACCCTGTTCAAGGGCCTGCGGAAGTCCTTCGACAGCCGCGACAGCGCGCGCAAGACGCTGATCCGCAAGGCCTCGGTGGTCACCCAGGGGCTGGAGCTGGTGGAGCAGCACCTGGTGGAGAGCGGCAGCGTCGACTCCCTCAAGGCCATCGCCGACGTCTCCGAGCTGGGCCGCCAGTTGATGGACGCCCGCTTCCAGGTGCTCAGCTACACCGCCAACGAAGACCCCAGCCTCGAACAGGGCGCGATCAGCGCCCTGGAGCAGGTCACCGCCACCGTGGAACAGCGCGCCCAGGCCGCCGTGCCGGAGCAGCAGGCCAACTACCAGGCCGTGGTGAACGCCCTGCGCGACTACCGCAAGGCGCTGGACCGCTACCGCAACGAAGTCAACAACAGCCAGCAGGCGCGCGACCAGATGCGCGACAGCGGCCTGCTGATCGAGAAACTCAGCGTTGAACTGAGCGACGGCCAGACCGCCAAGCGCAATGAAGACGCCAGCCACGCCAAGCAGTTGTTGGCCCTGGCCTCGCTGCTGGTCCTGGTGCTGGGCGTGCTGGCGGCCTGGCTGATCACCCGGCAGATCGTCCTGCCGCTGCGCCAGTCGCTGGCCGCCGCCGCGCGCATCGCCGACGGCGACCTCAGCCAGGAACTGCGCGTCGAGCGCCGCGACGAGCTGGGCCAGCTGCAGGCCAGCATGCAGCGCATGAACCAGTCGCTGCGCGAGCTGATCGGCCGCATCCACGACGGCGTCACCCAGATCGCCAGCGCCGCCGAGGAACTCTCGGCGGTCACCGAGCAGACCAGCGCCGGGGTGAACAACCAGAAGAGCGAGACCGACCAGGTGGCCACGGCCATGACCGAGATGGCCACCACCGTGCTGGAAGTGGCGCGCAACGCCGAGGAAGCCTCGGAAGCCGCCAGCGCCGCGGACCGCGAGGCCGGCGCCGGCGCCCAGGCGGTCAGCGAGGCGGTCGGGCAGATGGACCGCCTGGCCGGCGAGGTGGGCCGCTCCAACGAAGCGGTGCAGCAGCTCAAGCGCGAGAGCGAGAAGATCGGCAGCGTGCTCGACGTGATCAAGGCGGTGGCCGAGCAGACCAACCTGCTGGCCCTCAACGCCGCCATCGAGGCGGCCCGCGCCGGCGACGCCGGGCGCGGCTTCGCCGTGGTCGCCGACGAAGTGCGCGCCCTGGCCCGGCGCACCCAGCAGTCCACCGAGGAGATCGAGGAACTGATCGCCGGCCTGCACAGCGGCACCCAGCAGGCCGTGCAGCGCATGGAGAGCAGCCGCGCGCTCACCGACAACACCCTGGAACTGGCGCGCCGCGCCGGCGAGCGGCTGGAGGCCATCACCCGCACCGTCTCCGGCATCCAGTCGATGAACCAGCAGATCGCCGCCGCCGCCGAACAGCAGAGCGCGGTGGCCGAGGAGATCAACCGCAGCGTGCTCAGCGTGCGCGACATCTCCGAGCAGACCGCCGCCGCCAGCGAGGAGACCGCCGCCTCCAGCGTCGAGCTGGCGCGCCTGGGCACCGAGCTGCAGGGCCTGGTCGGCCGTTTCCGCCTCTGAGTCCTCCCCCTCCGGCCCGCCGTCCCGGCGGGCCTTTGCCGACGTAAGAAAAATTACCAATCTGGCACTGAAGTTTCAGACAACATCGCCGATAAGCTATGACGCACACAGATGCGTCCCGAAAAAGTCCCTCGCCTGCACGACAAGAAGAACGACAAAACAGCCTGCATTTCCGGCTTCGGGCCCGTCCCGCGGCCTCGTCTGCCTGGAGTATTCGACATG
>Ga0182743_1003634_pt1 | contig 12241 bp, 7 predicted proteins | sample eDN3rd30CKraftOP_FD_128522 | JGI IMG/M metagenome (GOLD analysis project Ga0182743, IMG submission 128522) | Enriched Organic Plus compost microbial communities from Emeryville, California, USA - eDNA 3rd pass 30_C Kraft OP (version 2) (version 2) ... | reverse complement strand
CCATCGGTCTATCGTACCCTATCTGTATGTAATCGCCCGGCGCACCATTATCGACCATTGGCGGAAGGCGGCCACCTCGAAAGCATTCTTAGATCGTTTATTCCACCGAATACAAACCTCGGATAATACCACTGAAGAAGAAATTAACGCGAATGAATTAACGTATATCACCGAATCGGGATTACAGCAACTATCAGCCCAACAACGTGCTGTGTTCATGCTGAGCCGGGAGGAGGGCCTCACCTACCAGCAAATCGCAGACCGCATACAGATATCGCGCGATACCGTCAAATATCACTTGGTGAATGCGTTAAAGATTCTCCGCGAGCATTTCCAGCAGCATGGCGTTATTTATATCGCACTCTTTTACAACTTCCTGTAATTTTTTTTAATTACCCACTACCCACCTACCGGCATGTCACGTACCTATAGAGGCAATGTCGACAGCTATGCTGCGCCTTGCGGGTAAGTTATGGAAGACAAAGAGCACATACGGCAGTTATTGAGTGCATTTGAAGCAGGCAAAATAACGCGGGCGGAGTTCGACGAGCTGCATCGGTATCTGACTGACCATCGCAATGAGCAGGCGTTCTCTTCGTGGATTGATAGCCGGTTGGGCCAGATCGAGGAAGACCACGAGATGCGGACCAATCGTCCCGATCTCTTCAAGGCGATCGTCGCCGATCCCCGCTTTACGAAAGAACGCGCACTCCGCCACCACCAACGGCTTCGCTATTGGCTGGGAGGAGTTGCGGCCATCCTCTGCCTAGGTGTCGGCCTCTGGTGGATGCAGGGGAAAGAACCATTGCAAACAGGCAGCCAAGGAAATCGGCATGCCGAGCAATCCACCCCGGCCGTTTCGTTTCCGGCCGACAAGCCTATCTTACGTCTGGCGGATGGCACGGCGATCGATCTAGCGGCCCTGCAAGACGGTGTCGTGGCAAGTGAGGGTGGGGCATCCGTCATATTAGACGGAAAGGAATTGGCGTACCATCCGCAATCTGGCGTGCCCGGCGCGGAAAATGCAAACCACAGCATCCATATTCCCAAAGGGATGCAATACCAGCTGACGCTGCCCGATGGTAGTCGCGTATGGCTCAATGCCGCATCTTCCATTACCTTTCCGGTGCAATTTTCAGGCAGCAAGCGCGTGGTCAAACTGAGTGGGGAGGCGTTTTTTGACGTTAAGCACGACGCAGCAAAACCGTTCATCGTAGAGACGCCGCTGCAGTTGCTAGAAGTACTCGGAACCACGTTCAATGTCAGTGCGTATGCCGACGATGGCTATGTAAAAACCTCGCTGGTATCGGGCAGTGTACGTGTTGACCGGTCAATGCCTGGCAACACCACAGGGTCCTCGCTCGTGCTGAACCCCGGAGAGGAGTCGTTGGCCAAAGAAGGTAGTCAAGTAATAAAGCAACGAAAGGTGGATACGCGACATATCGCCACGTGGCGCACAGGGGTATTTACATTTCATAACGAACCCGTGGAGGAGGTGATGCGGAAGGTCGCCCGCTGGTATGACATCGAAGTAGCGTACCGCGACGGCATGGCGGGCAAACGGATTGGAGGCAGTGTACCCCGGTTTGATAACATAGAAAGGCTGATGAAGGCACTACAGGGCACCGGATTGCTGCACTATAACATGGAGGGAGGTAAAGTACTGATTACAAAATAACCAGAGACCATCCAAACGAAAAAAGCCGGAACGTTGCACCGTTCCGACTGCCAAGGTCAAGGACCTCAGGCTCGTTAATTTCAGGTGTTATCGAACCGATTTAACTAACAAACCTTTTTCAAATGTATGAAAAAAAAGTAGTTTTGGGTATAACCCAAAGCACACTATACCAGCTATGTATCCCGGTAATTATGAGATTGACCGTTATCTTGTTTGTACTCAGTATGCATGCCAGCGTGTGGGCCAGCGCGCAGAAAATCACCTTACAGCTGCGCTCGGTGCCATTAGAGACGGTTTTCCAGGAGCTCACGCGCCAGACGGGATTTTATTTTCTTTTTGACGCCGATGCAGTGACCCGATCGCCCGACGTTGATGTGGCCTGCAAGAACGCGACCATCCAAGAGGTGCTAAACCAGTGCATGGAAGGATTACCCCTTACGTATACCATCGAAGAAAAGAGCGTGGTAATCTCACGCGCCATCCGTAGCAAAACCGCAGCCGAACAACCACAGCAGCAGATCATCGGCGGGCGTATCACCAATGCGAATGGCGAGCCGCTGGAGGGGGTAACCATCTCGTGGAAGCAATCGCAACGCAGCGTTATCTCAGACCGCACCGGTCGATACCAGGTGCAAGTACCCGCCGGCGAGACCACTCTCGTTTTCACGATGGTGGGTTACATGCGTGCAGAACGTTCAATTGGCCAACGAAATACATTGGACGTGATGCTCCAGCAGGCTATCGACGACCTCGAAGAGGTTGTGGTGGTAGGTTACGGCACGGTGCGCAAGTCCGACTTGACCGGTGCGGTGGCCACGATCTCGGAGCAGGACGTGAAGGCCACACCCGTTGTGGATTTCGGCCGGGCCTTGCAGGGGCGGGCGCCCGGCGTCCTGGTAACCCAAAATGCCGGTAGTCCAGGCTCACCGGCAACCATACGCATCCGGGGTACGGGATCGGTCAATGCCGGCAACGACCCCCTGTATGTAGTCGATGGGTTCCCTACTAGTTCAATCAATACGTTGAACCCCGCGGATATCGAATCGATCGAGATTCTTAAAGACGCATCGTCTACCGCGATCTACGGCTCACGCGGATCCAACGGTGTCGTTATCGTGACGACCAAACGGGGCAAAGCTGGCCAGAATGAGATTGCCTTCGAGAGCTACTATGGAATACAAAGGGTAAGGCGCACCATCCCGCTGCTCAACAGCACGCAGTATGCCGAATTCATCAACGATGCGCGCGTCAATGGCGGCGGTACCGCCTATTTCGACGGATCTTCCCCCGAGCGGCCACGACCAGAGCAGCTTGCTACCAACACCGATTGGCAAGATCAAGTGCTACGTACTGCCCCCTTGCAGCAATACCAGCTGATGCTGGCCGGAGGTGAAAGCAAGACACGCTACGCCATATCGGGCAATATCTACAGCCAGGAAGGCATAATTGAACGGTCGAGTTTCAAACGGTATACGCTGCGAACAAACATCGACAGGGAGCTCTCCAAGCATGTATCCGTAGGACTGAATTTAACAGGGTCGATGATCAACGGACAGGCGGCCCATTCGCAAATCGGGGGCGGGTCCAATGCCGGAGTGATGAATGCGGCCATCAATTACGCGCCCGTATTCCCTGTGTTTAACGAAGATGGCTCCTATTACCGCGATCAGGGTCCGCTCAATGGCAATCTGGTGGACAATCCGGTAGGTATCGCGCGCGAAATTACCGACAAAACGCTGGGCAACCGCATTTTCGCAAACGCTTTTGCCGATGTGAAGCTGTGGGAAGGCCTCACCCTGCGCACGTCATTGGGGGGCAACCTCGAAAACGCCAAGAACAACTACTACGTGACCCGAAACATCGGCCTGGGCATGGGCACCAATGGAATAGCCCGGGTCAGCGCCAACATGGGCCGTGAATGGTTAAATGAAAACACGTTAACATTTGACCGCGCGTTCGGCCAGCAGCACCACCTTACGGCGCTTGCCGGGTATACCGTACAGGGCACATACGTAGAGGGCGTCACTGCCAATGCCGCCGATTTTATCGACGATTTCGCAGAGTACCACAACCTTGGTGCCGGCGGCACGTTGCAACGTCCCTATTCCGACTCGGGCGATTGGGCGCTTCAATCCTACCTAGCCCGGATTAACTACCGGTTTCAGGACCGATTCCTGCTCACGCTGACAGCCCGCGCAGACGGCTCGTCGCGGTTCGGCCCGAATAAAAAGTACGGGTTTTTCCCATCCGGAGCCTTTGCCTGGCGCGTAATCAACGAATCCTTTATGCGCAACCAGCAAACCATTTCCGATCTCAAGCTCCGTGTGAGCTACGGCCTTACCGGCAACCAGGATATCCGTAATTTCGGCTACCTGTCTATCATCGGCAATGTCCAATATCCACTGGGGGGCGCCAATCCCGTGCTGCAAACCGGAGCGATACCGGTAAGCCTGAGCAACCTCAACCTCGGCTGGGAAAGCAACGCACAGCTCGATGCCGGCATAGACCTCGCCCTGTGGTCCAACCGCATACGGATCACGGCCGACTATTACCGGAAGCGTACGTTCAACCTGTTGTTTGACGTCAACGTGCCGCAAACGACCGGTTACAGCACCTCCCTGCGTAATATCGGCGAAGTGGAAAACCGGGGTTTTGAGCTAGCGCTGAATACCATTAATATAAAACGGGAAGCCTTTGAATGGACCACGGCAATAAACCTCACCACCAACCGGAATAAGATACTAAGCCTCGATGGACGAGAAGAGTTTACAACCGGTGCCGGCAGCGGCCACCACGTGGTATCCAATACCGTCTTGATGAAAGTTGGCGAGCCGCTGGGCAATTTCTATGGCCGCAAAGTAGTTGGCATATTCCAAAGCGATGCAGAAGCCAATGCTTCCGGGCAAGCTAATGCGCAAGCTGGCGATCTGCGGTATGCCGATATTAACAACGACGGTCAGATCAACGACAACGACCGCACTGTAATCGGCAACGGAAACCCGCCGCTGTTTGGCGGGATGTCCAACGAGTTCCGTTGGCGAAACGTCGATTTATCGCTATTCTTGCAAGGTAGCCTGGGCAACGACATCCTCAACTTCGCACGGTTCGACCTGTACAACCTCAATGGAAACAACAACCAATCCATTGACGTGCTTGACCGTTGGACGCCCACAAATCCCAGTCAAACTATTCCGCGCGCAAATTCAACCGGAGGCCAGCGCATCCTATCCTCCTTTCACATTGAAGATGGCTCCTACTTACGACTTAAAAACATTGCATTGGGGTACACCTTCAAAGGAATAACGGTAAAAGGCCTGGGTATCCGTGAGGTGCGGATTTACGCAGCCGCTCAAAACTACCTGACCTTTACCACGTACAAAGGTTTCGACCCTGAAGTGAGCCGCTTCGGAAGTTCGGCCATCAACCAAGGGATGGATTTCGACGGCTACCCCAATGCCAAAACCCTTTTGTTTGGACTAAACATCAACTTGTAGTTATGAAAACCCACACCATATATTTACTAGCCGCGTTGGCCATCCTCCAAAGCTGCACCGCTTCGCTCGAAGTAGCCCCGCGCGGATACCTTACGTCAGGAACTTTCTACCAGAACGAAACTGATGCCAAAGCAGCGTTGATAGGCGCATATAGCATCTTGCAGGACGTATACCGCAACGAACATATCCTTACACCCAACGAGATCTGTGCAGACAATGCCGTTCCGTTCCTGACCGGAGGTGCAGACCGCGTAGCCATCTGGAGGTATAGCCACAACACCTCCAACCTATATCCCGGCCAGATATGGAGCAGCGCCTACCAAGGCATCCAATACAGCAATGTACTGATCGACCGCCTGCCCGGTGTTTCCATGGATGAGCAGCAAAAGCACGTGTTCACCGCAGAGGCAAAATTCCTGCGTGCGCTGCATTACTTCAATCTGGTCCGCTTTTTTGGCGATATACCGTTGGTAAAAAACGAAACTACCAGTTTGGAAGATGTCGAGATTCCGCGGTCGCCCGTGGCGGATGTTTACCAGTTTATCGAAGAAGACCTGCAGGAAGCCGCGGCTACCTTGCCCACCCGTCATGCAGACAACGACAAGGGAAGAGCCACATCCGCCGCAGCAATGGCATTGCTTGCCAAGGTATACCTCACCCGTGCAGGCAATACGCCAAACTCCCCCTACTGGGCGCAAGCTGCCGCCAAAGCCAAGGAAGTGATCGACCTGAATATGTATGACCTTTGGGAGGATTACGCGGATGTTTTTGCCCTGACCAACCGCGGCGGCAAAGAGTCAATTTTTGAGGTACAGTTTATTACCGACATCAAGGGCAACGGCTTTACCACCGGATTTGCCCCCCGTGGCGCACCCATCGTACCCAACAATGGGTTCGGAATCTTCCGTGTTACAAAATCACTTTTTGACAGCTATGGCGCGGATGACAAACGCAAATCCGTCACTTTCCTAACCTCTTACGTCCATCCCGGCACGGGCCAAACGGTGCAGCTATCCGTAGACGATCCCGACCCGACCGTTGCGGTTTCGTTTTGGAAACTGGCCGACCCGACCGTACGTGTTGGCCTCAATGGAGGCACCAGCTGGCCCTATTTGCGTTATGCCGAGCTGCTGCTCATCTACGCAGAGGCGCTCAACGAAGCCCACAACGGGCCTACCACCGAGGCCTATCAAGCGTTAAACCAAGTACGGAACCGGGCAGGGCTCGAGGACCTGAGCAATCTGGACAAAGAAGCGTTTAATGCCGCTATTATGCTTGAGCGCAGGCTAGAGCTGTGCTTTGAAGGACACCGCTGGTTTGATCTAGTCCGGCGCGACCAATTAATCGAAACCGTCAAAGCCGAAAACAGCTTCGATAGAAACGCACCCATTACGGAACATCATAAGCGCTTTCCCATACCCTTCCGGGAAATCGAAGCGAACAAAAAACTCGAACAGAATGCAGGCTATTAACCGGACGTAAGAAAATGAAACAATTGATCATATGGATCATGGCGGTAGCAATGGGTTGCTTCACCGCTTGTGATCGACAGGAAGCGCAGTACGACATCGTTATTTACGGCGGTACGCCCGGTGGGTTTGTCGCCGCCATACAGGCCGCTACCCAAGGTAAATCAGTAGCGCTCATCGAACCCACCTATGCCGTGGGCGGCATTCTGGTAAACGGATTGGGTGTTACCGACATCGATAGCCAGAAAGACTTCCAGAACAGCCTGGCCGTAGGTGGGCTGGCCCTTGAGTTTTACCGGCGCATTGCCGTTCATTATGGCCGCGAAGCGGCCTTTTTGGACGCCATTGAAAACAAGAAGAAGGTAAGGGAAATCTGGCCGCATGAACCCGGCGTAGCCGAGCGGCTCATTAAACAGTGGATGGCTGATGTGGGGGTAGCGGTGTTTACGCAGACCCGGCTTTCTGAAGAAGCCGGCGCGGTGACCAAACACGGGAGCCGGATCCGGCAGATCGCCATGGAAGACGGCCGAACATTTAGCGGCCGGATATTCATGGACGCTTCCTATGAAGGCGATCTACTGGCCGCTGCAGGCATCTCGGTGGCCTCCGGTCGCGAAGCCAATGCCACCTATGGAGAAACGCTCAACGGCGTACGTGGAGAAACCACACACGCCCAGTTCCAGTTGAAAATAGACCCCTATGTAGAGCCAGGAAACCCTGCAAGCGGGCTAATCCATACCATTCAAGAAGGGGATCTCGGCGAGCCCGGTAGTGCAAGTCCTTACATTCAGGCTTACTGCTTCCGTGCGTGTCTCACCCCGGTAAAAGAGAACCAGATTCCCTTTGAAAAGCCTGCAGGCTACGACCGCAGCCACTATGAAATTTACCTGCGGTACCTCCGAGCCGGCGGTAAGCTGCTATGGCCTTGGGTACTGGTGCCCAACCAGAAATCCGACCTCGGTGCCTGGCACGATCTGTCGCACAATCTATACGGCATGAATGTAGGCTATCCTACCGGCAACTACCGTACGCGTGAGGCCATATTCAACCAACACAAGTCATTTACCCAGGGATGGTTTTATTTTCTGGCCAATGACCCCGAGGTGGGCGAATTGGATCCCGACTTGCAGCGCGAATGGGCCTCTTGGGGATTGGCCAAAGACGAATTTACCGACAATGGCGGATGGCCCCGCCAGTTCTACGTGCGCAGTGCCCGTCGTATGGTGTCTGATTACGTGATTACTGAACACCACATCCTTAAACCAGACCCCATACCGGTAGAAGATCCCGTAGGAGTTGCCTACTGGCCTCCCGACGTACACAGTGCACGGCGTATCGTCAAAGACGGCTACGCATACAATGAGGGTTTTGTATTTGAACCGGCCGGGCAATGGCGGCCACTACCCATTTCTTATCGCGCGTTGGTACCTAAACGGGGCGAGTGCACGAACCTGCTTACTCCCACCTGTCCCTCATCCAGCTATATTGCCTACGGATCCATCCGTCTGGAGTGGACCTTCATGGTACTCGGGCAATCGGCAGCCAGCGCCGCCATCCTGGCAATTGATGGCGATCTGGACGTTCAAGACGTCGATTACGCCACGTTAAGGGAACAGTTGGAGAGAGATGGTCAGATTTTGGATCTGCCGGGCCTCATTTGAGCCTTGGATAAAAAATTATCGCCGGAAAGATTCCCGAAGTCGTCTTCGGGAATCTTTTTAGCCATGATATTGTCCTACCCATTCAGCACGTCAGCTTCGTTCCCATAACCGAACCGGAAATTTCCAATCAGCATTCAGTCTACTGCTTCCTTCCAGTTTCAATGCATAATAAGATTATGTTAGTGTCGAAGCGTATTCTCTTCGGCCATTTTACTTTCTGATACTAATTTTCAGAAAACGTAAATGCCCAATTTGTTCCAAAAATAAAAATCACCCTTTAGGGTGAAAGCCCGGCACACGCAGGTCCCGTACTTTTGTCCAGACAAAACGTAGAAATTACCCTGACAATGAAGAAACACTTAGCAATACCAGTCATACTGTTTTTCCAAATAGCCAGCTATGCCCAAGAGACCCGGCCCATGACAACAGCAGAAATTTCGTTCTATGAAAAAACGATAGCGCTTTTAAACCAAGCGATTCCGCATCGCAACTTTTCGGACTGGTTATTGGAATCACATACCGAAAAAACGTTTTATCCGCATATCGCCGTTCATCGGGCGGAGAATACCGGTCATTATAGCTATGACTATGAATTGATGTTCAGAAAGCCGGTCGAAAAGATAAATCCAATCATCGACAGTCTAGCCAATACGCTAGCGGGCACCACGGACGAAAAAGTGCTGCAGGACTTTGGCCGAAAAATGCGGGAGGTAACGCTGGATTCAGAAATGCGCATCCGGATATCTGTAAATCAAGAATACACCGCTGTAACCGATTGCCAAGGTGCCCCCCTCTATCCCCGGTTTATGAACCAGGACCACGGCTGGGGAGTTGATATTCCCTATGCCGCACAGGTACAGGCTTCAGGCAACGATGATGTATATTGCAAAAATGCAACCTGCGTACTTATGGGCATGGCAAATCCATTCCAGTTTTATAAGTTCGATACGGGCGAGGGGGGAAATGTGGTAAGTGAAGTGAAGCTTCCTATTGAGAAAGGCGAGCAGGCCTTCTGTATATATAACATCGTTATCGCAGTAGAAGCAAACCAAAACGAGGCACAGCAATTTCTAAGTTTAATCGATTGGAATCTGCTGGCCGCTCACATGACTAATCCAAATCCCAAAAAGTGATGCGCCTGAAATTGAAATTTGTGACCTTCCTATCCGTAGGCTTGTTTTGCGGCACCATCGCTTCAAAGGCTCAGATCACCCAGCTAAACGGCGTGGAGCTGACACCCGAGCAGCAGAAAGCAATACAAACTGCGATAGATCTGAATATGATGAATGCGTCGGATTTGGAAGATATGCAGCACACCAGTGAGGAAACCATCTTCATCCCGAGGCCGAAGGACCAACAAAGGATACAGGCTATTCCGGATGTCGCACTGGAGCAAACCGCCATGCTGCAGTACGTGGCCAAACTATCGAAGGCGTTGGAAGCCACTATCGAGGAAACCTACCTTGCCGAACTGCGCCAAATGATGCGGCAAACAAAGCCACAGGAAATCAACCAGGTGGCTTTGCTAGCGTGGTACCAGCAAGCAGATCAAGAGGCTGCCCTACTGGCAATGAAGGCCGTACAAACCATGCCTGATTCGGCAATGGCATGGAATAACCTCGGTGGTCTTTTGAATATGATGCACATGGAAGAACTGGCAATACCCATACTGAAATATGGGCAGCGTAAAGAAAGCAACAATCCTTCCATATTGAATAACCTGGGCCAATCGTTCCTAGGGCTTGGCGATGTGCTCCGGGCTGAGGAATATTTTGGTGCCTGCCTTGCACAGGATACCGACCATCCCGAAGCGACACGCTCGATGGGCGTTGTGGCGCTGACAAAGGGCGACCAGGAAAAAGCAAGCCAATACTTTGAACAAGACCTCAGGGAAAACCTACGTGAATCTTCATTTGAATGGCTAAAACGCGCGAAAGGGCGGCAGGATATCAAGTTGAACACCCTACGAAAGGCATTTCTGCAGCGCAAAAAGCAAGGCGACAAAGACTTTTACGGCATGGTTGCCCTTGGTCAGTTGGGCTTACCAACACTTCCTCTCACCTCCGAACAAACCGAAAAATGGCTGTTCGAAAAAGAACAGTATGTACAGTCAATAACGGAGGAGGCTCAATATTGGTACAACGAATTCCAAACCTACACGGCGGAGGAAGTACAGTTTGCCGTCCATAAGACCGAGCCGTATTACAGCTGGTTAGTTACGGAGGTCATCCACGAATTGACCAGTGTACACAGTAGTGAAGACATCGCTGCGTTGGACGCATTTTGGTCGGGTGCAACAGCAAGAATGGTAGACTATGAAGACCGGAGAGCCGCAATGAGTTGCCCCGATCCGCCGGAAGGTGCGAGTGAAGAAGTGAGAAAAGCATACGATAAAAAATGCTGCGAGATAGCCAAAGGAATTATCGATCCCTTTATGTCGGCCCACAACGAAGACCTGCGCCGGAATTTTGAATTCCGGGACGGAATGTGGAAACTATTTCTGAACGAGCTGATCAGCACCGTTGAACTTTGTCCTACGCCCGACAATAAAAAACAGGTGTACCTCCAGCTCTACCATTATGCCAATTTCCTGATTTCCTATGTGGGCATGGTGGTAGCAGAAGACACTCCCTGTGATGATGATATGACGCTCGCAGAAATGGAAGCCATCCTCAAGCGATCCAAGCGAAAAGTGGAGTTGAAATGCCCATCTTGGTTATATTATGAACTTCCATTTCCGGGGGTAGGCTCGATAACCATGAGTTGTGCCGAATTTCAGGTAGAGGCAAAACCCTTATCCATCGTTAAAGCCGGATACAAGAAAACATTCAAAGACCAGACCTCAACACTTTATGTAGGTGTGGGACCTAGTATGGATGTGGGTCCGCTCGTCAACGTATCAGCCGGTGTACAGGGCTACTTGGTGTTTGATCGGCACGAGCAATTGGTAAATACCGGCATCTCCGCGGAAGCAAAGATGTCGCTACCCCAAGGCATAGCAGATCTGGTGGCTACCGCTAAAGTGGAAATGAATAGTGGTTATTCACACGAAGTGAAATCCGACAGCCGTTGGGTACAGCAAATTAAATCCACATACAGTAAGTATTAGAACGATCCCGGTGATCCTATATCAGTTTCAGCGTGATACTTTTTTTGATTAAAATGGCTGTGTTCTTTGCACATAGCTTAAGGAGTAGGTTTTTTCGATAACTTCTAACGGTTTCTATGCTCAAAAACAAGGTGTCGGCGATTTCCTGATTCGTGAGTCCTTCTGAAATGTGGAGCAGTACTTCTTTCTCGCGCAGGGTTAGCCAAACATTTTCCTGTGGCGGCAATTTGAGCATCAAATCCACCTCGTGGCAAAGAAACTTCTTCCCTGCGGCTACGGTTTGTATCGCCGCAATCACTTCACTACTCATTGCATTCTTAATGAGGTACCCCATCGCGCCATTATCGAGCATTTGCTTCACCACCGCGTATTCATTGTGGGTGGTGAGTGCAATGATTTTCAGCCCAGGAAAATGCCGCAGCAATTTTGCGCAGAAATCGATGCCGCTTCCATCCGGCAGTGCCACATCCAAGAGCAACACATCCGGATTCCAAAACCGGATATTATCCCAGCAGTCTCTTATCGTATACGCATAGCCTTTGACCTGTGCAAAATCAGTCTGGTTAATAGTGGTTACCAATCCCTCTACCAGTAGTTTGTGATCGTCTACGATACTTACATTAATCTTATTGGTCATGATCGCTGAAATTCGATGTATACTTCGGTTCCCTTTTGGCTTGAATAAACATCCATGTGGCCATTAAACGTCTTTACCCGATGCTCCAGATTCGTCAGCCCCATGCCCGGGTGCTGCCGGTTCACATCGAATCCGGCACCGTTGTCTTGCACGGCAACAGACACACGCGATGGTTCCTGAATCAATTGCACTT
>Ga0182743_1003633_pt1 | contig 12241 bp, 9 predicted proteins | sample eDN3rd30CKraftOP_FD_128522 | JGI IMG/M metagenome (GOLD analysis project Ga0182743, IMG submission 128522) | Enriched Organic Plus compost microbial communities from Emeryville, California, USA - eDNA 3rd pass 30_C Kraft OP (version 2) (version 2) ... | reverse complement strand
CTGCGCGCGTGGTGGCGCTCACGCGGGGTACGGCTGATTGGTTGGAACAGCATGTGCCGGGGAGCAAGCTCGCGGTGATTCCGAATCCGGTGCATTGGCCGTTGTCGCGCGCCGAGCCGGTCGTCGCGCCGCCTGCTGCCGATGGCCGGCGTCGTCTGTTGGCGGTAGGACGATTGCATCCCGACAAGGGGTTCGACCTGCTGGTACAGGCCTATGCGCAGATTGCGGATCGGCACCCGCAGTGGGACTTGGTCATCCTGGGCGAGGGCGGCGAGCGTCAACGCCTGCAGGCCCAGATCGACGCGGCAGGCTTGCAAGGGCGTGTCAGCATGCCGGGGCGGGTGGGCAATGTGGGTGACTGGTATGCGAGTGCTGACATCTATGTGTTGAGCTCTCGTTTCGAGGGGTTGTCCAATACCTTGCTGGAGTCCTTGGCCAGCGGATTGGCTGCGGTTTGCTTTGATTGCGACACGGGGCCGCGCGAGGTTGTCCGTGACGGTACGGACGGTGTGTTGGTTCGGCCCAATGGCGATGTCGCGGCCATGGCGGCGGCGCTGTCGGCATTGATGGACGATGACCAGACCCGCCAAGCCTTGGCGCAGCGTGCGATCGAGGCACGTGAACGATTTTCGGCTCAGCGGGTGCTGGGCTTGTGGCAACAACTTTTCGACGATGTGCGAGGGCAGGGCTGACCGCCCGGCTCAGCAGTCGTCCGGACGAGCACGGAAGAAACCATCATGTGTGGAATAGTCGGAATCTGGGGACCCTTGCAGGACAAGGCGCAGGTGCTGGCCGAGAGCTGCCGGCGTATTCGGCATCGTGGTCCCGACAGCAATGGCTTTTGGGAAGACCCGGCCGCCGATGTGGCGCTGGCCCATGTTCGCCTGGCCATTCTGGACCTGACCGAGGCCGGGCATCAGCCCATGGTATCGGCCTGCGGCCGGTACGTGCTGGTGCTCAACGGCGAGATCTACAACCATATGGAGTTGCGTGCCCGCCTGGAACAATTGGGGCAAGCGCCCCAATGGCGTGGGCACTCGGACACGGAAACCGTACTGGCTAGCTTTGCCGCATTGGGTGTCGAGGCCACTTTGCAGGCGGCTGTGGGTATGTACGCGATTGCCCTGTGGGATCGTGAGCGCCGCACGTTGACGCTCGCGCGCGACCGCATGGGCGAAAAACCTCTGTATTACGGCTATACCGGCGCCAATCTGGTGTTCGCCTCCGAGCTGAAGGGGCTGATGCCGATTCCCGGGTTCGGCCGCGATCTGAGCCGCGCTGCGATCACCTCGCTGATGCGTCACAACTACATCCCGTCGCCTCAATCGATCTACGAAGGTATCTACAAGCTGCCTCCCGGAACGTGGTTGGAGATTTCCGAGGCAGACATGCGCGGGCAGCGTGTGCCCGCACATCATGCCTATTGGTCTGCTTTGCAGATGGCGGATCAGGGAGTGCGGACACGCAGCAGTTTTGCCTCGGATGCGCAGGCCACCGATGAACTCGAGGCCGTGCTGTCCAAGGCAGTGGGCGGACAGATGCTGTCTGACGTGAGTCTGGGCGCATTCCTGTCGGGCGGTATTGATTCGTCGACGATTGTCGCGCTCATGCAGGCGCAAAGCTCGCAGCCTGTGCGCACGTTTGCGATTGGATTTCACGAGAAAAAATATAACGAAGCCGAGCACGCCAGGGCGGTGGCGCAGCATCTGGGCACGGACCATACCGAGCTCTATGTCACGGCCGACGATGCGCTGGCTGTTGTGCCGACGTTGGCCGATATGTATGACGAGCCGTTTGCGGATTCTTCGCAGATTCCCACCGCGTTGGTGACGCGCATGGCGCGCCAGCATGTGACTGTGGCGCTGTCCGGTGACGGTGGCGATGAATTGTTTGGCGGCTATTCACGGTATTTTCGCGTGCGGGATTGGTGGGGCAAGTGCGAACGCTTTCCCGGCCCGGTGCGTCATGCGATGGGCGCTCTCATGGGAGCGTCCACGAGGTTGCCTGGACACGGTGCCTGGCGCGGTAAAGTCGGCAAGTTCGGCGAGATGCTGCGCGCCGACACGCATGGTGATTTTTATCGGTCGTTTGTGTCGTATTGGTCGGATCCGACTTCGGTCGTCAAGCAGGGTGTCGAACCTCCGTCGTTGTTCGAGCAGCCCATGGACGGCTCTGTGTTCGACGTGATGATGAAACTCGACACGGTGACGTATATGCCGGACGACATTCTGGTCAAGGTCGATCGCGCCGCCATGGCCGTCAGCCTCGAAACGCGCGTGCCCTTGTTGGACCATCGCGTTTATGAGTTTGCCTGGCGCTTGCCCTTTGAATACAAGGTGCGCGGCGATACCGGCAAGTGGCTGTTGCGCCAAGTGCTGTACCGCCATGTGCCGCAGTCTTTGGTGGATCGTCCCAAGCGCGGATTTGCCGTGCCGCTGGCAAGCTGGCTGCGCGGGCCGTTGCGAGATTGGGCCGAATCGTTGCTGGACCCGGCGCGCTTGCGCCAGGAGGGCTGGTTTGAGCCCGAACCCATTCTGCACAAATGGCGTGAGCATGTCTCCGGTCATCGCGACTGGAGCAGCCGCTTGTGGGGCGTGCTGATGATGCAGGCCTGGTTGGATCGCTATCACGCCGGCGTTGCCGGCGAAAAGGATGCTTCACGATGAAAATATTGCTGCTGGTCAGTTCCATGCATGCAGGCGGAGCCGAACGGGTGGCCGCCACGTTAGTAAACGCCTGGACCGATCGCGGTGATACCGTGACACTGGTGCCTACTTATTCCTCCAAGGGCACGTGTTTTTATCCTGTTTCCGATGCTGTGAACCTGATCTGGCTGGCTGACCGGGTCGGTACGCGCAGCGGCGGCCCATTGACCGCGTGGCGGCGATTGCGCGCATTGCGGGAGTTGATTCGCGAGCAGGCCCCTGATGTGGTGGTGTCCTTTCTGACCAACGTCAATGTGGCCGCGATCCTGGCGACGAAGGTACTGGGCAAATTGGACACACCGCTGATCGTGTGCGAACGGACGAACCCGGTAGCGGAGCTTTCGACGGGCCGTGTATGGCGTATTGCACGCCGTTGGCTCTATCCCCGTGCGGACATGGTAACGGTACAGGCCGATGATACGGTGGGTCCGTTTGCACGTGACGTGCCCGGCATCAAGCAATTGAAAGTCATCCCTAATCCCTTGCCGCCCGAGTTGTTGGACGCGCCCTTGGTCGATACGCAGGCCGTCACGCCGCGCAAACAGTTGTTGGCAATGGGGCGGCTGGCGCCGGCTAAACGGTTCGATTTGCTGATCGATGTTTTTGCCGATTTAGCCGACGAGTTTTCCGATTGGGACCTCAGCATCTGGGGCGAAGGCGCGGATCGCGACGATCTGCAGGCGCGTATCGATGCAGCAGGTCTGCAGCATCGCGTGCAACTGCGCGGGCGTACCGATGCCCCTTGGGATGCGTTATCTCAAGGGCAGGCGTTTGTGCTGAGCTCGGCGGTGGAGGGCTTTCCGAATGTGTTGCTGGAGTCGATGGCATTGGGTCTGCCCTGCGTCGCGTTCGATTGCCCAAGCGGCCCGCGAGGAATGACGCGCGATGGCCAGGACGCGGTGTTGGTGCCCGCAGGTGACCGGGACAAGTTGCGAGAGGCCCTGCGCCGCGTATTTTCCGACCCGGCTTTGCGCCAGGACTTGGGCAAACGTGCAGCCGAGTCGGTGCGCAATCGCTATGCGTTGCCGGCGGTACTGGCGCAATGGGATGCCTTGTTTGACAGCGTGCGAGGCAGATCATGACTATGCCTGCGATCTTGCGCGTCACGCATGTGATTACCGGGTTGGGGCAGGGCGGCGCAGAAGCTGTGCTTTTTCGCTTGGCGACGTATCCTGACCAGCAGGTACATCACACGGTGGTGTCGCTGACGGACGAGGGCGTGTATGGAGAGCGTCTGCGTGCGGCAGGGGTCACTGTGCATACGCTGGGCATGGCGCGCGGCCGTGTGAGCCTGAGTGGATTGTCGAAGTTGCGTCGACTATTGGCCGCGCAAAAACCCGATGCGGTGCAGACATGGATGTATCACGCGGACTTGATTGGCGGGCTGGCTGCGCGGTTGGCTGGTGTGCGTGCCATAGCGTGGGGAATTCGTAATTCTGGGGCGCATCTGCAACGCAGCAGCCGTTCGGCGCGATTGGTGTTGAAGCTCTGCGCGTTGTTATCTGGTCGCGTACCTGCCGCGATTGTTTGTGCTGCACGCGATGCCGCGGTACGTCATGAACAGTACGGCTATCGCGCCGATCGCCTCGTGGTGATTGCCAATGGCTATGATTTATCGCGCTATCAGCCCGATGCCGAGGCTCGCCGGCGCGTGCGCGAGCAATGGCAACTGGCCGACGAGGTTCCTGTGATCGGCTGCGTGGCGCGTTGGGATCCGCTGAAGGATCATGCGAATTTGCTGGGTGCTATGGCCGTGCTATTGCGCCAGAGACGTGTTCGTGGACACGGTACGGATCAAGGACACGCCAGCAGCGAGAGGGACGCAGGGTCTGGTCCCGACACCCCGGCCGATCCGGCTGCGTTGGCTCAGTTGCGTTGCGCGTTGGTGGGACGCGGCATGTCGCCAGACAATGCCGAGCTGGGCGCGTTGATAGATCGTTTGGGACTGCGCGATCATGTCCTGTTGTTGGGGCCTAGCGATGACGTCCCTGCCGTCATGAATGCATTGGACATCCACGTGCTATCCAGTTGCGCAGAAGGATTTCCCAATGTGGTCGCTGAGGCCATGGCCTGCGGCACGCCTTGCGTCGTCACGGACGTGGGCGATGCGGCGCACATTGTTGGCCAGACAGCGGCTGTAGTGCCTGCAGAAAATGCCGAGGCTCTGGCCGGGGGGATCGCTACGACATTGCACGACATCGCCGCACGCGGCCGTCAGGCTGTCGGCGAGCCAGGGCGCGCGCGCGTGCTGGCTGAATTCGACTTGGCTCACATGGTCGCGGCGTACGACGCCGTGTGGCGCCGCATCGCGCAGGAGAATCGATGACCGCACCTCGTTTGCTGTTCGTGGTGAATAATCCCGCGTTTTTTCTCTCGCATCGTTTGCCATTGGCACTGGCCGCACAGCGTGCCGGCTACGAGGTTCACGTGGCCACCATGGCGGGCGATAGCGTGTCGCGTATCGAGGGATATGGGTTGACGCATCATGCGATACCGATGACGCGCAGTGGCAAGAATCCCGTGCAAGAACTACGCACGGTGTGGGCGCTGTATCAATTGTTCCGCCGCGTGCGGCCGGATGTCGTGCATCTGGTGACGATCAAGCCGGTGCTGTACGGCGGCATTGCCGCACGATTGGCCGGCGTGCCCGCGATGGTGTCGGCTATCTCGGGACTGGGTTTCGTGTTCGTCGCCAAAGGCGCTAAAGCCGCATTGGTGCGGCAGGTGGTCGCCATGTTGTATCGCCTGGCGCTGGGTCATCGCAACAGCCGTATCGTTTTTCAGAATGGAAACGATCGGGACGTGCTGCAGGGTCTGGGCGCAGTGCGCGATGAACAGGTCGTCATGATTCGTGGGTCCGGTGTGAACCTGTCCGACTATGCCGCCGTGGCTGAACCGCCGCCGCCGGTGGTTGCACTGATGGTGGCCCGTTTGCTGCGGGACAAGGGGCTGCAGGAGTTTGTCGAAGCTGCCCGCATCCTGCGGCGTGAGGGAGTCAACGTGCGCATGCGCTTGGCCGGCGGCATTGACCCCGGCAATCCCGCCTCGGTCACGCAAGCCGATGTCGACGCATGGCAGCAGGAGGGCATCATCGAGGCGCTGGGCGAACGCAGCGATATTGCCGCGTTGTATGCGGCTTCGCATATTGCGGTGTTGCCCTCATATCGAGAGGGCCTGCCGAAATCGCTGATCGAGGCTGCGGCATGCGGCCGTGCGGTCGTCACCACCGATGTGCCGGGTTGCCGTGATGCCATCGAGCCGGATACGACTGGACTGCTTGTTCCCTCGCATGATGCGCCAGCGCTGGCCGCAGCGATTAGCCGCTTAGTCAACGACGACGCATTGCGCCAAAAAATGGGCCATGCGGGCCGCGTGTTGGCTGAACGGGAATTCGATATCGACGATGTGTGCCGTAAGCATCTGGACATCTACCAGACCTTGCTCGACAAGCCTGCCCATTAGCCGGACGGTATACCGCTAGAGATGTTCGCGATGGGCGCGTTGCGAGAGCCTTGGCGTCAAGGCTCTCGTTCGACGTTAAAACGTCATCTCAATCAGAACGGCAATTTCGCATCAGGAGCGAGTTGCTGCAATTGCTTACGGAAATCCTCCTGGATGCGGGTCAGTGCTTCGTCCGTGTCGGCCTCGAATCGCAGCACGACGACCGGCGTGGTGTTCGATGCACGCGCCAGGCCGAAACCGTCGGGATATTCTGCACGCACTCCGTCGATGGTGACCACGCGCAGGGAACCATCGAATTTGCCTTGCTCTTGCAGCGTCTTGATCAACGCAAACGGCTGGCCTTCTTCCATTTCGAGCTTGAGTTCAGGCGTGGAAACGGCCTGAGGCAGCGCCTCCAGCAGTTGCGACGGATTGCTTTCACGCGAGACGATTTCGAGCAGACGTGCACCCGTGTACAGGCCATCGTCGAAACCGAACCAACGCTCCTTGAAGAAGATGTGGCCGCTCATTTCGCCAGCCAGCGGCGCGCCGGTTTCGGCGAGTTTGGCTTTGACCAGCGAGTGGCCGGTCTGCCACATCAGCGGTTTACCACCGGCGGCCTCGACGGCCAGGCCTACGTGGCGGCTGCACTTGACGTCATAAATGATGGTGTCGCCCGGGCAGCGTTGCAGTACGTCGCGCGCGAACAGGATCAATTGGCGATCGGGCCAGATGATCTGCCCGGATTTGGTGACTACGCCCAGACGGTCGCCGTCGCCGTCAAACGCCAGGCCGATTTCGCAGTCGGTTGTGGCCAGGCAGTGAATTAGGTCTTCCAGGTTGTGCGGGTCGGCCGGATCGGGGTGGTGATTGGGGAACGTGCCGTCGACTTCGCAGAACAGTTCGGTGACTTCGCAGCCCAGCGCGCGAAAGAGCTTTGGCGCCACGGCGCCGGCAACGCCGTTGCCGCAGTCGATGGCGATCTTGAGCGGGCGCGCCAATTTGACATCGCCGACGATACGCTGGATGTATTCGTCGATCAGATTCAGCTCACGGCGGGTGCCGCGCTGGCCCGCCGGAGCGGTTTGCCCGGCGCTTGCCGCGGTATTCATGGCATCGCGCAGCGCCAGGACGCCTGGCCCGTAGAGCGCCTTGCCGCCCATCATCATCTTGAACCCGTTGTATTGCGGCGGGTTGTGGCTGCCGGTGATGGCAACTCCAGAGCCGGTTTTCTGGGTATAGGCTGCGTAATACACCAGCGGAGTCGGGACTTCGCCGATATCGACCGTGTCGACGCCGCCATCCAGAATGCCGTTTTGCAGGGCTTGTGACAGCTCGGCGCTGCTCAGTCGGCCATCACGGCCGATCACCAGCGCGGAAATGCCTTGGGCGCGAGCCTGGTCGGCCAGCGCGCGGCCCAATGCAGTAGCAAAGGCCGGATTCAATGCATCGGGAACCGTGCCCCGGATGTCGTATGCCTTGAAGACGGAATCGGGGTAATGAGTGGCGGTGTTCAAGCAGACTCCTGGGAATGATGAATAATCAAATAGGGCTGATCATATTCAAGCAGCAGGGCGTTACGTGTGCGTGAATGTGAATTATGTGTGCAGGAATGTGAATTATCCTCGATTCGTGGGATTTGCGGGGCGGGGGCAGGCCGGGCGGGACGGCATATCCGCCGGTCAACCCCTACAATAACCCTCCTGTCTTCCATGTCGTCCCGCGTGGCCGGGCGCTTTGATTGCGGTTTTCGCTATGAGCTTATTGAACGCATTGCAATCCCTACTGGGCCCGGCCCATGTGCTGACCGGCGACGATGCTGCGACGTATCTGCAGGACTGGCGCCGTCGCTATCGCGGAACTGCGCTGGCGGTGATCCGTCCCGATTCCACTGAACAAGTCGCGCAGGCGGTGCAGCTGTGCGTCCAGCACGGCACGCCTGTGGTTCCGCAGGGCGGTAATACCGGCTTGTGCGGCGGCGCCACCCCTGACGGCTCGGGCCAGGCGGTAGTGCTGTCGACGGCCAGGCTGAACCGCGTTCGAGCCATCGACACCGCCAACGATACGATCACGGTCGAGGCTGGCTGCATCTTGCAGGCCGTCCAACAGGCGGCCGCCGAGGCCGGACGTCTGTTTCCCCTGAGCCTGGCGGCCGAAGGCAGTTGCACGATAGGCGGGAACCTCGCAACCAATGCGGGCGGCACGCAGGTGTTGCGTTATGGCAATGCCCGCGAATTGGCGCTGGGGCTGGAGGTCGTCACCGCTGAAGGCGAGATATGGAACGGCCTGCGAGGGCTGCGCAAAGATAACACTGGTTACGATTTACGTGACCTGTACATCGGCAGCGAGGGCACGCTGGGCATTATTACCGCTGCCACCCTGAAGTTGTATCCGCAGCCCATTGCTTCGTGCACGGCGCTGCTGGCGTTGGACTCTATTGATGCCGCAGTCGAGTTGCTGTCGCGCGCACGTTCCGGGTTCGGGGCGTCGCTGACAGGGTTCGAGCTGATGGCGGGCGATTGTTTGCAGACGGTGGTACAGCTCTTTCCCCAGCAGCGCCTGCCCTTTGAGGGCGATTCGGCCAATTCTCCATGGTTCGCCTTGTTGGAATTGTCCGACAGCGAGAGCGAGTCGCATGCCCGCGAGCGTTTCGAGGCGGTATTGGGCGAGGCGATCGAGGCGGGGTTGGTCACCGATGCGGCGATTGCCGCCAGCGTAGCCCAGAGCCGCGCGCTATGGCACTTGCGAGAGAGTATTCCCCTGGCTGAGGCCGAGCAGGGTAAGGGTGTCAAGCACGATGTGTCGATTCCGATTTCGTCGATTGCCGGGTTTGTGCACAAGACCAATGCCTTGCTGCAGGAACGCTTTCCCAATGTCCGTAATGTGGTGTTTGGCCATCTCGGCGATGGCAACCTGCATTACAACGTGGCGCGTGCCCCGGGACAGACAGAGGCCGACCTGCTGGCGCTGCAGCAAGATATCTACGACATCGTGCATCGCAGCGTGATCGAGCATGCGGGCTCCATCAGCGCCGAGCATGGAATCGGTCAGCTCAAGCGCGATGAGCTGCCTCATTACAAAAGTGCCCTGGAGCTAGGCCTGATGAAGCGTATCAAACAGGCGCTGGATCCTCGAGGATTGATGAATCCGGGCAAAGTCCTGCAGGCATGATGACCCGCGCGGCGGCATGCGCAATGCCGCCGCGGTCTGCTTCGTGCTTACTTGAACAGCAGATCAGGCAGCCACGACGAGAACGTCGGCACATAGGTCACGAGCGCCAATGCCACAATCAGCGCGCCATAAAACGGCCAGATCGTGCGCATGACGGTACCTACCGACACCTTTCCTATGGCGCATCCTACAAACTGCACGGTGCCTACCGGAGGCGTGTTCAGTCCCAGTGCGCAATTCAACAGCATGACCACGCCGAATTGCACGGGACTCATGCCGTACTGCATGCATATTGGCAGAAAGATCGGGGTGCAGATCAGAATCGTGGCTGCCATGTCCAGAAAGGTGCCCAGGACAAACAGTGCGATGTTGACCATCAGAAAAATGGCCCAGGGCTCTGTGGAGATCGCGCCCATCAGTTCACCGGTCTTTTCTGCGACGCTGTAGAAGCCGATGAGATAGCCGAAGGTGGCCGAGATACCGATCAGCAACAGCACGATGCCCGTGGTCTTGACGGCCTTTGCGGCCGCCCGGATGAACTGATCCCAGCTCAGCGAACGGTACACCAGCGCGGTGAGCGCCAGCGAATACAGGACGGCGACGGCGGCGGATTCTGTGGCCGTGAAGACACCACTGAGAATGCCGGTAATGATCAGCACGATGACAAACAGCCCCGGCGCGGCCGCGACGAGCGATCGCACCACCACCGCCCATCCGGGAAATGTGCCTGCGGGATAGCCGCGTTTGCGGGCGACGAGATAGGCTGCTGCCAAGTTGCAAAGCGTCAAGATGACTGCCGGTACCACGCAGGCGGCAATCAATGCGGCGATGGAGACTTTGCCGCCGGTAGCCAAGGTATAGATGATGATGTTGTGGCTGGTGGGCATCAGCGCACCCACCAACGCCGCATGCGTGGTGACGTTCACCGCATAATCGGCGTGGTAGCCCTCGCGTTTCATCATGGGGATCATGACTGAACCCATTGCGGAAACGTCGGCGACCGGGGAACCGGATACGCCGCCGAACAGCGTGCAAGCCAGGACGTTGGACATGCCGAGCCCCCCGCGCACATGGCCGACGACGGATTTGGCAAACGTGACGATACGGTCGGCAATGCCTCCGTACAACATCAATTCGCCGGTAAAGATAAAAAACGGAATGGCGAGAAACGAAAAGGCGTTCATGCCCGAAGTCATCTGCTGAAAAGCCACCGCGATGGGCAGGTCCTCGTAGACGATGGCCGATATCGAGGCCAGACCGATGGCAAAGGCTACCGGCACTCCGATGACCAGGAACCCAATGAACGTCAATGAAAGTAGAGTCAATGCCATGCTGGTACCACCTTTTGATTGCGCAGCAGCGCAATGATGTGTTCGATCGAAAACAACACAATCAATGCACCGGATAATGTGGCAGGCGCGTATTTCCAGCCTTCAGACAAACCCAGGTTGGGAATCTTGTAGCTGTGCACCGACTCGGCCAGCTGGCCGCAGTACCACGCCATGAGCGCACCGAACAGCAGCACCAGCAAATGGATGACGATCTGCAGGCGCCGCTGGCCGGCTTCGGGCAGCAGATTGACCAGCGATTCAAAGCCGATATGACCGGCATCGCGCACGGCGACAGCCGCGCCGAGCATCGTGACGTACAGCACCAGCAGCAGCGACAGGCTCTCTGCCCAGGTCGGTGTGTTGTTCAGGATGTGACGGCCAAAGATCTGATACGAGACAGCGGCGACCAGGCATATCACCCCGATCACACTTAGCACCATGCATAGCCGGGCTATGGCTGCGCACAAACGTGCGTAGCCATTTAACACCCGTGACACTGTGCTGCCGCTGCTTTCCGTAGGTGAAAGCGTTTGGGCAGACATGGTTGTTCCTTTATTTAACAGCCTGGATGCGAGTCACCAGATCTTTCATTTCCGGTGTTGTGACAAAGCGATCGTAGACAGGCTTCATTGCCGCCTGGAACGAGGCTTTATCGGGCTCGATGATTTCCGAGCCTGCTTTGACGACGATGGCGCGCGACGTATTTTCGCGTTCGCTCCATAGCTTGCGCATATAAGGCACGGATTCGCGGGCGGCATCGCGAATGATCTTGCGGTCTTCATCTGACAGCTTGTCCCATTGACGTTTGGAAAACAGCAGGATTTCCGGCGTCATGGTGTGTTCGGTCAGAGAGTAATACTTGGCCACCTCGTAATGGTGTGCGCTCTCGTAGCTGGGATAGTTGTTTTCTGCAGCATCCACCAGCCCAGTTTTTAAGGCCGTGTAGACCTCGCCCATGGACATGGGGGTGGCATTGCCGCCCAGCGCCTCCACCATGGCGACTGACAGGTCCGATTGCTGGACGCGGATCTTCATGCCTTTGATGTCGTCTTTGGTCTTGACGGGTTTGTTGCGCGTGTACATTGAGCGCGCGCCGCTGTCGTACCAGGCCAGCCCGACAAATCCTGCGTTCTCGCAGGATTTCAGGATTTGTTCGCCGATGTCGCTATCGAGCACTTTGTGCAGGTGCTCTTTGGAACGGAACAAAAAGGGCAGCGACGGCACGCGGGTGGTTTCGCAGATGTTGTGCATCGCGGCGCTGCTGACGCGCGTCATGGCGAGCGCGCCCATTTTGACTTGTTCGATCGAGTCTTCTTCGCGGCCCAGTGTGCCGCCAGCATAGACCTTGACGTCGATACGTCCGTTGGTCCGCTGTTTGATCAACTCGCCCATGTGGCGTACAGCCTGTACGGTGGGGTAGTCATCAGGGTGTATGTCCGCCGAGCGCAGCGTTTCGGCATGGAGGGCTGCGCCTGCGGACAGGCACGCAGCAGTCAACGCGGCCACGGTGGCGCGTTTCAGGGTAAAGCACAACATTGTCTACCTCCGGCTTAGGAGTGGGGCGTAATCAGGTTTCTTGTGGAAAAAACGCTG
>Ga0182743_1003626_pt1 | contig 12253 bp, 10 predicted proteins | sample eDN3rd30CKraftOP_FD_128522 | JGI IMG/M metagenome (GOLD analysis project Ga0182743, IMG submission 128522) | Enriched Organic Plus compost microbial communities from Emeryville, California, USA - eDNA 3rd pass 30_C Kraft OP (version 2) (version 2) ... | reverse complement strand
TATCACTCTCTCCTACATCGGTAAACGCCACACCGTTACGCGCAACATCCAGATAAACATGCCTCGCATCGTATGCCAGCGACACACTCAAAAACGCAAAGCACTTGCATAGTTCGTCATAACGCCCCGAGACTCCCTCCCCCGCTGACAGAATCGTATAGCGCCTGTCGCCGCGATAATCGCTGAACTTCGACATCACCACGACCTTGCCGCCGTCGATTTGGGCATGACCACTGACGTGGAGGGGAGTCGCCTCCTGCCGATCGTTGATCTGCACCAGCAAGCTGGCTCGCTTGCGCTGAACATAATCCCCGTCAATGAACAGTACCCCTCGATCCCCGGGCCAGCCTGGCGCCACGATCCCTTCGTTATCAAGGTTGCCAATGATGATGCCATTACCCGACAGCAAGCCGGCCCGGCCCACCGTCGTGTGCGAAACAATACTTCCTGTGATGGCAAGCTCACCCTCATCGACGTGCGTTTTACCGCTGTACGAGTTGCTGCCAGTCAATTCCAGTGATCCAGCGCCGGATTTGATCAAACCACCCGCACCCGTAATGTCATTGCTCCATGTGCTGCGCCCCCGGTCCAGCGACACATGGAAATCCCCCCAATCGAATTTCCCCGGACCACGAACCGCCTTGCCCACATCGAGCACACCGTACCCGTATACTTCGTCCACACCGGGCTCACCCATATCTCGGGCAGTGCCCAACAATACCTGACGTACTTGCGCCATCGTCATATAAGGGAATCGTTGCGCCACCAACGCCGCGGCGCCGACCACATGGGGTACGGCAAGTGACGTTCCCGTCCTGGTGTCATAGCTGCCGCCTGCCGTCGCGGCCATAATGGCTACCCCGGGCGCGTACAGGCACCAACGTTTCGCCACGCCACAACCATTGGCCCAATAGAACGCCCTCCCCAAAATAGGATAAACCGACGAAACCGCCAGCCACCCTGGCTCCAGCTCAGGTGCGTAAAGGGGCAAACCGGCGGGACTTTCTGGATTCCAACCACCCGTATTGCCGACACCGAAAATCATCAACGCATCCTCGTCCACGGCTCTGCGTGCAGCAGCGACCACATCTGGTATCAGCCTCAACCAGTAATCTGCGGGCTCGTAGGTAATCTGCCGCTCATCTGTGTCCCAACTATTATTGATGATGCGCACACCTTCGCCAAGCAGATCATCCCAGGCTGCCACCACCCTGGGATCATCACTGCGGTCATCAGTGTTCGTAATGGCACGTGCGGCGTAAATCATCGCACCGGGAGCCACACCGTGCATACCGGCACCGTCCCGGTTTGCCGCGATCACCGACGCGACCCTCGTGCCATGTCCGATGGTATCGGTCATTACGGCAGTATTGTTCACATAGTCATACCCGCCAGCGATGCGATTCAAAAATTCAGGATGGTGTGGATCAATTCCGGTATCAACGACTCCGACTTTCACGTCGCGACCGTCCAGGCCTAACGCATAAGCGTCTGCTGCACTAATGAAATCCAACCCCCATTGCTCACGATATTCTTCGGTACGCCACGTTTCCGAGTTGCCGAGGCCGCCGATTGCTTGTGCATGCGCCGGCGGGACCTGTAAGTCAATAAGGGTAATGAAAGAAAAAAACAGCGCTAACGCAACGCCGCGATAAGAGCAGGCCATTCGAACTGTGCCGCAATGGGCAATCATTTAACAGCCTGAATTCTATTTTTCTTGCGGTACCTATATCGAAAACATGCCTATTTTCAGACCTTATTCCGCTTAAAGAAGACCAGGCTGACAGACAACGAACTCAAAACCGCCAAATCAGATTGAGTTTGGCCGCTTGATTCGCAGGCTTCCTTGCCAATTGCCCCGTGTATGCAACGTCGATGTTTAACGCTTTACCCGCGGCAATATTCGGCCCGGCATCCAGCACTAAAGCGTCTCGAGCCAACGGTACACCTTCGATGGTGAACGGCAATCCACCGGCAAATGACAACGTTGGCTTCGGCGATAGGGTATCGAATGCGTGTTGCCAACCCATCATGGCATGACGCGATCCAAGCCGACTTACACGCGAAAATCCACTGTCTGTGGCCGGCCTTCGAGCGACAGGGTCGCCGTCGCTGGCGGCGTACTCGCTATCTGTCTACCCGCGCGCCAGACGTGCAAACGCGTAGCACGCAAACGCAGCGCCTCAACCGGATTACGGGCCTGCAACAGCACCATATCGGCACGCTTGCCGACTTCGATACCGGTTTCGTCCAAGCCTAAAATTTTTGCAGGCGCACTAGTCACCGCCTCGAAGCAGGCACGCATCGCATCCTGTCCCGTCATCTGGCCCACGTGCAATCCCATGTGCGCGACCTCCAGCATGTCGCCCGAACCCAGGCTATACCAAGGATCCATCACACAGTCGTGGCCGAACGCCACGGTCACGCCAGCCGCCAACAACTCAGGCACCCGCGTCATTCCGCGACGCTTCGGATACGTGTCGTGACGCCCCTGAATCGTGATGTTGATCAACGGATTGGCGATGGCCGAGACCCCTGCCTCGCGGATCAACGGGATCAGCTTGGACACGTAGTAGTTGTCCATCGAATGCATGGACGTGAGATGCGATCCCGTGACCCGGCCCTGCAGGCCCAGGCGTTGAGTGTGATACGCCAGCGTCTCGATATGACGCGACATGGGATCATCGGTCTCGTCGCAATGCATATCGACACGCAGCCCGCGCTCGGCCGCCAATTCGCATAACAAGCGCACCGATTCCGCGCCCTCAGCCATGGTGCGTTCGAAATGCGGAATACCCCCTACCACGTCCAGCCCCATATCCAAGGCGCGCTTCAGATTGTCCATTGCCCCTGGCGAGCGCAATACCCCGTCTTGCGGGAAGGCGACCAATTGCAGATCCAGATAGGGTTTCACCCGCTCGCGCACGTGCAGTAAAGCCTCTGTCGCCAGCAAACGCGAATCACACACATCCACGTGCGAACGAATCGCCAACAGGCCGTTGGCCACCGCCCAATCGCAATACGCCAACGCACGCTCGACCAGCGCCTCCTGCGTCAACAGGGGCTTTAATTCGCCCCACAGCGCAATGCCCTCGAGCAAGGTGCCGGATTGATTCACGCGTGGCAAGCCGTATGACAGCGTCGAATCCATATGGAAATGCGCATCGACGAACGGCGCGCTCAGCAATTGGCCCTGGGCATCGACCACCTGGCCAGCCTCGGCCTGTAGGGCGGGCTGAATGGACACGATGCGGCCATTCTGCACGCCGACATCCACACCCGTCTGGCCGTTGGCCAGGTTGCAGTTCTTGATAATGAGATCGAGCATATAAAAACCTTTTGATTGACTGTGCCGTGTGTGGTCAGCGCTCGCCCTTGCGATAGGGCTTCATCAGCGCTTGGGGATATGCGGCGCGACGCGCCATCACGACCAGCGCCAAAATGGACAGCACGTACGGCAACATCAAATAAACCTGATACGGCAATTCGGGCAGGCCCGGCAGACTCGTGCCGCCCTGCTGCAACCGCAATTGCAGCGCATCAAAGAACGCGAAAATCAACGCACCTAGCAAGGCCTTGCCCGGCCGCCACGACGCAAACACTACCAAGGCCACGCATACCCAGCCGCGGCCATTGACCATATTGAAAAAGAAGGCGTTAAACGCGGCCAGCGTGAGGAAACTGCCTGCAACGCCCATCAGCGCCGATCCCGCTACGATAGCGCCCATGCGCAGCTTCGTCACAGATAGGCCCTGCCCTTCGGCGGCGGCGGGATTCTCACCCACCATGCGTATCGCCAAGCCCAACGGCGTGCGGTTCAACACCCACGCAATCAAGGGCACGGCGATCAAGGCGATCAAAGTCATCACCGTCTGGCCCGCCAATACGGGACCGATCACGGGGATATCCTTGAAGAATGTCATCTCGGCAAACGGCGTGATCGTGGGCGGGGTATTCACACTGGGAAACGTCACGCGATAGGCGAAATAACTGAGGCTCGTCGCCAGCAAGGTTACGCCCAATCCGGACACGTGTTGCGACAGCCCTAACGGCACCGTCAACACCGCATGCAACAGTCCGAACACCATGCCTGCAAGTGCGGCTGCCAGCACGCCCACATAAAGCGGCGCGCCCAGATACACCACCAACCAACCGGTAAAGGCCCCCGCCGCCATAATGCCCTCGATGCCCAGGTTCAACACCCCGGCACGCTCGCACAAGAGCACGCCCAGCGTGCCCAGGATCAACGGCGTCGCCAGACGCAGCACCGCCACCCAGAACGCACTCGAACTCAATAAATCCATCCATTCCATGCGCGTCTCCTCAGGCCTGCTTGCGGCGCAGACGATACTGCGCGAACAAGGTGGCTACCAGCATGGACAACAGCGATGCGGCCACAATCACATCGGCAATGTAGTTCGGCACGGCAATCGCGCGGCTCATGCTGTCAGCCCCGACCAACATCCCCGCGACAAAAATGCTGGCCACGACCACGCCCAACGGATGCAAGCCCGCCAACATGGCCACCACCACACCCGTATAGCCATAGCCGGGCGACATATCCAGCGTCACATAACTTGTGCGTCCTGCGACCTCGATCGCCCCGGCCAGTCCCGCCAGCGCGCCCGACAACATCGCTGTGCCCAGCATCACGCGCGTCACCGGCAGGCCCACAAAACGCGAAGCATGGGCGTTCGCACCCACGGCACGCATCTGCAGACCGAAAACCGTATAGCGATTGATCAGCCACAGGGCGACGGCGAGACCCAGCGCCCAGAGCAATCCCGTATGCGCGCGAGTCTTCGCAATCAACTTGCCGAACTCGAGATCGGGATTCAGCGCTACCGATTGCGGCCAACCCATGGCCATCGGGTCTTTCATGATGCCGTCGAGCATCATCGAGACGAACAACAGCACAATGAAGTTGCCGAGCAGCGTGGTCACCACCTCATCGACACCCAGACGGGTTTTCAGCAAGGCGGGAATCAACAGCAACAACGCGCCAGCCAACGCAGCGGCGATCATCATGCCCGCGAACAGCACCGGCACCGGCAAATCAAAGCCGACGCCATCGTGCATCCCGCCCACTGCCACCGCAGCCAAGGCGCCCAGATACAACTGCCCTTCCGCGCCGATGTTGTAGAACCGCGCACGGAATGCCACCGCACAGGCCAATCCGGTCAACATCAACGGGGTCGCGCGCGTCAGTGTTTCCGACAACGCAAACCGCGAACCGAACGCGCCGTCGAACAACAGCGCATACGTCTGGCCCACCGGCGCACCGGCCCATGCCACGAGCAGCGCACAGATCAATAACGTAAACACAATCGCCGCCAATGGCGCTAACAGCAATGCCGTGCGGCTGGCTTCAGTGCGGCGTTCCAAATACAGATTCATGATGTGATAAATAGTCGTCAGGCAGGCACAGCGCCCGTCATAGCCAGGCCTACCGATGCAGGCGTCCACTCAGCCACAGGCTTCACGGCGATGATCTTGCCGCCGCACATGACCGCAATGCGATCGGCCAAGGCAAAGATTTCCTCCAGGTCTTCGGATACCAACAGGATGCCTGCGCCCCGTTCGCGCGCAGCCAATAGCTGTTCACGTACATAGGCGACTGCCCCGATGTCCAAACCCCAAGTCGGCTGGTCGGCCACGATCAACCTCGGCTGCCGGGCCAGCGTGCGGCCCAGAATCAGCTTTTGCATATTGCCGCCGGACAAGCTGCGGGTGCGCACATCCAGCGAGGCAGCACGCACGTCAAATTGCTTGCTCAATTCACGGGCATAGGCGCGGCCAGCCTGCGCGCGCACCATCCCGAGGCGGGTAAAGCGCTTGTCGTTCAGGTCTTCGATGATGGCGTTTTCCCATAAAGGGCTATCGCCGATGACACCCTCGTGATGACGGTCTTCGGGAATCCGCCCCACACCCGCCGCCGTCCAGCCCGCAGGTGTGCGCGGCGCGGCTGCGTGGTCCGGTCCCAATCTGATGGTGCCATCGTCAGGCTGGCGCAATCCGTTCAGCACCGACACCAAAGCCTGTTGGCCATTGCCCGCGACACCGGCGATGGCCACGATCTCGTGGGTATGCACAATCAAATCGGCAGCGTCCAGCAGCGGCGCGCCGCCCTGACTGTTGCTTACGGTCACCTGCGACAGCGTCACCACCGGCGCAGCCTGGGCACGCGGTTCGGCGCTCTGCACACGCGGCATCACGACCTTGCGGCCGACCATCAACTCGGCCAGTTCTGCCGCATTGGTCGATGCTGTATCGCGTTCGGCCACGAGCTTGCCTTGGCGCAGCACGGCCACACGTTGCGATACCGCCATGACTTCATCCAGCTTGTGCGAAATGAAAATCACGGCAAGTCCCTCGGCCACGAAACCGCGCAGGGTCGTGAACAAGCCATCGACCTCCTGCGGTGTCAACACGGCCGTCGGCTCGTCCAGGATGAGGATCCGCGCGCCACGGTAGAGCGCCTTGAGAATCTCGACGCGCTGCTTCTCGCCCACAGACAGGCTTCCTACGCGCGCATCGGGGTCCACCCCCAGGCCAAAGCGCTGGCCCAGCTCGATCAGCCGCTGCCGGGCCGGCTTGCGCCCGGAAGCGAGCCGCCATAGCGACTGCGTGCCCACCATCACGTTGTCCAGCACGCTCATGTTGTCTGCCAACGTGAAATGCTGATGGACCATGCCCACGCCCGCGGCCAGCGCGGCGTCAGGACGGCCGGGCGGCAACGCCTGGCCATAGACCGTGATACGGCCGGCGTCAGCCACGTAGTGCCCGAACAGAATGGACACCAACGTGGACTTGCCCGCGCCGTTTTCCCCCAACAGGGCGAGCACCTCGCCCTGCTTCACGCTCAGCGAGACGCCGTCATTCGCCGTCAGGCTGCCAAAACGCTTGGTAATGCCCTCGAGTTGCAGGGCCAGGGTATCCGTCATTTGGCGCTGGACTTGGGTTCGCTGTTGTTCACTTTGACTTCAAAGCTGCCATCCAGGATCGCCTTTTGCTTGGCTTCGACCTTGGCTTTGAGCTCCGCCGGGATCTTCGACTCGAACGTGCCCAACGGCGCCAGCTCGGAGCCCTTGAACTTCATCAGCGAATACTGGCCGTAGTCCTCCGCGGCGAACTTGCCTGCCTTGACCTGAGCCAACGCGTGCTCGATCGTCGGCTCCATGTTCCACAATGCCGACGCCACGACCGTCTCGGGGTATTGAGGCTGCGTATCGACCACGTTGCCGATCGCGAGCTTGCCGCGCTCCTTGGCCGCATCAGACACGCCAAAACGCTCGGCGTACAGTACGTCAGCACCCTGATCGATCATCGCAAAGGCGGCTTCTTTGGCCTTTGGAGGATCAAACCACGAGCCGATGAACGACACAGTGAAGCTGACCTTGGGATTGATTTCCTGGGCACCTGCCATGAACGCCTGCATCAAGCGATTGACTTCGGGAATGGGATATCCGCCCACCAAACCGATCTTGCCCGACTGGCTCATGCCGCCGGCGATCATGCCGGTCAGGTACGCCGGCTCTTGAATATAGTTGTCAAACACCGAAAAATTCGGCTTTTGCGGTTTGGCCGACGAGCCCATCAGGAACGCGGTCTCGGGGTAGTCCTTGGCGACCTTGCGTGCTGCGGCCTCTACGGCAAAGGCCTCGCCCACGATCAGCTTGTTGCCCTGCTCCGCATACTGGCGCACGACGCGCTCGTAGTCAGCGTTGCTGACGTTCTCGGAAAACACGTATTCGATTTCGCCCTTTTCCTTGGCGGCGTTCAGCGCCTTGTGAATGCGCGATACCCATTGTTGCTCGACCGGCACGGTATAGACGGCCGCGACTTTGATCTTGGCCGCGTCCTGCGCCTGGGCCCAGCCCGACATCACGAACACGCCCGCGGCCGCCACGCCGAGTTTCAGCACGCTACGGCGGGCAAGTCCGGATACGGACGGGAGATTTTCAAACATCATGGTTTCGGCTCCTAGGCGATATAAAAAGCCCTCAACCCGAACGCGGCACAGGCGCCCCTGCACAACTCGGGGCGCATCTGAACAACGAGGGAAAACGGCAGGCATCAGGCGACGTAGCGGGGCTACTGGTGTTAGTGACCCGAGGGGTCAGAGTGAAAGTCGCCCGGAATCAAGCAAAATGCATGCCGCATGCTCGTGCCGCACGACCTGTCACACAAAAGCCCCGCTGCGGCCCGGCAACAAAAACCAGGCCGGACGGGATTGTAGTCAATCTATGAGGGGCTGAACGCACTGTTTGGGTGCGTTTTACGAAAAAACAGCCGATCTCAATGCACTATTGCGGTGCATTCAGTCTGCGCCGGGCGTGATGTCATGGCGCAGTGCATTCACGAGCTTGCCCAGCCGTTCCTTGCCCGCTCGGCATCCGGGCGGTCAGGCGCTGTGACGCAACCAGAGCACCAAGCGCCAGCACCGTCAAGACCACCGAAGCCGGCGCCAACCACAGCAAACCAAGGTGGTCGGCCACGCGTCCGCCCACGCCTGATCCCAACGCAATTCCTAAAAAGATGCCCGACGAATTCAAGGCGATCACCATCCCCCGATAGTCGGGTTCCAATGCGACGACACGGCGCAACTGGGACGGATAAAACACGTCCTGCATCACTGCCCAGATGACGAGCAGCAGGAACAATAGGCCCAGCCTGAGCAGATCCTCCCACAACGGCGCACCCAACACCGCAATTGCGATAAAGACCAGCACCACCGTCACCATCACGATGCGCAGCAGCCGATCGGCAGAATGATGCAACGATACCCGCTGCGCGATCAGATTTCCCGCAATGCCTGTCAGTCCAAACAACAACAAGGCGATGCCGCTCTCTGTGGCAGTCGCGCCGAAATGATGGGTGATCAGCGGCAAGATCAAGGTATAAGTCGCAAAAAACGCCGCGGTTTGCAATACCACCACAGCCAATCCCGCCGCCGTTGCCGGCCGCAATAGCAGCTGCAGTAATCCCCCCGGCCGCATCGGCTCCCCGTGCGACGTGTCGTGTACCGTAGCGATTATCCAACCTAGGCTCGCCATGGCAATCATCGTGAGTCCAATGAAGACCGCCCGCCAACCGAAGGCTTGGGCCAGCGCTGCGGCTACCGGCGCCGCCACGACGCTGGACAAAGTGACTCCGACGAACACGACGGCCAACGCTTTGCCTCGCCGCTCTGCGGGCGCCAGTCCCGCCCCGATCGCATTGGCCACGGGGCTGACAATCGCCGCGCCCAAGCCGGCTACGATCCGCGTAATCAGCAACCAGACAAAGCTGCCCGTAAATGCCCCGGCCAACGTCGCAAGCAACATCACCACCAGACCGGTCAACAACAGCGTCCGCCTACGCGCGTGGCCGACCAGCACCTGCAGGACCGGCGCCCCGACTGCAAACGCGATCGAGAACGCCGTCATCAATAACGCCGCATCGCCAGGCGAGATCTGCCAGGCCTGTACTAAAGCGGGCAAGGCGCCCACCACGCCATACGACATCCCGCCCACTGCAAAATTTGCGCTGGCCAAGGCACGCAAGGCATGCCGCTCAGGCTCATTCGATTTTCTCGTCCGCACATCCGACTCCGAATCATTCCGCGCCGAACTTCCAGTCCGGCCCTGTCAGACCATAGTGTGCTCAGACTGCTGCTATATTTGAAATCGATTATTAATATCGGAGCCATCCAAATGGCTGATACACCATCGCCTTTGCGCGGATCGGATCTGGCGTTGCTGGGTTCCTTGGACGTGCTGCTTGAGGAAGCCAACGTCACCCGTGCAGCCGAGCGGCTGCACCTCAGCCAACCCGCGCTATCTGCACAACTCGCCCGGCTGCGCGAGTTGACCAATGACGCGTTGCTGGTCCCGGCAAAACACGGCCGTGGCATGACGCCCACCGCCCGCGCACTGGCCATCCGCGAGCCCCTGCGAGCTGCTTTGCACGAACTGCACGCTGCCCTCGCCCGCGGCGTGGATTTTGACCCGGCGCATGATTCGCGCACCTTTCAAATTCTGGCTAGCGACAATGGCTTTGTCATGGTCGGCCTGGATCTGGTCCGCCGCGTCGCCAGCCGCGCACCCCATGTGCAACTCGCATTTCACACGGTCCCTGCCGACACGGCGGGCGCCTGGCTCGCTAACGGCAAAGCAGATTTACTCATCGCGGCGGATTTTTCAACGCCAGCCGACGCACGCCGCCAGCAATTATTGAGCGAACGTTATGTCATGGCGCAACGTAAAGCGCACCCTAGAGGGCTCACGCCGCCCGACCTCGATGACTATTGCGCCTTGGGTCACGTGATTGTGTCAGGAGACGGCGGCAATTTTCACGGCTTTATGGACGATGTCATCGCTCGCCATGGCCGTACGCGCAACGTCGCCGTTTCCGTTCAACAGTATCACTTGGCGCCGCTCGTGATCGAAGCCACGGATTATGTGTGCGCCCTGCCTGAACGCTTCTTGCAACGGTTCTCAGACCGGCTGGATTTGCTTCCATTGCCGGTGGAGGTCGGCGGATTTGGACTCACGGCCGCATGGCACCCTCGCCATGACGCCGATGCTGCGCATTCGTGGCTGCGCAATGAGCTATTTGCGGCGGCTGCGAGCCGCGCTCTCTGAATCCACGCCGATCGCGCTCGCGGTATAAAACGGCAATGGGCGGAATTCCCGCCCATTGCTCATTGAACGTTATGCCGTTCAGGCTTTGCGCAGATTTCTCAACGCATCCAGACTCCACGCTCCCGCGCCCTGCGCAGCCAGGCTCAAGAACCCGCCCGCGATGGCGATGTTCTTCCAAAAATTAATGGCTTGCATGGCGTCGCTGAAATTCGCGTGAAACACGACAGCCGTGGCAACGGAGAAAAGCGCAAACGCGATCGCGATCCAGCGCGTGAACAGACCCGCGGCAATCGCCAACCCGCCACCCAGTTCCAACAAGATGACCAGCGGCAACAGGGCCGGTGACACGCCCATCGCATTCATATATTGTTCGGCGCCCGCGTAGCCCGTGATTTTGCCCCAGCCGGAAATAATAAAAATAAGCGCCAGGCCGATTCGGCCCAACAGAGAGAGTGTTGCGTTCATGATGATTTCCTATTCGTTTGCCCGCGTTTCGGGATACGCACACTTTATTGACATTACTGGCAACGATAAATACGGAATAAAATGACAGTTTGTCCCAAAAACAGAGACAATCCATGCTTGACCTCCAGCAGATCAATAGTTTTCTCGCCGTCGTCCGTCATGGAAGTTTTGTCAGCGCCGCCGAGGCCACGAACCTGTCCAAGGCCGCCATTTCGCGACATGTCGCCGACCTGGAGGCGCATTTGGGACTGCGTTTGCTGCACAGAACCACACGCCGCCTATCTCTAACCGAAGACGGACAGCGCTTTCACGCCAGGGCAGTCGAACTCGCGGCGGCGCTCGACGAACTGGAAACCGAAACCGTCTCGCATGGCGGCCACGCCGTGGGCATGCTGCGCATCAACGCACCGCTCTCCTTTGGCCTGTTGCATCTGGCGCCGTTATGGCCGCGATTTCTCGCCGAAAATCCCAACGTCTCGTTGGATATCGATCTGAACGATCGCATCGTCGATCTGGTGGATGAGGGATACGATCTCGCGATACGCATCACCAACTTGCCGGACTCGCGCCTGATCAGCCGCCAGTTGGCGAGTACCCGGATGGCATTGTGCGCCTCACCGCAATACGTCAAAAAACATGGCCGTCCGAAAACGCCCGAGGACCTGGCTGATCACCACATCGTTTCTTATAGCTATCTGACCGGCAAAGATGACTGGCGATTCGCTGGCCCTCATGGTGAGGTGCGCGTCAGAGTCAACCCGAGAATTCGCACCAACAGCGGCGATACCTGCCGTCTGGCCGCTCTAGCCCATCAGGGCATTATCCTGCAGCCCGACTTTCTCATCGGCGAGGATCTCAAACAAGGCACGCTCGTCGAGCTGATGCCGGACTACGATGCCTTTACGCTTGGCATACATGTGGTCTATGCCAGCCGCAAACATATGTCGTTGAAGATGCGTAGGATGCTTGATTTTTTGGTCAATGCGTTTGAGAGTCCTTCGTGGGTGTGATTGGCGTTTCAACGTGTGGGGCGGGGGTATGAGTGCTATTGGACGTCGAGGCGGGGCAGTGACCGTGTTGGCGCTTCACGGAGTCGGTCGGCCGCCTGCGCGGCCGACACCGCTTTGTCAACCTCGTCGCTACGCTCCTTCGGTTTCCCTCGC
>Ga0182743_1003619_pt1 | contig 12262 bp, 11 predicted proteins | sample eDN3rd30CKraftOP_FD_128522 | JGI IMG/M metagenome (GOLD analysis project Ga0182743, IMG submission 128522) | Enriched Organic Plus compost microbial communities from Emeryville, California, USA - eDNA 3rd pass 30_C Kraft OP (version 2) (version 2) ... | reverse complement strand
AGGAACGCCTCCCACGCCCGGGGGGCGTAGATGCTGGCGCTCCCGCCGTCCAGCAGCAGCGCGACGCCCAGCAGCTCCGCGACCTCCTCCGGTCGGGCACCGGCCCGCGCCGCCGACCGGGCGTGGTAGGCGATGCAGCCGTCGCACCGCTTCACCACCGAGATGGCGAGCGCCGCCGCCTCCTTGAGCCCCGAGCTGACGGCGCCGTCGGCCATGGCGGACTGGTGCATCGTCACGAAGCCCTGCCACGTGTCCGGTATCGCGTGGCGCAACGACACCGTCGGCCCTCGTAGCTCCGCCAGCAGCTGCGGGTTGCGGTCCATCGCGGCCTCCTCCACGGCGTGTCCTCCGTCACTTCGGATTCTCCGCCTCTCCGGATGCGCGCGTCAGGGCCGAACGTCCTCAGTTGTCCCCGGGGTCGCCCCGGACGGCTCGTTCAGCGCCGCAGTTCGAGGCCCTCGAAGTCGCCGCTCCGCCGCCAGCGGTCGATCATCGCGAAGAACGCGACCGCGCCGTCGGGGTGCCCGACGCTCGTGAACAAGCCGCCGCCCGCCGAGAAGTGGCCCTCGTTGTTGTAGTAGCCGGGGGTGCAGTCGGCGAGGAAGCTGGCGCCGAAGACCCTGCCCGAGCCCAACAGCAGCTCCATCCAGCCGTCCTCCGCCTCGGCCGTCGCCTCGACCGCCACGATGCCCTCGTCCTCGGCGTGCCGCACGATCGCGGCGATCGTCTTCGCGCCCTCCGACAGGTTGTGGGGGTAGTTGGAGATCAGGTTCGCGCCCTGGGCCGCTTGGAGGATGAACGCGTTCGGGAAGCCGTGGACGTGCATGCCGTGCAGCGTCCGCATGCCGTCGGACCAGTGCTTCGAGAGCGTCTCGCCGCCGCGTCCGACCGGGTCGAACCCCGCACGCCGGGCGTACTCGGTCCCGACCTCGAACCCCGACGCGAACACGATGCAGTCGAGCTCGTACTCGACGTCACCGACCACCACGCCCGACGGGGTGATCCGCCCGACGCCCTTCCCCTCCGTGTCCACCAGGTGGGTGTTCGGCCGGTTGAACGCCTGCAGGTACTCGTCGTGGAAGCAGGGGCGCTTGCAGAGCTGCCGGTACCACGGCTTCAGCGCCTCGGCGGTCCCGGGATCACGGACGATCTCGTCGACCCGCGCCCTGATCTCGTCCATCTTGTCGAAGTCCGACTCGTCGAACGCCTTCTGGAAGGACTCGATCGTGAACGTGGCCTCCGGGTCGGACAGCACCCTGTCGCGGACCCGCCGGGAGATGTCGGTCCACCCGTCCTGCACGAGGTCCTCATGGCTGAAGTCGCCGGTCTGCACCGCGGTGAAGCTGGCCATCCAACGCTGCTGCCATCCCGGTTCGAGCACCTCGCGCTCGAACCACTCGGGGTCGGTCGGCTCGTTGGCCCGCACGTCGATCGACGAGGGGGTGCGCTGGAAGACGTACAGCTCCTCGGCGGCGCGTGCGAGGTGCGGGACGCACTGCACCGCGGTCGCACCCGTCCCGATGATGCCCACCCGCTTGTCGGCGAGGCGGTCCATCGGCGCGCCCTCCGGGTCGCCGCCCGTGTAGTCGTAGTCCCACCGGCTGGTGTGGAACGAGTGGCCCCCGAAGGTCTCGAGGCCCGGGATGCCGGGCAGCTTGGGCCGGTGGAGCGGACCGGTGCCCCACACCACGAAGCGGGCGAGCAGCTCGTCGCCGCGGTCCGTTCCGATCCTCCACCGCGACTCGCGGTCGTCCCAGACCACGCCGGTCACCTGGGTGTGGAGGAGGGCGCCGTCGTAGAGGCCGTACTGCTTGGCGATGCGCTGGCAGTGCTCGAGGATCTCGGGGCCGTGCGCGTACTTCTCGCTCGGCATGTGACCCGTCTCTTCGAGGAGCGGCATGTACACGAACGAGTGGGTGTCGCACTGCACGCCGGGATAGCGGTTCCAGTACCAGGTGCCGCCGACGTCGCCGCCCTTCTCGATGATGCGCACATCGTCGATGCCGGCCTCCTTGAGGCGGGCACCGGTGACGAGGCCGGAGAAGCCGCCGCCGATCAGCGCCACGGTCACCTCGGTGCGGATCGGGTCCCGTTCGGTCCGCGGTACGTACGGGTCGTCGACGTAGTGGGCCAACGTGCCGCTCACCTCGACGTACTGGTCGTTCCCGTCGTCGCGCAGTCGCTTGTCGCGCTCGGCCCGGTAGCGGGCGAGCACCGCCTCCCTGTCCATGCCCCTGTCCATCGGTCTCTTCACTGCCCCCGGCGGGCCCGGCGGCCTGCCACGCCGACGCTACCGGGCGGCTACGCCACCGGGTCGTCCGGGTGGCTCAGATGCAGCGGTTGCGGATGGTGCCCACGCCCGCGATCCAGCTCTCCAGCACCTGACCGGGCCGCAGGAACCTCGGCGGCCGGCGGGTGAACCCGACGCCGGCCGGTGTGCCCGTGAAGATCACGTCGCCGGGGAGGAGCGGGACCACCGACGACAGCTCCGCCACCAGCCGCGGCACCGAGAAGACGAGGTCGCTCGTGCGGGCGTCCTGCACGGTCTCGCCGTCGAGCGAGCAGCCGAGCGCCAGGTCGTCGGGGTCGGCGAGCTCGTCGGGGGTGACCACCAAGGGGCCGAAGGGCGCATAGCCGGGTCGCGACTTCCCGAGCGAGAACTGCCCGCCAGCGGCGAACTGGAGGTGACGGTCGCTGATGTCCTGACCGACGGTCACGCCGGCCACCCGTGACCAGCCGTCGGCTTCGGGGACGTGGTGCGCGCGCCGGCCGATCACCGCCACGAGCTCCACCTCCCAGTCGACCTGGTCGGCGACCACGGGGATGTCGTCGAACGGTCCGCTCAACGACGCCGGGAACTTCGTGAACGTGGCCGGGACGTCGGGGACGGCCATGCCGGACTCCTCGGCGTGGCTCCGGTAGTTCAGCCCGATGCCGAAGACCTGGCGTGGCCGGGGGACGGGGCAGCCGAGCCGCGCTTCGTCGAGCGGAGCGGTCCCTGCCGTCACTCCCTCCGCGAGCTCGATCACCTGGTCCCAGTGCTCGTAGACGGCCATCGGGTCGGGACCGACGCGGCCGCCCGACACCTCGGCGAGGTCCGCGACCTCGTCACCCACGACGAGCACCGCTCGTCCGCCCATGTTCCCGATCCTCATGCGCCCACCTTGCCCGGTGGCCGACCACCGGAGAAGGACCGGAGCACCTCGACCGCGGTGACGAGCGGCTACACCTGCGTAGGTGAACCGATCCGCCGTCGTCCGCCGCGCGGCCATCGCGGCGGGCGGAGCGCTCGGTGCCGGCCTGCGCTGGGCCGTCGTGACGAGCATCGACTCGGGCCGATTCCCCTGGCCCGTCCTGGCGCTGAACGTCGTCGGGTCGCTCGTGCTCGGCGTGTGCCTCGCGGAGGAGTGGGACCACCCGCGTGCCCGGGTGCTGCTCCACGACTTCGGCGGGATCGGGTTCTGCGGCGGCCTCACGACCTTCTCCACGTTCGCCGTCGAGGTGGTCGACCTCCTCCGCGACGGCTCGACCGGTCAGGCGGCCTCCTACCTCGGGCTGTCCCTGGCGCTCTCGGTCGCGGGCGTCGTGGTGGGCGCCTCCGCGCTGCGCCGCTTCCGGGCGATCACGCTGCCGCTGGAGGAGCAGCCGTGAGCACGGTCGTCCTCTTCGTGCTGCTCGCAGGGGCCGGCGCGCTCGCCCGTGCGGAGGTGGGACGGGCCCTCAACCGGCCCCACGGCGTCCCCTGGGGCACGCTCGTGGTGAACGTCTCCGGTTCCTTCCTTCTCGGTCTGCTGGCCGCCACCGCGCCGCCGGCGGCCACCGTGCTCGGCGTGGCCGGCCTCGGTGCGTTCACGACCTTCTCGAGCTTCGCCCGTGACGTCGTCGCCCTCGCCGAGCGCGAGCGGCTGCTCGCCGCCGTGGCCTACGTCCTCGCCTCGTGCGCGGGAGCGATCGGCGCGGCAGCTCTCGGCGTGGCGATCGTGACCTGACCGACGGGTCGGCGCCCGGCGCCCTGCCTCGGTCAGGAGGGACGGCCGGTGGAGCGATCCATCAACTGGTGCTCGAACGCGAACGCGGTGGCCGCTGCCCGGGAGGACACGCCGAGCTTGGTGAAGATGTTCGACAGGTGCCGTGAGACCGTCTTCGCGCTGAGGTGGAGCGACGCGGCGATGTCGTTGTTGGTCAAGCCGCTCGCGACGAGCCGCAGCACCTCGACCTCCCGCACGGTGAGCCCGGCAGGGAGCGCGGCAGTGCGTTCGGCCGGGACGCCGGTCGCGTCCACGTGGGCGCCGATCTCCTCGAAGAGCGACGCTGCGGCAGCGAACGTGTCCCGGGCCTCGTCGTCGTGGCCGCACTCACGGAGCGCCTCGCCGAGCAACGTGCGGCACGTGGCCAGCTCGTAGGGAACGTCCAGGGCGCGCCACCGGTCCGCAGCGTCCCTCAGCGTGTCGAGCGCCAGCGCCGCCTCGCCGTCGCCCAGCTGGAGGCGCCCCCGGGTGGTGAGGGCCGACGCCCGCAGCGCCGGCGTCCCGAAGCGGTCGGCGAGTCGGTCGAGCTCGTCCGCCGCGTCGCGGGCGATCTGCAGCTCCTTCGCCGCGACGGCGACGTGCACCAGGATCGGGAGGAGCGACGCCCGGGCGAGCGGTTTGGACGCGTCCCGAACGCACCCCGTCGCGATCGACAACGCCTGCGCGACCCGGCCCTGCGCGAGCCGCAGCAGCGCGAGCGCTGCACAGGGGCCACCGGCCAGATCCTGGGACCGGGTGAACGCCGCCTCGGCGTGGTCCAGCCGGCCGAGCCGCCTGCAGATGTCGCCGACCTCGGCGTAGGCGGCGGCCGTGTTCCCCTGGTGCCGGCCTTGGAGCTCCTGGCAGGCGCGCTGCGCCTCCCGCTCCGCCTCGGCCAGCTCGCCGCGTCGCTTCAGCACGATCGCCCGGTGGACCCGGCAGATTCCGGGGAAGATCGCGAACGGGTGCTGGTGCGCCCATCGCATCGTCGCCTCGGTCCACTCGGCGGCCCGGTCGTGGTCGCCGACCTCCTCGCAGGCGCTGACGAGGCTGCAGTACACCTTGCCTGTGGCGTACGGCGTGAGGCGGCCCTCGACCGCGAACAGCATGGCCTCGTCGAGCTCCGCCATGCCCAGGTCGACCTCCCCCCGGTCGATCAGCACGCGCCCCACCGTCTGCAGGGCCTGCGCCTCGAGGTCGACGGACCCGAGCGCACGGGCGAGCTGCACCACGTCTCGCGCTTGCGCGAGCGACCCGTCGAGGTCGCCCTGGCCGTGGGCCGTCTCCGCCTCGCGCAGCAGGAGCGCGCCGTGCTCCTCGCAGTGTCGGTCGTCGCCGAGCAAGCGCCGAGCCCTGCGCAACCACGCTCCCGCGATGGCGGGCCGGGCGGCGAAGCCGTGGTGCTCCCACAGCCACACCGCGCACATGCCGGCCCGCCGTCGCTCGCCGACCGCCTCGTAGGCACGGTGGGCCCGCTCACGGGCGGTGGTGCACTCGTCGATGCGGCCCAACCACCAGCAGGCATCCGCGAGGTGGTCGAGCCGCTCGGCCTCCCACCGCAGGTCGTCGAGCGGCGTCGACGCGGCGTCGAAGGCTGCCTGCCACTCCTGGCGGGCGAGCGCGCGACCGGCCGCGGTCACGGCCGCCGGCGGCTCCATCGACCGCCCCTACTCGACGGGACGCGGGTGCGGCATCGGGCTCAACGTAGCCACGAGATCGTGCGGCTGTCCGGGTTGCGAGCGCCGAGGCCGCACCAGCTCCCCCTCACGCCGAGGCCAACTGCGCGCTGACGTGATCGAGCACGGGGCGCAGGTCGTCCGCCGGGCTGAGCTCGATGAACGTCACGCCCTCGTCGGTCCATCCGGTGTGGCCGCCCGGCCAGTAGTAGAGGTCGCCGGCACGGCTCACCTCCTCCGTGCCGTCGGCGTACTGGACGTGGATCGAACCGGCCACCACGTAGCCCCAGTGCGGGCAACCGCACCGGTCACCGGGAAGGCCCCGGAACAGCGGCCGGAAGTCGGCGCCCGGCGGCAGCGTGAGGTGGCGCACGAGCTGACCGCCCCACTCCTCGCCGCGGGTCACGAGCGGACCCGCTTCCATCTCGATGGTCATCTCGTCGGTCGGCTTGTGCATCTCTTCCTCCTCGTGGGCGCCGCTTCCTCCGGCGCCTCGAGGTGATGCTGCGCCGCGGTCCAGGGCGCCGCATCGGTCACCGGCCCCAACCTCGCACCGACGGCAGGGAGCGCTCGTGGGGTGTTCGCCCCACGCCCCCTCGGGCGGGATGAGGTGGACGACGGATGCGGCCGCTCACCGGGCGGACGATGATCACCCCATGGGCGAGGACCGATCCGTGGCGGAGCTGCTCGAGGCGGGTCTCGATCGGGAGGCCGCCGAGCGGGGAGCCTCGGTGGCAGCCCACGCCCACGACGAGGGAGGACGCATGGATCCGTTGACGCAACTCGACCAGCTCGCGCCGGCGCTCGCCGGGGTGGTGAGTGGGATCGGCCGGGACGACCTGGGCCGCCCGACGCCGTGCAACCGCTTTGCCGTCGGCGACGTGCTGGCACACATGGTGGGCGGCGCCCGGCAGTTCGCCGCCGCGTTCCGAGGGGAAGCACCGCCGCCGGACACGGACGACGACGCGCTCGACGCGTTCCCGTCCGCCCTCGGCGACCTCGCATCGGCGGTCAACGCCCCCGGTGCGCTCGAGCGGACCGTCGCGACGCCCTTCGGCGACCTGCCCGGGGAGACGTTTGCCCGCTTCGTCGTGCTCGACGGCCTGGTCCACGGATGGGACCTCGCCACCGCGACCGGTCAGCCCTACGAACCACCCGACGACCTCGTGGCGGAGGTCGACGCGTTCGCCCGGTCGATCCTCGACCCCCTGCGCGACGGCGACACCTTCGGCGACTCCGTCGAACCAACCGCGGGTGCCACACCGATCGAGCGCCTCGCCGCGTTCACCGGGCGCCGACCGCTCGTCGACGTCAGGTAGTCGGGCGCCGGGCGCGGGCGTTCAGGCGCCCTTCGCGGGAAGCGGGCCGAACCGGTAGCTGGCAGAGGTGAGCGACCCCATGAAGTCGTCCTCGTGGTAGGTGCGGACGCCCTCCTCGTCCTCTGCGGCACCGACGGCGACCATCAGCGGGATGAGGTGGTCCTCGGCCGGGTGGCTCGCACGAGCGCTGGGCGCGCGCTCCCAGTCCAGGAGGCGTTTCGACCGCTCACCTGGTTCCGATGCGACGAGTGCGTCGGTGAGCCACGCCTCGAACTCCTTCGAGGCACGGCCGCCGCCCGGTCCGAAGTCGCGGAGGTTGTGGTACGTGAAGCCGCTCCCGACGATCAGCACGCCCTCGTCGCGCAGCGGCGCGATGGCTCGGCCCGCAGCCAGGTGCTCCTCCGGGTCGTAGCCCTTCTTGATCGACAGCTGGAGGATCGGCACGTCGGCAAGTGGATACGCCACGTAGAACGGCGCGAAGACCCCGTGGTCGAAACCGCGCTGCCCGTCGAAGCGGACAGGGATCCCCGCGTCGTCGAGCAGGTCACCGACCCTCGCCGCGACCTCCGGTGAACCCGGAGCCGGGTACTGGATCCGGTACGTGAACTCGGGGAAGCCGCCGTAGTCGTAGTACATCGGCGGGTTGGGGTGGGTCTGGACCGTGAACTCTGGCTCCTCCCAGTGCCCGGACACGGCGAGGATCGCCCGGGGCGTGACACCGAGGTCGTGGGGGATCGCCTCGAGCGACCGCTGCAGCTTGGACCAGTCGCCCGGCATCTGATCGACGAGCCACGGCCACGGCCCACCGCCGTGGGAGATGAAGTAGGTGGGGAGGCGGGTCGACGCGCCCGCCGGGTGGCTGGTCTCCGTGGCGCTCATGGCCTCCTCAACGCCGGCACCCCGGCTTTGTTCCGGGAGCCGGGGCGCTCCGGCCCGCAGTCGGTGGGCGACCTGTCCCGGCGGGTAGGAGCCTCGAATCGTCCGTGGTCGCTGCGGCGGAGTGCCGCACCACGGCCGGACAGGAGGTGACCACGTGTCCGATCCGATGACCCCACCAGCAGGTGGCTCCACGACCGGGTGGGGAGCCCCGGCGCCCAGCGACCGGAGCTCGCTCACGGTCGGCGCCAACGGGCCGCTGCTGCTGCACGACGTGCACTTCCTCGAGCAGATGGCGCACTTCAACCGGGAGAAGGTGCCGGAGCGCCAACCCCACGCCAAGGGGTCCGGAGCGTTCGGTGTCTTCGAGACCACCGAGGACGTCTCCCGCTACACGAAGGCCGCGCTGTTCCAGCCGGGCACCCGGACCGACCTCCTCATCCGGTTCTCCACCGTCGCGGGCGAGATGGGGAGCCCGGACACCTGGCGTGACGTACGGGGCTTCTCGCTGAAGTTCTACACATCGGAGGGCAACTACGACCTCGTCGGCAACAACACGCCCGTGTTCTTCGTGCGTGACCCGATGAAGTTCCCGCACTTCATCCGGAGCCAGAAGCGGCTGCCCGACTCCGGGCTCCGGGACAACAACATGCAGTGGGACTTCTGGACGCTCAACCCGGAGTCCGCGCACCAGGTGACGTACCTGATGGGGGATCGGGGGCTCCCGAGGACCTGGCGCCACATGAACGGCTACGGGTCGCACACCTTCATGTGGGTGAACGCCGCCGGGGAGCGGTTCTGGGTGAAGTACCACTTCAAGACCGACCAGGGCTGGCAGACGTTCGACAACGCAGAGGCGATGGCCATGGCCGGCATGGACGCCGACTTCCACCGCCGTGACCTCTTCGAGGCCATCGAGGGCGGCGACCTCCCGACCTGGACGCTCCACGTGCAGGTGATGCCCTACGACGAGGCACCGTCCTACCGGTTCAACCCCTTCGACCTGACCAAGATCTGGCCGCACTCCGACTTCCCGCTCATCCGGGTCGGCACGATGACGCTCGACCGGAACCCCGAGAACTTCTTCGCGCAGATCGAACAGGCGGCCTTCTCACCGGGGAGCACCGTGCCGGGCATCGGACTGTCGCCGGACAAGATGCTCCTCGGTCGGTCCTTCGCCTACAACGACGCCCAGCGGAACCGGATCGGGGTGAACTTCCACCAGCTGCCGGTGAACCGGCCCCGCGTGCCGGTGAACACCTACATGTTCGACGGGCACATGACCTACGAGCACTCCGGCGACCAGCCGGTCTACGCACCGAACTCCGAGGAACGGAGCTGGGCGGACGGGCCGGCGACCGTCGAGGAGTCGTGGCTGGTCGACGGCGAGATGGTCCGCTCGGCGTACGCGCTCCACTCCGAGGACGACGACTTCGGGCAACCGGGCGCCCTCGTGCGCGAGGTGATGGACGATAGGCAGCGCGAGCGGCTGGTGCAGACCGTCAGCGGCAGCCTGCTCGGTGGTGTCCGGGCCGATGTCCTCACCCGGGCGTTCGGCTACTGGAAGAGCATCGACGCCGAAGTGGGGAAGCGGATCGAGGACGCGGTGAAGGAGGGCGGCGTGCCCGAACCGGCCCCCGGCATGAGCGAAGCCTGAGCGAAAGCCCGAGCTGCACCCGGGGCCGTCCGCGGTGGCGGATGGCCCGCTCCCGGATCTCGGGACGTATGCCCGTTCCCGGTGCCGCGCCGTGCGACGAGGATCGAGGTGACGGTATAAGGGGTTGGGCTCATGTCATTGCCTGCACAACCAGCTGGACCGTTGCACGGTCCTCATCCCGAGCCGAGGGCGCGGCGGCGCCGGCTCGTCCTCGTGGCGGCTCTGACCGCCGTAGCGCTACTTGGAGGGTGCGCTCCGACCGAGACGCCTCCGGATCCCAACATGTCGCTCCCCGCGCCGATGGCATTCGCCGCCCAGCTCGTCGGGCACGGGGTCGACCTCACCTGGACGGCTGATGCATCGCTCCCGCCCGGCACTCTGTTCACGGTCCAGCGGTGGTCTCCCGACGCGGTGCCGCAAGCGTGGACCACCGTCTCGGAGACGACGGGGACCACAGCGAGGGTGGAGCGCCTCAGTTCGCCGGTGCGCCACTCGTTCCGGGTGAAGGCCAGCGCGGGCACGCAGTACAGCGCGTGGACCTCCATCAAGGTGGTGTACGCCGAGCCGGCGTTGCCGGTCGTGAGGATCGACACGGGCGGCAAGCCGATCCTCGACAAGGAGACCTACGTCGCCGGCACGTTCGACCTCGACCCGAACGGCCAGCCCGGCGCGCACGTGGCCACGGCCGTCGAGGTCAAGGGTCGTGGCAACTCCACGTGGACGCTGCCGAAGAAGCCCTACCGGGTGAAGCTCCAGAGCTCGACGTCGTTGCTCGGCATGCCGGCCAGCCGCCATTGGGTGCTGCTCGCGAACTACCTCGACCGGTCACAGCTCCGGACCTTCTCGGCGTTCGGCATCAGCGCGAGCACCGGGCTCGCCTGGACCCCTCGGGCTCGGCACGTCGAGCTCATCCTCAACGGCGAGTACGAAGGCGTGTACCAGCTGGTCGAGCACGTGAGGGTCGCAGCGGACCGGGTGAACATCACCTCCCTCGGTCCCACCGACATCACGGGCGACGCGGTCACGGGTGGCTACCTCATCGAGCTCGACGGCTGGCTGCCGGGGCCGGGTGAGGTCGGGTTCTCGACCCGTCGCCACGTCCCGTTCACGATGCAGGATCCGGAGCTTCCCGCTCCCGAGCAGCTCGCCTACATCAAGGACTACGTCCAGCGGTTCGAGGACGCGCTGTTCTCTCCGTCGTTCGCCGATCCCACGACGGGCTACGCCGCGTACCTCGACGTGTCGTCCCTGATCGACTGGTACCTGGTGGAGGAGGTCACGAGGAACCAGGACGCCTTCTTCTCGAGCACCTACATGTACAAGCCCCGCAGCCAGAAGCTCTTCTTCGGCCCGGTGTGGGACTTCGATCTGTCGATGGGCTCGACCAACGGCTGGGACAAGAGCACTCCGGACGGCTGGTGGGTTCGCACGAAGACGCCGTGGATGGCGCGGTTCTTCCAGGACCCGGCGTTCGCCCGACGGGTGGCCGACCGGTGGGATCAGCTGAAGCCGGTCTTCGACGCCATGCCGGGGATCATCGATGCGACCGGTGCCACGCTCACGGGGCCGATCGCTGCGGACGACGTGCGCTGGTCCAAGTCGCCTTCACCGGTCAACAAGCCGTCCTTCGTCAGTGGCTGGTTGAGGCAGCGCATCGCCTGGATCGACTCCAACATCCACCCGTGACGGAACGGCCGCATCGTCGGCCGGGGCGCACGTCGAGCGGATCACCGCTGCGGCGGCCGGGACCTGTCCCGGCCGCCGCTGCTGCGAGCGAACATCGCCCGCTGCCGCTCTAGGGTCGGCGATTCCGGGCGACGCGACGCTCGGGCGGAGGAAGGGACCGCACAGTGGCGAACGACGTGATCGTGGTCGGAGTGGACGGGTCGACGAACTCGCAGGACGCACTGCGGTGGGCGGTGCGGCGGGCGGAGCGCACGGGTGCGACGGTCCGCACCGTGATGAGCTGGCACTACCCCTCGCTCTTCATGGTGCCGATCATCGGCCAGCCGGTCCCGCCGGCGGAGTCGATGGAGGAGGCGACGGCCGAGGCGCTCGCGGCGGTCGTCGAGCCGGTCGCGGCGGACACCGACGTGGTGATCGAGCAGGTGGTCCGCCAGGGCGCGCCTGCCGCGACCTTGCTCTCGGAGTGCGAGCCGGACGCCATGTTGGTGCTGGGCCGCCAGCCGACCGACGACCGGTTCCTACGGGGCTCGGTCAGCCGACGGGTCGCAGGATCCGCGACCTGCCCCGTCGCCATCGTGCCCGAGGGGGCGGAGCTGCAGGAGCAGCTGCCCGTGGTCGTCGGCGTCGACGGTTCGGACAACTCGATCGCTGCGCTGCGGTGGGCCGGTGCGGTGGCCGAGGGGACGATCCACGTGATCCACGTCATCGACCGGTCGACGCATCACGGCCCGACGGACCTCGACGACGAGATCCTCGAACGGATGGGCCGCGCCCTGGTCGACGCGGCGATCGAACAGGCAGCGCTCGACCGCAGCCGGGTGACACAGGCCGTCGAGTTCGGTGACGCGCGCGTGGTGCTCACCGAGCCGGGGCTCCCGGCGTCCATGATCGTGATCGGGGCGAAGGGCATGACCGGCATCGCGGGCTGGCTGGGCTCGGTGGCCACTGCCGTCGCGGGGATCGCCATGGTGCCCGTCGTCCTCGTCCCCGCCCCGGAGGACTGAGCTCACCGTCCCCGGTCCAGGCCGCGACCGAGGCGGT
>Ga0182743_1003618_pt1 | contig 12263 bp, 8 predicted proteins | sample eDN3rd30CKraftOP_FD_128522 | JGI IMG/M metagenome (GOLD analysis project Ga0182743, IMG submission 128522) | Enriched Organic Plus compost microbial communities from Emeryville, California, USA - eDNA 3rd pass 30_C Kraft OP (version 2) (version 2) ... | reverse complement strand
GCGCTTTATTGCCTCAAGGGCTGCCTTGGCCTCATCGAGTGTCGCCTCCGTGCGAGAGAGCATGCTCTCGCTCAAGTATGTCAATTGACGCTGATAGGAATGGAGCGCCAGGCTCCTGGAGATCAAAACAGCGCTAACGATCGGGATACAAAGACTGGCAATAACAAGTAATGCAACGAGCGATCTCGAACGAGCCACTCTCATGATAAATAGCCCTTCTCACCGGAGAGAGCCATTGTTATAGCATTACAGACCGGGCTGAGATAGCGAGATGTTCCCCCTACGATGCCGCATGCACGCGGCGCGCGGTCAGCGGCGTCGAAGTCAGGCGCAACCTGACGATTCTTTGCACGGATTTACATCACACGGCAGAGATGTTTGTGCGATGAACGGTGACCTATCCAACTTCAGCCCCGAGATCAACCTTGCAAAACCGATACTTATTATCGGGACAGATGACTTTATTTGGGCGTCACGATTCCGTAGGATTGAACGCAATGTTTCCAAGCTCAGGCACCGAGAGCCCTTGCACGCGGGCCCCTGAGCGTCAGCATCGTTCCTGATTGCCGCAAAAATATCATGCCCGTATATCTGTCTATAGACGACGCTTCGTTAGCGCACCGCACCAAGGAGTATCTTGGTCAATTTGGCTACTCGTCCATCCAGATGGAGAACAGCCAGTTGTTGCCGTCGACCGTTGCCCAGACACCCCATCTAGGCGTCTATATTGTCGATGTCACGGACGACGCGCTTTTCATGAAGCTGCCCAGATTCCGCGGCGAATCGCCTCACCATTTTGTCTTGGCCATAGGCGCCTTCAATGATGAGACCCATAAGAGCCAGGCATTACTCGCAGGCGCCGATGCCTGTCTTAACAGTGACTTTGGCGCCATAGAACTGGCAGCGAATCTGCATACGTTTTTCCGCAAGCATCCCGTTGCGCTCTCCGCGCACTCCCCACTCGCACCAAGCCCGAAGCCTGAACCGGCGCGGCCCGTCAAGCCAATCCGTAGCACCGCCAGTGCTGCGCCAGACTCGAATACCAGAGAGACCTGGACGCTGTGTCACGACTTCTGGATCCTGCAAACCCCTGCCGGCAACAAGCTGGAACTATCCAAGCACGAGCGCCGGATCTTTATTGAGTTGCATCGAAACCCCGACACGCCGATCGATCTCGCATCGCTCGAGCAATTCGATCCTGACCAAACCGACGGTGACGAATCCTCAGCCGCCGGCCATCCCGCCATGCGTACCTTGACTGTCGCAATCAGCCGCCTGAAAAAGAAAGCCATCCTGAATGGGAGCAAGCTGCCGCTGATGAATGTACGACAACAGGGGTATATGTTTTTCGGCGAGCTTATTCAAAAATAACGATGTAGCGTCATGTGTTGCCCCCTAATCACGCCTGCAGTCCTAAAGCACGCTCTGAGATAGATGGTTATAGTGTCAATTATTTCACACAGAAATGTGACGTACATCTATGGACATGCTGGCTGCGATGCGAATATATATTCGCGTGGTAGATTGCGGAACGCTTTCTGGCGCTGCCCGCGAACTGAACGTGGGCCAACCGGCCATCAGTGAGCGTTTGGCTCGGTTGGAAGAGCATCTAGGCATTCAGCTCCTGACCCGTACTGCGCGGTCGCTATCGTGCACCGAGGCTGGTAAAAAATTCTATGAACTGAGCATAAACACCATCGAAAGTGTCGATGGGGGTTTGCATGCGATTAAGTCTCTGGACACCAGTCCGTCGGGTACGCTGTGTATCGCTGTGCCGATTTGTTTCGACGACTACATCATGTCGTCTGCCTTGCTGAAAATCCGCAGCATTTTCTCCGACGTAAGAGTTGAACTGCGGTTCTACGACGTGCAGTCGGAATCCATGAGCGACGATGTCGACTTGATGATCCGGGTGGGGCCGACCAAAAATGAAAGGTTGATGGCATTTAACGTCGGGACAATTCATGGCCTGTTATTTTGCTCGAAGGAATACCTCGAAAAAAATAACGGCATACAACAAATCTCGGACCTCGAAAAACATCCGTTTATCAATCAACCCGGATTTTCTTCTGGCGAAAAGCTGTCGCTCGTCAATGACCAAGGCGATAAAGCACAAGTCATGATCAATGAAGTGATGGCGATCAATCACTGGGGTGCGATCTTTCAAATGATCAAGGAAGGGCAAGGCGTCGGCCTGTTGCCTAACGTGATGAGCCTATCTGCAAATGCCGAGAAAACGCTGGTCAGGATCTTTCCAGGCTACCGGACCGAAAAATCGGTGCCGGTATTCATCATGCTGCAGGAACGGCTGAAGAATTCGCTGAAGATCCGGAATGCGCTGACTGCGATCAAGGATGCGATCCTGGGATGTAATAGTTAGTGCCGTTGGCGCTATCGCTCCAAAGGAACAAATAAGGCCTCGAGTGTGACAGCATCCTTCTTCCCGAGGCCCTGAACGCAAGGCACAACGCGGTCAATGCGCCAAATAGGGAGGACGTTGCCTCAATCCAGATGCACGCCCACACGGTCCACCACCACCTTCCAATGAGCGGAGTCGCTCGAGACAGCCGCGGCAGTTTGCTCCGGAGATGACGGGCGCGGCGTAATGCCAATGGCTAGCAGTTTTCTGCCAAGGTCGCCTTTTAAGGCTGCCGTGACGACCTGATTGACCTGCTGAACGATCGCCTCCGGCGTCCCCGCCGGGGCGAACAAGCCATACCAGGTCATCGATTCAAAACCCGGATAAGTTTCGCCGACAGTGGGCACATCTGGCAGTGCCTCCACGCGCTCACGCGTCGTCACCGCCAACGCCTTCAGATTCTGACTCTGTATCATACCGATCACGGCCGGCACTTGATGGAACATCGCATCGATCTGCCCTCCCATGAGATCCGTGACGGCAGTGCCGGAAGACCGATACGGAACGTGCTGAATGTCAACACCCGCGGTCATTTTGAACTGCTCTGCAGCGAGATGCATAGAGGTCCCGTTTCCGCTGGATCCATAATGGAGCTTACCGGGCTGGGACTTCGCCAGTGCCACGAAATCGGCGAGTGTGTTGACCGGCAGATTCTTGTTCACGATCAGCACATTCGGCACGTCACCCAATATGGAAATTGGAGCAAAGTCCTTTTGCGTATCGAAAGGCAGCTTCCTGTAGATCAATGGATTGATCGCTTGCGTCGCCGAGGTGGCGACATACAAGGTGTAGCCATCCGGCGCCGATTTCGCGACGACGTCGGCGCCGATGTTCCCCCCCGCCCCTGGCCGTGGCTCCACATATACCGTCGCACCGACCTTCGCATGCAGTTGCTCCGCTATGTCCTGAGCCAGCATCTGAGTCGCTGCTGCCGCAGAAAAGCCATGCACAATGCGAATGGGTTTTTCGGTCGGCCACGACGCGGCCATGACAGGGAAACTCATGAGGACGCCTAACGCGCCCATGATCAAAGTTTTTTTCATAGTTATCGACTCCTCCAGTACGTTATTTATCAGTGGCTAGTGAAAAGCATCCATGCCGGTCAGCTTTCGGCCAATGATCAATTGATTGATCTGAGTAGTTCCGTCAGGGATGGTGAGCATGCGTGCGTTTCGGAAATGGCGCTCGACGGGGAACTCACGCGTCAAACCAAACGCGCCATGCACCTGTATGGCCTTGGATGTAATGCGCTGTGCGGCTTCCGTGGTGAACGACTTCGCAATGGCAGCCTCCATTTCGCAGCGTTTTCCCTGCGACATCATTGACAGCGCCCGATACACCAGTAAACGGGATGCATCGAGCTCGCTCACCATCTCGGCCAGCAATCCCTGTACGAGCTGATGCCCCGCGATAGGTTTCCCGAACTGAGTCCGCTCGCCGGCGTAAGACACTGCGTTGTCCAAAGATGCTTGTGCGATGCCTAGAGCCAGAGTGGACACGAAACAACGTGAACGATCGAAACCTTTCATGGTTTCCCGCAATCCCGCTCCTAACGTTCCCAATAGATTCTCGGCGGGGACCACCACATCATCGAACACCATCTGCCCCATGGACCAACCATTCAGGCCGAGCTTTTCTATTTCCCTGGTTTCGAATCCGTGCTCGCGCCGATCAACCAAAAACATGGAAAACTCCTGCTCTCCTGTACATGCCACGACGATCGCGACATCTGCAACCGAGGCATTAGAGGTCCACATTTTTTCGCCAGAAATACGGAAATAGTTGCCGTCTCGCGTTGCACGGGTCCGCATTTCTCGCACGCTGGACCCAATACCCGGCTCGCTGATCGCCGAACAGCCGATGATCTCGCCGCTCAACATTCCTGGCAGATAACGGTCACGTAATGCGGCGGAGCCATTCGCGTAGAGCTTTAGCGCAGCCCCTTCGGCCACCCATGCAAGCCCGGCTGCATCAGGCGATACGCGTGCCAACTCCTCGAATAGCAAGCCGCTGGTCAGAAAGTCATAGCCTGTACCACCGCCCTCCTCGGGGACCCAACCCGATCCCACACCATAAGGCGCCATCATCGACAGCAACTGATGCGCGACGTCCGGCGAAAATGCATGATCGCGAAAAGGCAAGACTACAGGTGCAATTTCGTTTTCCACAAAACGGCGCCAGCCATCAAGCGCCATGCGTTGTTCTTCTGTAGGTTCGAAGTCCACAATGTCTCCAACTGATGAATGTCAATGAATCGGAATTTCGCGCGGGGAAAATTTCCCATATCGGTCGAATGAAAGATGCGTCAACCATCGCGTATCGATTTGAGGGAAGTCTGTACGCTGATGTGCGCCACGGCTTTCCGTACGTTGCAGTGCCGCTGCCAAGACCATGATGGCGCAGCGGGTCATGCGCTCTGTCTCCAGCAACGCCACCGCGCCAGCCAAGGTTCTGGCACGCATGCTTTGCAGCTTGACGTTGATCTGCTCTAACGTTGTTAAACCTTGACTCAGTCCCGTGGCACAACGCCAGATTCCGGCATGACCGGCTACCGTCTGTCGAATATGTTGCTTCAGCGGGACAGGATCGTCCTGCTGCTCGCCCCACCAGCGGCTCAATGCTCGTAGCGAGGCATTAATCGGCTCTTCATTGGTACGATCCAACGCTCGCGCAGCGCGCGCCGCATGCCTTCCCGCTACTGCGCCAAAGACTAGCGTGTCACTGCAACCATTCCCTGCAATACGGCTCGCGCCGTGTACGCCGCCGCAAGCTTCACCCGCTGCATAGAGACCCGTTACGCCCGTCCATCCACAATCGTCGATGAGTATGCCGCCCATCGCACTGTGCGCTGCGGGCGCCACGATCACAGCCTGGTTCGCCGGGTCGACGCCTGCCGCACGCAATCGCGAACAGTGGGAAACATAGCTTTCCCGTGTAGCTGCATCCAACGACGTGGCATCGAACCACACGCCGCCCTCAGGCAATCCCCGACCCTCGTCGATTTCCTGTTGGATATACAAAGCCATACGCGCCTTCTCGATCTGGCGCTCGGCATGCGGCGGGTTATACCGGAGCATGAATCGTTCACCCGCCGCGTTCCGTAGCTGTGCCCCGTCGCCCAGCATTGCGGTTGGCATCTCCATGCCGCGGCATTGTGACGGCCATATCGTTACCACAGGTTCAAACTGCATGAACTCCATATCGATCAGCGTCGCTCCCGCCTCATAGGCCATCGCACAGGCATCGCCGGCAACATCTACGGGATACGTGCTATCTGCGTAGAGTTGCCCCAGGCCTCCCATTGCGACGACGACGGTGCGCGCACGAACCAGTGTCAGCTGCTCGGTGTGCGGCTTCCATAACAGTGCGCCTTGTACGCCCGCATCTCCATGCAACAATCCGATGACCTTCTCACCCCCTCGCTCGACTACCCCTAGCGTTCGAGCATGCCTAATCAAGGTATCGATGACCGCACGTCCCGTTCCATCAGGCACGTATACAGAGCGCGCATAGGAGTTTCCGGACAGGTGGCGCTGCAATGCACGCCCTCCTTCTGCTTGCATAGCAAATGGCACGCCCAACGCCTGCAATTCGCGATAAGCGTCCGCGGCGCCGTGCGCCAACCGCCTCACCAACCGCCTGTCATTCAGACCATAACCACCACGCACCATATCGTCGAAATAGACGTCTGGACTGTCCCGGTCATCGCTGTGTCCCAATGGGGCATTAAAGCCAATCACATAGGGTGAAGCGCCGCGCCCGCGATAGGCCAGCACCACTTCGACACCCTCATTACGCGCGGCGACTGCGGCACGATATGCGGCCATGCCACCGCCTAGGACCAACACATCCGTTCGCATCTCCGTGACTCGGCTGGCGAGAGATGCCGCCACGCCCCATATATCGCTCATGGCAGGCCGATCGTAAAAAGCCTTTGTAGTCATGCAATTTTGTCGTGATGAAATTGAACATGACTTATTCTGGTCCGCTTTATATAGGCATAACAAGCGATGTATGCTTGTCACATCATGAGCTTTTGGTATAACTTACGTGCATCATGGGCTGGCAACTTCCTTCTCTCGCTGCGCTACGGACCTTCGAGGCCGCGGCCCGTCATCTCAGCTTCACCAAAGCGGCAGTCGAACTCAACCTGACGCAAAGCGCGGTGAGCCGACAGATACGGGTCATGGAAGACTATCTCGGTGTTTTGCTCTTTGAGCGCGTCAAACAGCGGCTGGAGTTGACTCAGGCCGGCCGTTCCTATGTCGGCGAAATCCGCTCTGCGCTCGAGCAAATGCAAACCGCGACGATCAATCTGCTCGCAAACCGTGGCGCCGGAGGTATCCTGACCCTTGCCACACCGCCAGCGTTTTGCGTCAAATGGCTGATTCCCAGGCTGGACCGTTTCAGCGCAGCGCATCCGCAAGTGCTCGTCAGCCTGGCAACCCGAGCAAAACCCTTTGACTTCGAAGCAGAGAAAATAGATGCCGCGATTTACTTTGGCCGTCGCGACTGGCCTGGCGTAATGTCAGATCGCCTTGTCGGAGAAGACTTGGTCCTCGTGTGCTCGCCCGACTACCGAAGCTCGCAGCCTCGCCTAAAACGTCCGACGGATCTTGCTGGGCATACACTGCTGCAGCAAATACACCGGCCAAATTGGTGGAGCGATTGGCTGGTCGCCAAGGGCGGCAGTACCGTCAACGCATGGGCCGGCCCCCGCTTTGAGCACTTTTATATGATCATGCAGGCCGCCGTGGCGGGCCTGGGGGTCGCGCTGCTGCCACGGCTGCTCGTCAGGGAAGATATAGCAGCCCGCAGGCTCGTCATACCATTCGAGTCCCCATTCGAAGGCCAAGACGCATACTGTCTTGTTTATCCACCGGCCAAACGTTCCGACACGAGATTGGAACTTTTGCGTCAGTGGTTGCTAGAAGAAGCCGCGTCCGAGCGGACTGGCTAGCGTGATCTCATCAGATCGCTCCTACCTCACGCAGCGCCGCGATACGGCCATCATCCAGACCCAACCACTCGCCCAGCACTTCGCTAGTGTGCTCGCCTAGCGTAGGAGGCGCAGTCCACTGCGCAGCAACATCAAAGGCCGAAAACTTCGCGGCCGCTCCGACCTGCGGCAGCTTGCCGTAGCCAGGATGTTCGACCTCACAGAGCATCTGCCGATGTCTCACCTGGCGATGAGTGAATACCTGCGAAAGATCATTGACCGGTGCGCAGGGCACTTTGGCCGCCTCCAACCGCCCCAGCAGACCTTCGACAGAATGTCTTGCGACCTCATCATCCAGTGTGGCGTACAACGCATCCCTATTCACGACTCGGTCGGCTTCGCTCGCGTAACGCTTATCTACCAACAGATCCTCTCGTTCCAGCACCCCCAGAAAGGCTGCAAACTGATTCTGATAACCTGCTGCCACGACCAGCCAACCATCCTTAGCCTGAAACGCTTTATACGGCACCAGCTGTGAATGCTCCGACCCCCATTTCCCGGGGATTTTGTCAGTCAATTGATATTCCAGCGCCACATTCGCCAGGAAGGCAACCTCGCCTTCCAGCAGGCTGGTTTCGACTTTCTGACCCAGCCCGGTTTCCTTGCGCTGGAGCAGCGCGGCAAGCACGGCTGCATAGCAATTCATGCCGGCTACGATATCAAAGGCGGAAGTGCCCAGCTTCACTGGCGCACCGTCTCGTTCGCCGGTGATACTCATATACCCCCCCAACGCCTGTATCGTCAGATCAAAAGCCCCTTGCAAATGATCCGGTCCGTCCGCCCCCAGGCCCGATATCGACGCGTAGATCAGCTCAGGCCGCTGCGCGGACAATCGTTCGTAACCCAAGCCTAATCTCGGCATCACGTCAGGCCGGAAATTTTCCAACACGACGTCCGCGTGCATGCATAACTGATAAGCCAGCTCCTTACCTTCTTGCGTTTGCATGTCTACTGTCACCGACCGCTTGTTGCGGTTTGTAGCCAGAAACGTGACCCCTATGCCTGCATGATATGGCGGCCCTTGTACGCGCAAAGGATCCCCCGTGCCGGGGATCTCGATCTTGACGACTTCAGCTCCCAGATCAGCGAGCAACATTGCGCAATAGGGGCCTGCCAACACCCGAGTGAAATCAACGATGCGTATTCCGGTCAGCGGTTTAACGACTGTATTTACAGGGGCTTGCTGCGTCATGACTGTGTCTCCAGGACTCTCAAACCGACAGTGGTTCAGATACCTAGAAATTATCGGCATGCGCTGCTCAACTGAAAAACGATGCGTACTCACTTAGTCATGAGGAATATGCATGACTTTTGCTCCAAGCAACGCCCTGGACCGATACGGATGCGAAACCCCATCTACGCGGAATGAACCTTGTACGGGAAAATCCGCAATGCATAAAAAATGCGGGTTTCCGAATCAACCGGAAACCCGCATATTTACTTGGTAGCCCCCCTCGGAGTCGAACCGAGCACCAACGGATTATGAGTCCGCTGCTCTAACCAGGCATGAGCTAGAGGGCCATTAAAACTGACTGCTTATTGCCCTTCGAGGAAGCTCTTGAGCTTGTCGGCTCGACTGGGGTGGCGCAGCTTGCGCAGCGCTTTAGCCTCTATTTGCCTAATGCGCTCACGCGTAACGTCGAATTGCTTGCCCACTTCTTCCAAAGTCTGGTCGGTGCTCATTTCGATACCGAAACGCATACGCAAAACTTTGGCTTCACGCGGGGTCAGAGAGTCTAACACTTCTTTGACGACATCGCGCATCGAACCATGCAAAGCCGCATCGGAAGGCGCCAACGTAGCCGTGTCCTCGATGAAATCGCCCAGGTGCGAATCATCATCATCACCGATCGGCGTTTCCATGGAGATCGGTTCTTTGGCGATCTTGAGGATCTTACGGATCTTGTCCTCAGGCATGTCCATCTTTTGCGCCAGCGTCGCGGGATCGGGCTCGCCACCCGTTTCCTGCAGAATCTGACGGCTGATGCGGTTCATCTTGTTGATCGTTTCGATCATGTGAACCGGAATACGGATGGTACGCGCCTGATCGGCGATCGAACGCGTAATGGCCTGACGGATCCACCACGTTGCGTACGTGGAGAACTTGTAGCCACGACGGTATTCGAACTTGTCCACGGCCTTCATCAAGCCGATGTTGCCCTCCTGGATCAGATCCAGGAACTGCAAACCACGGTTGGTGTATTTCTTGGCGATCGAGATCACCAGACGCAAGTTGGCCTCGGTCATTTCGCGCTTGGCCTTGCGAGCCTTGGCTTCGCCGGTGGCCATGCGCTTGTTGACGTCTTTGAGGTCCTTGAGCGGCAGGACGACGCGCGTTTGCAGGTCGATCAGTTTTTGCTGCAGTTCCTGGACGGCGGGGACTTGGCGCTCGAGCGTTTCGGAATACGGATGGCCTGCGGCGACTTCGGTCAACACCCAGTCCAGGTTGGTTTCCTGGCCCGGGAATACTTTGATGAAGTGGCTGCGCGGCATGCCTGCGCGATCCACGCAGGTGTGCAGCACGGCACGTTCGAGCTGGCGGACTTCCTCAACCTGAGCACGCAATGTATCGGCCAGCTTTTCCACCATTTTGGCGGTAAAGCGGATGCCCATCATCTCGTTCAAGATGGCTTCTTGGGAGTTGACGTACACGTCGGACTTGTAGCCGTCCTGTTCGTACGACTGACGCATCGTGGCGAACTGCTTGGCGATTTCGTCGAACTTGGCCAAGGCCTTGACGCGCAGGTCTTCGAGCTGCTTGCTCGACATACCGCCGGCGGGGCCGTCATCGCTCTCGTCTTCCTCAGCCGTCACACCTGCGCCGGCGTATTCTTCGCCGTCTTCGGGGTCGACCAGGCCGTCGACGACTTCGTCGATCTGCGCTTGCCCGTCACGCACGCGCGCGACATGGTTGAGGATTTCGTTGATAGTGGTCGGGCAGGCCGAGATCGCCATCACCATGTGCTTCAGGCCGTCTTCGATGCGTTTGGCGATTTCGATTTCGCCTTCGCGCGTCAGCAGTTCGACCGAACCCATTTCGCGCATATACATACGCACCGGGTCCGTCGTACGGCCAAAGTCGGAGTCCACCGTGGTCAACGCGGCTTCGGCTTCGTCCTCGACATCGTCGTCGTTGGACGCAACCGGGGCGTTTTCGCTCATGAGCAGCGTTTCGGCGTCGGGGGCCTGATCGTAGACCGCGATCCCCATGTCGCTGAACGTGCTGATAATGCCGTCGATGGCTTCGGCGTCAACCAGATCATCGGGCAGATGATCGTTGATTTCGCCATAAGTCAGGTAGCCGCGATCCTTGCCCAGCTTGATCAGCTGTTTGAGCCGATTGCGGCGGGCTTCGTATTCTTCGGGCGAAACAGGACCGCGGGCGATCAGATCCTTGGGATCGGCCTTGCCGCGCTTGCCGCCACGCTTGGGCGGCTTGAGATCAGGCAGGACCTCGCCTTCGCCGTCCATCGGATCATCGAAGCTGTCGTTGTCATTGTTCGCGTTTTTCGCGGGACGCCCAGGACGACGGCCGCTCGAGGGCCGGGCACCGCCGCCCATCAGATCAGCCAGCTTGTCTTCGGCTTTTTTCGTGCGCGTTGCCTTGACCGCTTTCTCTCCGGTTGCGGGTTTTGCTGCTTTTTTAGCAGCGGTTTTCGTCGCTGTTTTAGAGACCTTCACTGCCGCTTTGGCAGGCGCTTTTTCCGCTGCCATGCTGACAGCACGCTTGGCCGTCTTGACCGGCGTGTCGGTCGCATCATTTGCAGGGGAGGTTTTGCCTGATGTTCTGGTCATAGTCGCTTCCGTGGTCGTCGCAACCCGTGATTGGGGCTATTGCACCACAAGGGCCGGCCACACGCGCCAAAGCGCCGCAATCCGGTCGATGCGGGTAAAACAGGCAAGCGCGCTGAAATCGCGTGCGCTACATTGTCTGTAACGCGGGCCGCTCATCGGACCCCACAGAAGCCCCCTCTGGCCAATCGGCCCAGGAGCATCTCGTATCGCGAACTCGTTCCGGTCGGGTTTCCGGGCATTGTGATGGGCTGTCTTGCCTGCGACAGGCTGGCAGTCTGAGGGGATCTCTACCCCACGCTGCTGCAATAGACACAGCCCCATCCGTTCAACACCGCTGGCCAAACCCTGGCCGGACTTGCGTACTCGCCACCTTTAATTGTAACAACTCCGGCGGCAAAATAAACGTAATCAACACGCCCGCCCCTATAGAGCGTCGCAGCTGACGACGACATACCGCTGGAAAACCTTTAATTGTACCGTAATTAACGGATACCACTATGTTTTAAGACCGTTAGTCGCGCGGACAGTTCCTGGTAACGCTGCAGGGCGTCTGCGCTGCTCAATCCCGTTTCGGCCAATTTGGCCATTTCTGCGCGCGCCGCGTCGAACTCGATGCGCCGCAGCGCGTCGTCCCATTCGGTTTGGGGCTCGGGCAGGTCTTCCTGGGCAAGCAGGTCCGCACGCATGCTTTTCAGCACCGTGGCCAAGTCGGAATCCGGATCGGCAGCCTGCAACAGCGCGCCCACGTGGCGCGCACCGCTGGTTTGTGCCAGCATGATCAAGTCTCTGACCAATCCTAGATGGGGTCCCTTGTCCAGGACTTCAAGCTGCTGGTCACCCATGGTGTCGACTAATTCAGGGTGCGCCAGCAGCAATGCCAGCAGCCGTTTGGCCATGGACGGCATGGTGCGCCGCCCTTCGTAACCGCCGATGCCGTCGTCGCGCTTGCCTTTCCAGTCGCCCTTGCCGCCCTTCCAGTCGCCTTTTTTGCCGCCCTGCCAGTTGCCTTTCTTGCCGCCCTGCCAGTTTCCCTTTGAGCCTCCCCGGTCG
>Ga0182743_1003617_pt1 | contig 12265 bp, 9 predicted proteins | sample eDN3rd30CKraftOP_FD_128522 | JGI IMG/M metagenome (GOLD analysis project Ga0182743, IMG submission 128522) | Enriched Organic Plus compost microbial communities from Emeryville, California, USA - eDNA 3rd pass 30_C Kraft OP (version 2) (version 2) ... | reverse complement strand
AGCAACCAGGATTGCTTTCACCAAAAACACGACCGAGGGGCTGAATATCGTTGCCCAGTCCATTCCTTGGAATGAAGGTGACAATGTCATCATCGACGACCAAGAGCACCCGACCAATGCTCTTCCATGGCTGAACCTGCGAAGGCGCGGTGTCGAAGTCCAGATTGCCAAGGCCAAAGACCACCGATTCACGGTTGACGATATCTGGTCACTGGTCAACGATCACACCCGCGTCATCGCAGTTTCCTGGGTTCAATACAGCACAGGATTCCGCACCGACATCAAAGAACTTGGCCGCCGCTGCAAAGAACGTGGAATCTGGCTTGTGGTTGATGGCATCCAGGCTGCCGGACTGCTGAAAGCAAGCCTCGATGACTGGCACATAGACGCTTTTGCTGCAGGCGCCCATAAAGGACTACTTGGCCCTCTAGGGGTGGGATTCCTACACCTTTCGGAGTCCTTGCTGGATGCTCTTGAACCAGCCTGCATTGGGCCTTCGGGAGCAACAACACTGGACAAGTCGCATGGAACACTTGAAGTTTCAGTCTCTGACAGGCTTGACGCCCGGCGACTTGAAACAGGCAACCTGAACTTTCCTGGAATCGCAGGTTTCACCCGCGCCATCGAACTTCTGGAAGCCGCAGATCCATCCCGAATCGAGCCTTGGGTGCTGGGACTTGCGCGCAAGCTCTCCGATGGATTACGCGAACAAGGATACAAAGTTGCATCACCATGCAGTAATGACGGTGAAAGGAGCACAACAACCTCTTTGCATGTCGCCGACCCTGCAGGGTTCCTGGCATATCTCAAGCAGCAAAAGGTCATTGCAACCATGGTCGAGCACAACTACATAAGGCTATCAATGGGCGCCTACAACACCCCTGATGATGTCAGCAACATCCTGCAGATCACCGCAGACTATTCCAAAAACAACAAAATCTAGCCTGACAACTGAACCAGGCTGGAAACCTGTAGACAGCTTTCCAGCCTCAAGTGACCTGTAGATGGTGTACTACCCATGCACTGCTCAGGACATTCTTGTTCAATCCTGCGATGACCATTGCGCAAAAGCACAAACGGCACCTCTTTGAGCCACGAAGTTAAATCGGTAACAATGCAGCCGGACTGCTGGTCTTGTGGTGCGAACCAACCCGCGTGCTGCAGCGATTTGCGTGCAAAGGCTCTGAAATACTGACCTTCCTGCTCCTTGCGTTTATACAGATAATCTGTGCCCCCTATCCATCGCAGCAAGTTTTGCTCTTGCACACTGTCGAGATTGCAGCAATACAGTAGTTTTTTTACAGGTACACATACGTAGCAAACAAATCAAGGAATTCAAGCCCACGGGCTTGGATCGGGAATGCTTGAAGTTAATGGTCAAGAGCATCTTCGCATCAAGCATGGTTCAATTGCAGCAAGCCAACCTCCTACACTAATCTTGTTTCTGGCCGACAAAAGCGCATCCAACCGTCACGGAGCCAAGACATGGAACCCTTTGCTGCACTTGAACACCTCTGGTCGCTCGCCAAACTCCCAAAGCAATCTCTTGACCAGGTGAAGCTCCTAGGACAAGAACCCGTTTTCCCGACATCCTTTTCAGTAGGCACAGCAGCACAAGTCACAATTGCAGCCAGTGCCTTGGCGGCGTGTGATCTTGGTGAACTACGAGGCAGCCCCAAGCAGTCGGTCTCAGTAGAGATGCTCCACGCGGCTGCTGAATGCACGGGCTGGTTCACACTTGATGGGAAAGAGCCTGTTTTATGGGACCCTTTTGCAGGCCTGTACCCGTGCGCAAAGGGTTATGTGCGCATTCACACCAACTTCGATCACCATAGACATGGTGTCCTGCGCCTACTCGGCCTTAATCCCGAAACAGCGACAAAAGAGGCTGTCGCCAAAGCTCTTCTTGGATGGCATTCACTTGATTTTGAAAACAAGGCGGCTGAACTTGGGTTGGTAGTGACAGCACTTCGTACATTTGAGGAATGGGACAGCACGGAGCAGGGACAAGCGGTTGCAGCCAAACCCGTTATCAGCATCACCAAGATTGGCGATGCCGCCCCGCTTCCCCTGCCAGCATTAGACCAGTCAACCCGCCCGATGTCTGAAATCAGGGTTTTGGACCTGACCCGTATTCTTGCTGGCCCAGTGGGCGGCAGGGCTCTAGCATCCATGGGCGCCGATGTCATGCTCGTCAACTCGCCCAACTTACCAAACATTGCAGCCATTGCTGAAACCAGCCGTGGCAAACGGTCAGTCCACATTGACCTTCTTACTCATCATGGGAAAGAAACGTTGTGGAAGCTAATCGACAGCGCCCATGTGTTTTCTCAAGGCTACCGCCCGGGGGGACTGGCCAAGCTCGGCTTCTCTCCCGAGGATCTTGCCGCCCGTAGACCTGGCATCGTAGTTGTCAGCCTCTCTGCCTACGGAACAAGTGGTCCATGGGCAAACCGCCGAGGCTTTGACTCCCTGATACAGACTGCGATGGGGTTTAACCACGCTGAAGGAGTGGCAGCTGGTAACGCCACGCCACGGGCACTGCCAATGCAGATCCTGGATCAAGCCAGCGGTTTTCTGATGGCCTTTGGTGCTGCAGCAGCGTTATTGCGCCAGCAGCAAGAGGGAGGAAGCTGGCTGGTTGAGGTTTCTCTTGCGCAGACAGGACAATGGCTAAGAAGCCTAGGCAGGGTCGACAATGGCTTCAGTATTGCAAAACCAGACATTACGCAGTGGCTTGTCACCGAACCCTCAGGATTTGGTCTGCTACAGGCGATCAGGCCGAGCGCCCAACTTTCTCGTACACCTGCAGGCTATGACAGACCCTCTGTCCCGCCTGGAACCGATAAACCAGAATGGTAGATCCCTATTTAAGCTTTAGTGAAGCAGGTATCTTCTGACGCCATGCAATCAGGTTTTAAAAGGTGAAATCTATATGATCGATGCATCATATGCCCTGGGCGGTGCACTGACTGGTTTCATGGTAGAGGGCTGACTGGTGTCGGTGACGGCGCCGTCATGAGGATGCCACCGTTCCATGCCAGCTTGTACGCCAACTGGCAGCGGAACTCGAACCAACCTTGGTCGAGAATGTCGCGATTGAGGCCGGATTTCGCTCGCACACTCGTGCCTGGATGTTCGATAATGCCTGCCGCCGACTTGGACATGCTCCTCACCTGCAAGTCCTCGAAACACACCATCACGTGGTTTTTACTGATCGCACTTGAGGTCTTGTGCAGTGTGATCCTGCTTTACTTGTACCCACAACGGATGACGCCCCCAAAGGGGGTCGCAACCGATATCGCCCACTTCCATTGGCGATGATTGAGGGACTGTGCTATCTGTCCGCTGGCATGGTGGACTGGCTAATGCTGAGCAATTTATTGATTGGGTCGACTCCCTGCATGCTGCCAGACAGCTTACTTGCCGGAAAAATCCCAGACCAGGGGTACAGATTGCCTTCTTGGCTCTGGTTCTGCTTTCCGCAGGCTTGAAAGTAATGTCTTGAAGATGGAACTGTGAATCGCTCGACAATGGCTCACCATCCAAGTGTCCAGAAAGCCGAGATGCACACACTCACCTTGTTGGAGCGGGCGAAGGGAATCGAACCCTCGTCTAAAGCTTGGGAAGCTTTCGTTCTACCATTGAACTACGCCCGCCTTGAGTGCAAATTATAGGCGAACACAAATTATAGGTGACTGTCACGACAACTAGTACAAGGCTACAATAAAGACATGCAAATACTTCTGAATGGCGAACCAACAACTGTTGCAACCGGCACTACTGTCAGCGACCTGCTTGAGAAGCTCGGCCTGACTGGCAAGCGCGTTGCCGTCGAAATCAACCGCAATATCGTTCCACGTAGCCAACACGCCGCCTTCACCGTCAACGAAAACGACACTGTAGAAATAGTGGTAGCTGTTGGCGGGGGCTAATTCCTGATTCCTTAGATGCATCAACAACACATTCGCAGCTTCGTTCATCGTCGCGGTCATATCACCCAGGGGCAGAAAACCGCGCTGGAAACCCTCTCGCAACGTTGGGTCATCCCTTTTCACAACAGTATCCTGGATACTGACACAGCCTTCGGACGCAAAGCGCCTGTCATCCTGGAAATCGGCTTCGGCATGGGTGAAACCACAGCCAAAATTGCCGAACAGATGCCGGAAAAGAATTTTCTTGGCGTTGAAGTGTTCAATGCCGGGGTTGGCGCATTGCTTAAGCGAATCGACGAACAGGAACTCGAAAACATTCGCATCATCCAGCACGATGCGGTCGAAGTTCTCAAGTACATGATTGCCCCCTCCAGCCTGGATGGCGTGCACATTTTCTTCCCGGACCCATGGCCCAAGAAGCGCCATCACAAGCGGCGACTGATCCAGCCCGCTTTCGTGGAGCTATTGGCAAGCAGGATGGCCAGTGGTGCCTATATCCATTGTGCAACCGACTGGGAGCATTATGCCTATCAGATGCTCGAAGTGCTTAGCGCCTGTCCACTGCTGCAGAACACCTGCGAAGGTTTCTGCCCGCGGCCAGAACACCGCCCACTCACCAAATTCGAAGCACGAGGCTTAAGGCTTGGACATCCAGTGTTTGACCTGATTTTCCGCCGCAACCAGGAACCTGCACCATCCCAACTGCAACTGGGCTGACAGCCAGAAAAAATCTGGGCGAACACGTCTACCTCATCTGCCTGGCCAGAGCAAAGACCCTTGACCAGGCCAATCCCATCTCCGAACGATCAGCGACCAAACTTGCCAAACCGCCCCAATGCCTTCATGCCACCCATGGCACGAAGCATCTTGGACATGCCGCCTTTTTTCATCTGCTTCATCATCCCCTGCATCTGTTCAAACTGATTGAGCAACCGGTTGACCTCCTGGACGGTTACTCCTGCACCAGCGGCAATGCGCCGCTTACGGGATGCCTTGAGCAGTTCTGGTTTGGCTCGCTCCAGTGGCGTCATGGAATTCAATATACCTTCGGTCCTGCGCAACTGCTTCTCAGCCTGCCCACCTTGCACCTGGCTGGCAAGCTGTGACAGTTGCCCAGGTAGTTTCTCAAGCAAGCTGCTCATATCGCCCATTTTACGGATCTGCACCAGTTGATCCCTGAAGTCGTTCAGGTCGAACTTGTCACCCGACTTGAGCTTGGTTGCCAGCTTTTCAGCCTCGACCATGTCGATTTTCTGCTGTGCCTGCTCAACCAGTGAAACAATGTCGCCCATGCCAAGGATGCGCTGAGCCATACGCTCTGGGTGGAATGCTTCCAAGCCGTCCAGCTTTTCCGAAACCCCAACGAACTTCAGTGGTTTGCCCGTGATATGGCGAACTGATAGTGCAGCACCACCCCTTGCGTCACCATCCAGCTTGGTCAGCACTACGCCGGTCAAAGGCAAAGCCTCGCCAAACGCTTTTGCAGTATTGACTGCATCCTGACCTTGCATCGCATCAACCACAAACAGGGTCTCAACTGGATTCAGCACCTGATGCAGCATCTGAATTTCCTGCATCATGACCGTATCAATGCCAAGACGTCCTGCTGTGTCGACGATCAGTACATCGAAATGATGTTTCTTGGCGTAATCCAGCGCAGCAACCGCAATATCGCGAGGCTTTTGCGATGGATCGGACGCAATCCACTCAACACCGGCTTGCTGCGCTACTGTCCGCAACTGATCTATTGCAGCGGGTCGATAGACGTCCGTACTGACCACAGCGACTTTTTTCTTGTTCCCTTTGCGGCCATTCTGTGTATAAAGCCCTGCCGCAAGCCAGCGTGCCAGCTTGGCTGTCGTGGTTGTCTTACCAGCGCCCTGCAGGCCTGCCATCAGGATGACAGCCGGTGGCTGCGTAGCAAGCTGTAGCTCACTGGAATGTGGCCCCAGGTCCCCACCCATGAGCGAAGTCAGCTCACGATGCACCACTCCGACCAGTGCCTGTCCTGGGCTCAGGCTTCCTACCACCTCTTCACCCAGGGCCTTCTGACGAACCTGTTCGACAAACTGGCGTACGACCGGGAGAGAAACGTCGGCCTCAAGCAAGGCAAGGCGAACTTCACGCATCATCTCCTGCGTATTGGCCTCGGTCAATCGGGCCTGCCCGCGTATCGTCTTAACAACACGGGCCATTCGTTGTGTGAGGTTCTCAAGCATGGTGGCAGTTTCGCTTAAACTAGTGGAATGTCTAATGGGATTGTATTTCACTCGCTCGCCGCTTTAGTCTATCTCGGACTGGCGGGATTGCTTTGGGGAACGCTTCAGGCCGGCAAGCCGGTACAGAACCTGGGGCGCCAGACAAGGCTGGGCCTGCTATTGGCTCTGGCCCTGCAGGGCATTGCCTTGCAATCCCAGCTCCTGGGAGGAGGGCTGCTCCATATCAACTGGGCCCTTGCCATGTCAGCGGCCATATGGCTCGGCCTTGCAGTCTACTGGCTTGAAAGCCTTGTGATCCGGATCGATGGCCTGCAGTTGCTATTGCTACCCCTGGCTGGAGTGACCTGCGCTTACGCTGCGCTGTTTCCCAAAACCTATATTGTGACATCTTCCATAGATCCTGCTTTGCGCTGGCACCTGCTACTCGCATTGTGTGCGTATGCACTGATTACCGTCGGGGCAATGCAGGCGGCACTTATGGCGGCACTTGACTACCATCTTCACCACCCGCGCAAAGCTGCGGCAAACCCATCGGGCATCCGCAGGGCCATCAGCCGCATGCTTGATGTTCAACCACCGCTGATGCAGCAGGAAGTCCTGCTATTTCGACTGATCTGGATTGCTTTTGCCTTTCTTACGCTTACGATCATAAGTGGCGGCCTGATCAATCTGGCTGCAACCAACCGGTTCCTTACACTGGATCACAAAAGTATCTTCACCGTACTGTGCTGGATTACCTTTGCCACTTTGCTGACAGGTAGAGTCCTGAAAGGCTGGCGTGGTCGCATCGCACTACGCTACACCATGGTTGGATTTGTCTTCATGCTGCTTTCCTACTCCGGCACCCGGTTTGTCATGGAAGTCATCCTGCATCGGAGCTGACTCATGGGCAAGCTACTGTTCTGGATTGCGGCCATTGTCGTTGCCATGATTGCGATCCGCCTCGTCAATTTGAAAAACTCAAAAAGGTCAAAGCCCTCTGCACCAGACGGAAAGATCAACAAACACAGCGCCCAGAAAATGGTGCGATGCGCGAACTGCGGAATCTATTTGCCACGGTCTGAAGCCTACCTTGAAGATAACAAGACCTGGTGCTGCCCTGAGCACGCGCAAAAAGGTTCAACCTACCATGCTTGAGATCAATCCTCTGGGCTGGCTCGAGCCAGCTGCCGATGTCACATTCGCGCCATCACCCAATTTTGATGCAAGGCCACTTGGTTGCCCGCCTGAATTGCTGGTCATTCACAACATCAGTCTCCCCCCCGGGCAATTCGGTACAGGGTGTCCTGCTGCGCTTTTTACCAATCGGCTCGACTTCGACAGCCACCCATGGTTCAGCAATATCCGTGGATTGCGAGTTTCTGCACATTTTCTGATTGAAAGGACTGGCAGAATCATACAGTTTGTCTCATGCAATGACCGCGCATGGCACGCCGGCATCTCCTCATTTCAGGGGAGAACTGCCTGCAATGACTTTTCTATCGGCATCGAACTTGAAGGCACGGACACGCTACCTTACACAGACAAACAATACGAACGTCTGGCCAGTCTTGCTGCATTGCTACGCAGACATTATCCATTGGGTGCCGTGATGGGACATTGCCACATTGCACCTGAAAGAAAAACCGACCCCGGAACTTCGTTCGACTGGGATCGGTTTGGAATAATGGCAGGCTGGCCCGACCACCAGCGGCCACCAGTTCTTACTGCCTGAGCAGCAAATCATTCATGCGCTTCACAAACCCCACAGGGTCTGCCAGCTGACTGCCATCAGCCAGCAGCGCCTGGTCTAGTAATAGTGATGCCCAGTCATCAAACTGCTCGTCACTGGCATTCTGGATGCGTTTGATAAGCGCATGCTCTGGATTGATCTCCAGTACTGGCAGGATTACCGGCACTTTCTGACCAGCCGCAGCAAGCAGTCGTTGCAGATGAGGACTCATCTCATGGTCACCCACCACTACACATGCTGGGGAGTCCACCAGCCGCATGGTAACCCTGACCTCCTTGACTCTGTCCTTCAGCGACTTGGTCAAGCGTTCAACCAGCGGCTTCATGCTTTCTTGCACTTCGGACTGCTTTTGCTTCTCCTGCTCATCGGCCAGCGACTCAATGTCCAAGCCCCCCTTAGCAACTGATGCCAGTGGTTTGTCTTCGAACGATGTCAAGAAACTGAGCATCCATTCATCGACACGATCCCACATCAACAGGACTTCGATGCCCTTCTTGCGGAAGATTTCTAGGTGCGGGCTATTTCGGGCAGCGTTATAACTTTCTGCAGTGACGTAGTAGATCTTGGTCTGACCTTCCTTCATCCGAGACACGTAATCCTGCAATGAAACATCCTGCACGTCCGAATCATTGCGTGTTGAAGCAAATCGCAACAATTTGGCAATTCGCTCCTTATTGGCTGTGTCCTCACCCACACCTTCCTTGAGCACCTGACCGAAAGTCGACCAGAAGGTGGCGTAATCTTCCTTGCGGTTTTCAGCCATGTCCTCCAGCAGGGAAAGGATACGCTTGGTAGAGCCTTCGCGGATGGTGCGGACATCCCTGCTCTCCTGCAATATCTCTCGCGAAACATTCAGTGGAAGATCTGACGAGTCAATCACACCTTTGACAAACCGCAAATAGCTTGGAAGAAGCTGTTCGGCATCATCCATGATGAAAACCCGCTTGACGTACAACTTGACGCCTCGCTTGGCATCACGGTCGTACAGGTCAAAGGGTGCACGCTTGGGAATGTACAAAAGCTGCGTGTATTCACTCCTTCCTTCTACCCTGTTGTGTGTCCACGCCAAAGGATCTTCGAAGTCATGGGAGACATGTTTGTAGAACTCTTTGTATTGCTCATCGGTGATGTCCGCCTTGTTCCGAGTCCAAAGCGCGCTGGCCTGGTTGACCGCCTCCCATTGACCGGTTCTCTTCATTTCGGAAGAGTCCTTGTCCCACTCTTCCTTGGGCATCTCAACAGGCAAAGAAATATGATCAGAGTAGCGCTGAAGGATCTCGCGCAGCTTCCATGTACTCAGGAACTCATCCTCTTCTGGCCTGAGATGCAAGATGATTTCTGTGCCACGGTCTTCCTTGTCAATGACCTTTACGGAAAACTCACCCTGGCCGTCCGACTCCCACTGCACGGCTTCATTGGCAGTCAATCCTGCCCTTCGTGTCCTGACAGTAACTTTGTCTGCAACAATGAAAGACGAATAGAAACCGACACCAAACTGGCCAATCAACTGCGCATCTTTTTTCTGATCGCCAGTGAGTTGGGCAAAGAACTCCCTCGTTCCAGAACGGGCAATCGTCCCCAGGTTGGCAATCACTTCATCCCTGGACATGCCTATGCCATTGTCCGAAACCGTGATGGTTCTAGCCTCTTTGTCGAAGTCTACCCTGACGCGCAATTGTGGATCCGTCTCCAGGAGTTGAGGATTGTTGATAGCCTCAAACCTGAGCTTGTCACACGCATCTGATGCGTTTGAAACCAGTTCTCTCAGGAAGATCTCTTTGTTGCTGTAGAGCGAATGGATCATCAGGTGCAAAAGTTGTTTTACTTCTGCCTGAAAACCCATGGTTTCTGTTGTGGCGGATTTTGTAGCCTCTGTCATCAATTCACCTGTCACGATGTTCTATTTTCCAGTTCCTGCCCACAGATTAGCAGTCAGGAAGAAAATTCCTTAAGTGCGTATCAGATGGGGGCTTAATGTCGAATTTTCAAGAACGAATATGTAACCCGATGCCATGCCTCTAGGGTCATGACAAGTCTGTCCCATGCTATTCTGTCGGACATGAAGCCAACCGCTTCATTCAGCGCTGTGTGGTCACAAAAATGGCCAGTAACCAGTCGATCGATATCAGTCGTTGCGTTTCAACGCCCTTTTACCGCAAGATACCGATGCAATGCTGACTTTCAAGCAAATTGAAGCGCTTTACTGGGTCGTGCAGCTTGGCAGCTTTGCCAACGCCGCTGAACGGCTGAACACAACCCAATCGGCTATTACAAAACGCATTCACGAACTGGAAACCAATTTTGATATTCAGATATTTGATCGCAGTGGCCAGAGGGCAAAGCTGACCCGCACAGGTGAGGAACTGTTGAATATGGCAGCAGACATCCTGAGCCAAAGGGATCAGATGCTGCTCAAGCTCAAGGGGTTTAAGCCATTCTCCGGCTCATTAAGGCTCGGGATAACTGAAATCACCGCCATGACCTGGCTGCCGAAGTTAATGGCAGAACTGAGATCTACATTCCCTGAACTGGTAGTCCTACCCAAGATAGGTCTCGCCTGGCATCTCAGGCAAAGTCTGGAGCAGGGTCAACTGGACATGGCAATTCTTCACAAGGAACTGAGAAGCCCTCAGCTTGAGGCTGATCCTGTCGCGCCTGTCGAATTCGTCTGGGCTGGCAGCCCCGAAGTCGTTCCCGTGAACCGGACCTATACCCCGGAAGAACTGTCAAAACTCAACGTCATCCGCCAGGACCAAGAGTCTGGGCTAAATGCCATTTATGACGACTGGTTTGCTCCACACTCGCCTCAGTCGAACTTGTTTACTATCAACAGCTTGCAAGCAATGGCGGGAATGGCGGTTGCCGGGTTCGGTATTGCCTGTGTTCCCAAAGACTTTTTCTCCGAGTTGTTCACCAGCCGCAAACTGATTCCCATCAAGACGACCAAAGCCTGGCCAACGTCCATGTACTGCGCGATGTACCTCAAGCAGTCCAATAGCATGTTCTACGAAGAAATTGCCAGGATAGCCAGGGATGTGGCCGACTTCTCTAAACCTTACGGGGGACTCAAACCCTGACCCGGTGCGCGACATGCCCCGCCGTTTGATGGCGATGAGGATGTCAAAGCAGTTACCATCAGTGCCGAAGGTCTGACAGGAATTTTTTGGCGCGGTCTGTCTGCGGTGTTTCAAAAAACTGTTTCGGAGGTGCCGTTTCAACAATCCGACCGGCATCCATGAACCAGACCGTGTCGGCAACCTCACGGGCAAAGTTCATTTCATGAGTCACACAGACCATGGTCATACCATCAGCGGCTAGTGACTTCATCACCATCAGCACTTCGTTGACCATTTCAGGATCCAGCGCGCTTGTTGGTTCATCAAACAGCATGATCCTTGGCTTCAGCGCCAGTGCCCTTGCGATTGCTACACGTTGTTGCTGACCACCAGACAGTTGGGTTGGATAGACATCGGCCTTGTGTCCCATTCCAACTCTTTCCAGCAATGCCATGCCATGTTCACGAGCATCATGCTTACTCATCCGTTTAAGCAGGACCGGGGCCATCATCAGGTTTTCCAGCACTGTCATATGCGGAAACAGGTTGAACTGCTGGAACACAAAACCAATGTGACTTCTCATTTCATCAATGGATCCACATTGATAGACATCCACACCATCCACAATAATCTGCCCTTTCTGGATAGGCTCGAGTCTGTTGATGGTGCGAATCAAAGTCGACTTGCCAGACCCGGATGGTCCACAGACCACCAAGACCTCACCTTTCTCAACCCTGGCATTGACATTGTCCAGAGCCAAGTATTCCCCATACCACTTGCTAACGTTTTTGAATTCAATCATGTGTAACCTTAGGCTGCTGTGACTGCCTGACCGCTTCCCATGTGTTTTTCAACCAGCTTGACCACACCGGTTAAGATCAGGTTCAAGGTAAAGTAGGTCAATGCCAACAGGGCAAACACCTGAAACGGCTTGGTCAGCAACATATTGTTGATTTGTGCTGCTGCGAAAGTCAGTTCATGCACACTGATCACATATCCAAGTGAAGTTTCCTTCACTGTTGAAATAAACTGGCTGAGCATGCTGGGGATCGTGTTGTAGAGAGCCTGCGGCAAAATGATCTTGCGCATGGTCCTCATGTGGCTCAACCCAAGCGACCTTCCTGCCTCCATTTGACCGCGAGGCAACGCCTCAATACCGCTTCGTATGATCTCGGCAAGATATGCCCCCTCATACAATGCAAGCGCCGCCACCATGGTGACCACACCACTGACGGAATTGCCAATAAGCAAGGGCAAGAAGAAATACACCCAGAAAATGAACATGATCAATGGCAAGCCGCGTACAACATAAACAACAGCAGT
>Ga0182743_1003616_pt1 | contig 12266 bp, 5 predicted proteins | sample eDN3rd30CKraftOP_FD_128522 | JGI IMG/M metagenome (GOLD analysis project Ga0182743, IMG submission 128522) | Enriched Organic Plus compost microbial communities from Emeryville, California, USA - eDNA 3rd pass 30_C Kraft OP (version 2) (version 2) ... | reverse complement strand
CCGCAGGAAACTACACGTTCGAAGCACCTCTTTGGCTGACCCGGAGAGGTTCCTCGCAGCGGGGTTGCTCATCTCCCAGCCAGGGCCTATGACCTCCACATCGCTTGACACCCGACAGAGCCTTCGGTGCGAAGATCTTCTCCAGAGACTCTGTGGCGTCGCAGGTATCGCACCTGACCTTCATGCCTGCCAGAGACCCGGTCGTGCCCGAAGAGATCAAACGCAGTTCATGCTTCTTCTTTGAGCGATCGCTCCCCTGAACGTTCTGGTGTGCCCAATGCCAATATGGAAAGTCCTCGATGTGACCCCGTTGACACATAGCAACGAACCTCGACGGAACGAGTTGGTGGCCACAGTGCGCACATTGGTTCTTACCCCCATCACTCAGGTGTCCGTATTCGCCCAACCGGCTACATGCCTTGTTCAGACAGAAGTACCACCGCGGAAAGCGAACGACTGGAACCTTCGAGTCACGGTTCTTGGCACCTGGATGCCGAGATTCAACTCCCCCTGGTGGAAGTCTGAGTTCACGACCAGACGCCTGAAGCCGCGGTTCTTCGAGAGGTTCGGTCGCTGCCTTGGGCCAAGCATCCAGACCCGCCACCATCATGGATTCATCTCCGACAGAGACCAGTGAACCCACTCCGTAAGTGGTGATCAGTTGACTTCTACGTATCGACCAGTTCATTCCGTCGCTTTGGTTCCAGTCTCGTTTCCGCATCCACATCCCGCAACGAACGCATGGTCGGGTAAGGACGGGTGCCCTGCAAGATGGATTCGGGGGTTGCATCCGTGAGAAGTGAATCTTCCCCAGATCCTTCATAGTGAAGCGTTTCTTGGTCTCGGGCTAGGTTCATCCATCGGGCTATCACGTGGTCAAGCTCTCTTCTGGTCGCCTCGACTTGGTCGGGATCGACCTGCTGGACTCGTCCAACGATCGCTTCGGCGACGGCTCGAACCTTGTCTTCACTGTGAATAATGTTTCCAGCCGCGTCGTTCTCGCGAAGCTCAGGGATCTCCTGACGAGCCACTGCGACGAGCACGGCGTGCAGACCGCGATCTCTAGCCCTTGGTGAGAATGGAGTGACGCTCGTGGGTTCGACACTTCGGTAAAGAGTGCTATGGAACCCACGGAACGCCTCATAGTGAGAACGATCACGTGACCTGGCTGCATTCAGGATGGTCACCACCAGACCAGGATATCTTCGACCGACTCGGCTCGTGGCCTGAATGTATTCGGATGCCGACTGAGGTTGCCCCATCACCGTCATTAGGCCCAAACGGTCGATGTCGACCCCGACTGAGATCATGCTGGTTGACAGCAGTACATCGACTGCGTACTCGTCTTCCATCGACCTGTGCAGTTGCTCAAGAATCTCGGGGATCCTTACTGAATCGACCCGGCTGGTCAGTTCGATCGGTTCACCGATCTCCCTGGTGGGCTCATCCGCCGACAAGAGACTCAGCGCATATCGAACGTCGTCTTGAACCTGCATTCGAGCAGCTCCAAGAACCCGAAGACTGTTGAAGTATCCGACTAACGTCCAGTAGGGATCAGCCACCGGACCCGGGTCTAACCGATTCGCGTGATTCAAGAGGGACGCATAAACGCGGATCAGCAGCGAGGAGTGACTTACTCCCGGCGCCATCACACCCACATACTGACGATCTCGCCCGGTTTGATTCGAGCCGACTGCGAACCAGTTGGAGGACGGTTCAAGGCCAGGAGGAGGAAACTGGGACACCTCTCGCGCGAACAACCCCCTGATCTGCGTCTTGGCCCGCCGCACCGTCGCCGTAGACGAAACCACCTTGGGTACCCCTCCTTGTGCGGAGCAGAGCATGTCTACAGCAGTCTCATATAGTCCAGTCAACGTCCCCAGTGGCCCGGAGATGAGGTGGAGCTCGTCCTGAATGATCAAGTCGGGCGGGAAGTCATCGGTACCGTAGTTGAAGAGTCGCCCGATCTGAGGACGCCAGGGTAGACCGGCGAACTTGTCGACCGTCCCGATCACGAGGGTGGGACGCACTCGGTAGAGGTCGTCGTCGACAAGGTGTACCGGGAGCGCGCCAGCAGATCCGTGCGTCGAAAATTCACATGTGTGTCCCGAGCACGAAATCGTCAGTCGATCGGGATCCGTCAGTACCGCATAGTCCCTTTCCGGATCCAAGGGTTCATCGCACCACGGACATGACCTGAGCTGGTAAGGATTCGCCTCCCGGACCTCATTGCTGTCCTTGCCGCCTTCGAACGCGCGCAGAGCTTTCCTGGCCTCGTCGACCGTATTGGGAGTGGACGCTTTCCCGACAAAGAGACCCACCGATATCGGGTCTACACCGAGGTCTCCCTCTGATCGCCTAACCAACTCGCACGCGCAGACGACCCGCGCAGCACGTAAGAACTGTTGGATAGTCAAGAGCCGCATCGTGTACCGCATCAACGCGACGACGCCGCCCGCGTCTTCGTGGTGGATACGTCTGAAGAAGACTGTGAAGGCGAACAACGCCAAGTAGGCTTCGGTCTTGCCTCCCCCCGTCGGAAACCAGAGTAGTTCAACCAGATCCCGTTCCTTGTGCTCCCGATCAACTATGGAGGGGATAGAAAGCAGGACGAACCCCAGCTGGAACGGTCTCCAACTTGGCGCTTTCCCAGTCCAACTCTCGGGGTCAGGACGTCGCATCTGTCTGTCCATGGCTTGGTTGGCCAACTGGAATGCCCGGCAAGCGTCCGGGTCGCCTAGCAGAACGGAAATGCCGCTTCGAATCCGTTCACATGCCGTTTCGCACTGAGACATGTGTTTGTCCGCGGTCTCCCGATGCCGTTCATGAATATTGGGGATCTCGCTTCTAGTCTTCTCTATCCACGCTTGGTACGCGTCTGCAAACTTCTCCAGTCTTGCCGCCAGCTCATGTCGTTCCACGTTTGCCAGATCTTGAAACGCAAGCTCAGAGACATCGATATCGCTATTCGACTCGACTAGATTCACCGCGTACGTCGGGAGAAAAGTCGCTTTGATAGCTGTGGCGCGCACCTTGTCATCGATGATCTCCCAGTCCGCAGCGCAACCGTGCCCCACAGCGAACTCGGGACAATTTCGATAGAGCAGCGCATTGGTCTCCAAGTCGTCGTCCGAGATCGAAAGTGGTGTGCGTCGTGCCACGAAGACTGGCGCTCGCTGATCGGTAGCGGTGACTACGAACTCCACCTGGAAGAAGCACGCCTCATCCTTCCTTCCAGGTACAGCCTCAAGTTCATTGATGAGCACTACGGTCACTGACTTGGAAGCCTCGATCGGTTTCCTGCAGCGCCAATAGAGCTTCAAGCCATCGGCAATTCGACTTGAACCGTCACGGCCTGATTCGAGGGCGATTTGGGCCGGGGATATCTCCTGCTCGATCCTATGCCATCTCGACTTCTGCCCTTCGACCTCCTCCCGGTAGCGGGCCGCGCTCACTTCTACCGAGAGGAAGTCCACATCTTTGTCGACTGCGAACGACACACCGCACGATGTCGGGTACTGAACATTGGAGAGCGAAACACCGGGGTCGGCCGGACCTTCGCCGATGTCATCATCTTCGATCTCTTCCTGTTCGGCCGCCTCCAACTTATCGGGCAACCCACCGTCAACAGAGGGATAGAGGATGGCGGACATATACACGTTGAGGGGAGGCTCGTCCAAGACTTCGTCCCGCTCCGCGGGGCCACATAGATCGCGCCTGAGCGACTCGATGAAGCCGGCACGCGCCTCAACCTGCGCTTCGGCGAGGTCAGTCACTGAACCGCTCCCCATTCAAGACGTCCCAAACCATAGAACCTTGCTCTCAAGTGTAGGCCGTGTTCCGCAAGACCGACCTTCCTTGCAAGTGCTGACTTCATACTTACTGTGTCAGGGATGTCGGCGACAAGCCCTCGGATCATGGTTGGGGTTCTACCCCATACATACTGCTTGATGAACTCACCCAGACTCTCGGTAGTTCGTCCGATCACTCTCCCATACTCTCCGCCTTGCCGGTGCCATGCATCGTAAATCGGTACGTCGTGTCCAGGATACTCCACGAGTCTGAGCTCGATCTCATCCCCCGGAGATACACGGCCCGCCAGGTACTCTTGAGTGTCCGCAAAGAGTTCGAGGTTTCCTGGATGCCAGTTAGGATCTGAATCGGAAACCCTCACTTCCACAAATCTCGGACGGCTTGGCTTCGACCAGTTACCAACAAAGCCACGCTCATCTCGAGATGCCCTGATCGGCCCTTCTAGATCCAATTCTCCACATTGGCAAAGGTCCTCTCGGGCGCGGGTCGCCGCTACATACAACAGTCTTGCTTCCTCGCCGACTTCCCCTTCTCCCCTGAGACGATTTCGGACGACGAAAACCGAGTCGAATTCCTGTCCTTTGGCTCTATGAATAGTAGACACTACGACTGGAGCTTCCCTCGTCGCGGCCAGCGACTCGGGACATGTGCCGGCGCGGATCGCTTGGGCTATCCTTGTCAAGTTGATCTCCTGACCTATCATGAAACCTCCGTAACGGAGTGCCTGTTCAGCCGTTTCCGGAGTTCTCAACCAGGGTCGCGCCTCGGAACCTTCACACTGCCCGAACTTGACCGAGCCGACAGGCACCTTGGAAAACCGATCCGCAATCCAAGGGGCCGCGCCCCGGTCTCGCGCTCGATGATTAACCTGCACGTCGAGCCCTGAAGCCTGAAGTATCGCCCCTAGTCTCAACACCTCGGCATTGCTCCGGCAAAGCACGGCGACGCTCTTCTGCGCGGCAATAACCTCGCGGATTACCTCGTGAGCGTTTTCGACTTCTTGCCAACCTGAATCCTCGCCCATCTCGAAGTCCAGGTCGCTCAAGATTTCCTTAGGGTCGCCGTGCTCGGACCGTATCTGTTCGCCGTACCTTTCAGCCAAGGATACGAGTCGTTTGGACTCCATCCTATAGTTGGTCGTCAATTCGCGATGATCGATGTGCGGCGCCGCCTCAGCACACCCCACCAGCCAGCGCAACAATCGGGCCGGACCTGACGACACCGCATCGTGTTCTTGGAACTCATAGATGGCCTGTGCCCTGTCCCCGAACACAGTGAAGCCGTTTTCTTCTCGAGAGGCGACCGACTCGAGCAAGCAACGCATGAATCCGTACCTAACCCCCACAATGTCCTGGGCTTCATCCACCAATACGTGCCTCAGAGAGGCCACCGAAGGAAGTGATTCAGGTTCAGCTTTCAGATACTGGGTAGCAACTCTGATTCGCCTGTCGAACGAGAGACCCTCGGGTGACTGGCCGGCTTCTTGGACGAGTCTCGCCGCGAAGGAATCAATGGTCCGGATCGGGAGCCGACCGAGATGTCGCATCTCGTCACTCCTTCTCGTGACGGTATCTACCGCGGCACGACTGAAGCTGAGAATCAAGAGCTCGTCCGATCTCTCGATCTCCTCCTCTTCGAGAAGGTATCTGGCCCGAGCCAGCAGGGTCCGGGTCTTGCCGGTGCCCGGTCCAGCGGTCACCACCTGACGACGAGACACCTCCGCAGTGGCAATTTCAGCTTGATTCTCGTCGAGGTAAACCTCTAGACGGGTGAGACTCAAGCCGCGGCCTCCTCTCGCCGCGTTTCATCCCAGAGGTACTCAAACTCGGTGAAGGCAAGGCGCTGGTCGAAGTTCAGGATGTTGTCCTCAACGTCTACGATCAGACACTCGTCTTTCCCGCCGTTGAGGGGGCCTCTGAGACCTCGCCCGATCATCTGCTGATAGGTATTCGGGGCAAAGACCGGCCGTGCAATATAGACGGCCCTCACCGACGGCGCGTCGAATCCCTCGGTGAACACACCAAAATTCGTCAAGACTTGAAGATTGCCCCGACGAAACTCCTTGACATACCAATGGCGGGCCTGCCTGGGCGTGTCGCTGGATATGGATGCGGCGGTGATGCCCTGATGCTTCAAGAGACCGGCGAGCGCCTGTGCGTTCTCAACTGAAGGTGCGAAAACGATGATCGGCCAATCATCGGGTTGCCTCGATATGGATTCCACGAGCCGTTCGGTCCTGCCCACATCCTCCCCCAGGGTCTTTCCCGCGCTTGTGGGAAGAATTCCCGTGCGATTGAGTTCGTCCAGGTCTTCTTCGCTCAGTTCGACAAGCCCACCTTCGAGAGTCTCATGGCGAACTCTTGAGATGACACCCATGTCCTGCAGCATCGGATAGTGGTCGTCCTGACCGAGCACATGGTCTAACCGCCGGTTACCGTAGCGCCCTGCTAGTCGTCGGGTTTCCTCTTGGCTACGACCCCGGTAAGGCGTAGCGCTCAGCCCTATCAACGGTGCGCCCGACCTCTTTCGGTCGAGACCCAGATGACGGAACAACTTCGTGTAACTGGGTGCGATCGATCGATGAGCCTCATCGATGACGACAACCCCGGCCGCTGCGAGCCACTCATACCCGTCTTGCGCATCGCTTCCGAGGTCGATCACCCCGAGCTTGTCAATGGTCGCTACTACGACCTGTGCGCCTATGGCAGCAGGTTCGGCCGCATTGGAGGACCAAAGTCGGGACACGGTCAGCTGAAGATCGACATCCCTCGAACGCCACAGGTCGACCCATGCCTCAACTGCCTGCTCGCAGAGCTCGTCTGACTGTGCCACCCATAGGATCAAGTTCTTTGTCAGAGAACCACGCCTTATGGCTTCGATCAAGCCTTCGATCGCCACCCGGGTCTTGCCGGCTCCTGTCGGTAGGCTCAGCATCGCGCGGTTATCCTTTTCGGCCGTCAATACTTCCTGCATCTCCTCGACGATAGCCCGTTGGTATGCGTGGAGCTCAGGGATACGCGGGCGTGCTTCAACAGTGACAGTGGACGGACGGCTAGGGTTCGCAAACCCCGCCCACTCGACTGGGAACTTCAGAGATCTGACGAAGTCGCGCGCCGGTTTTCCACCTGCCCACTGAGAGGGTGGACCAAACCCTAATTCTTCGAGGTCGTCCTTGTGAACCTTCAGGACGTCTACTCCATGAACGCTCAATGCCAGGTCAGCTGTGGCCCGGTCACCTAGTTCTCCGTAGATCTCCTCGTATGCCTGTATGACTGACTCAGGCAACCGACTTCTCAGCCTCTCAGCCCCCAAGAGACGGAGTAGACGCTCCTGTTCGTCTCTCGCGTTTCTTATTTCCCGTTGGTTCTGCCTCTTCCTGCGTTCTTCTAGTTCACGGAGGATTCTCTCGACTCCACCGACGTCGATACCCAGGCCGAGCTCCCTGCCGATCTTCCCGATCAGTTCACCCGGGGTCAGGCCATCCATGTGGTAGAGGACTCGGTCCTCGCGTATGGCCTCAACCTCTCGTGACCTCGTTCCACCCAAAGCTTCCTCGATCACACGGATCTCTGAGCAACCCTGCAGTTCGACTTCTCGATCCTCGGCTCGAAGCCGCCTCTTCAAGGGCGGGAAGGCGTCGACAATCAGTGTTCGCTCCCCGACGGGAGCGAACACCACCCGTCGAGAGTGAGCATCTTCGGCATCCGAGAGACCCCATTTCTGGACGAGTACGTCGCGTTCCTCCGAGGTCTTCACCGGCAAGACACAGCTGAAACCCTCCGAGAGGAGTTCCGTCAGTTTCTCATCGCAGCTGACCGCTACTTCCTTGGATGGTGCGGTGTATGGTTGACCCTTTCGGAGGCAACGAATCACTCCCGGTGCCGGGACCTCAAGCTCCGCCGCAAGAGCTGAGTAGAGGTCGGACGCATGTTCCACAGGGGCGATAAGCGCAGCATCCAACACCTCTTCGATTATTTCGTTGCTGACCTGTTCCCAGCTCTCGGGGAGGCCAAGAGCCTCCGCTACTTCGGTGGCTATGGCCGGTGCAGGTACTAACTCCCCGACCGTCAACCGCGGGTGCACACATCTGTCCACCGTCCGTGGTCCCAGCGGTGTCTCCAACAACCCCTCTTCGCGAAGGAACCAGAGGGAGGGATTCAAAGCTTGCACGCGCTTGTACTTGGCCACGCTCCTGTGGCGGGCCGTCCAAGGCCTGGCGTCCCGGAACCTCTGGAGCGCACTTCGAGCCAGTCTGGCCTTGCCGGCTTCAGAAAGGGCACGGATACTGGTCAAGGGTCCGATGACTGGGGAGGGCCTATCGAGTTCGACAACATCTCGCCTCAGATTGGCGACGTTTGCCTCGAGAAACCTGTTCTCAAGTTGAGTCACATACTCCGAGAACCAGGGTTCTCGTTCCGGGTCCCAGCCGATCTCAGGCTCTGATACACAACCAATTTTCCTTAGGAGTTCCAGCTCCTTCGCGTGCCATTCGACGTCAATGGCGACGTGCCGGTCATCCTTTTCGTTCGCGGATACGACCCCGCCGGGCAAAAGGGTCACGACCGGCTTCCTAAACTCTCCTGACTGGGTACGCACTTTGGGTACGAAATCAGTGAACTCCTTGATCAGGAGGTAGGCCTCATTCCGACTGATTGCACGGACAACCTCCCAGAAGTGCTCCCAGTCCGCGTCGGTTTCAGGTCGGACTTCGGACATGAGACGCTTGAGTTCACTCGAAGGAGACGTCTCTTCAACTCCAAGTCTTCTTAGATCTTCGGTTGCTCCACGGTCCGCCGAAACTGAAGGGTGGACCATGGTCACGGTGCCCTCTGGCGCTTGGAAATCTCCCGGAAGCGTCAATCCTCTCCCCAACGGAGCCAGTTCACCGTCTTCAGTGAGGACAAATGGGATCTCCTCGAGAGCGATTTCGAATCCAGCCCCACGAAGTGAGGAAGCCACGCGGATCATGGCCTTTGATCGTTCCGGCGTGGGGTCCTCAGCCATCGCAGGCAGCATCGCTTTGAACCATTCTCCGGCGTCACGCTGACGGACGCCTTTCTGAGACATGTAGCGCTCGACGCGAGCCCGAAGGTCCTTGTCGAGATCGACTCGGTGGTCTACCCAGCCATCGGTCTCAGCGTGCTTCATCCACACTGCGAGAGTGGCCTCGGGAATTCCGGGGGGATGCAACTTCGCCCTGCCGGGCAATTCCAGTTCACCGCCTATCAACGGAATTGAAGGGCGTGACACGAGTAACTCGTTGAGTCCATCTGTGAGGATCCGGTCGGCCCAATTGCGGGCCTCACGACCTCTGCCCGGAAGCAACTTCAAGAAAGTAGTCGAATCCTCACCCAAGGCACTGAGGTCCTCAAGCGACTCGGTCACGAGCTCGGCGGCGCCCTCGAGTAGAGCCTCGTTGTAATCGCCATCGACTAGGTGCCTGCGATCCTCGCTTAGCTGCCACGGTGCGTTTAGGACTCCTCGCAGAGTCGTGATCTCGTCGGTCGGGAAATAGGACCAGAATCGACCTAGCTCGGTCTTCTCGTCCAGGGAAACCGCCCACTTGAGCGTCGCAACCTCGCGGTCGGCTAGCTTGCCCGCTCGTCGTCTTGACCGGCCTTCCAGCGGAACTTCAGTCTGGAACACGTGCCAGGAGGAGCTCCCTTCCCCTCCGCTCACCGTTACGGAACCGGCGTCCCACGTCGCGGTATAGGAATACTCGGTGCCAGTTACCCGATCGGAGAGACGCAACTCTCCCACATGGTCCGCGAAGGCGAGGAAGGCTCTCGGAAAGTCGCGGATATCGGCCGCGAGCCAGACGCCGGCGTCTTCGGACTCGAGTGGAAGTACGACGATGGTGGATGCCCACTCCGCGAACTCGGCGGCTACGTTATCTCGACTCAGGTATTCCTCGGCATCAACGGACGACGCGACGCGAAGTATCGGGTACCTGGGTCGTCCAGGTACCACCTTCTCGATCCGGTCAATGCCTTCCCGGCCGAAGCGGAACGAACCAGAGCGGGTGAGCACTATGGGCTCTTTCGTAACACCGAGGACCGACTTGAATCCCAGCCCGAACCGTCCAATCTGGTCGTCGTCCTTCATCGAGAGGTATGCGTGGACGATGCTCTTGAGCCCCTCTCGGGTGAACGCCAGGCCAGAGTTGGCGCAATAGAGGGTCGAGTCCGTCAGGACGAGCTCGATTCTCCCACCTTCATCTTCAAGTTGATCGGCCGCGTTTTGTATGAGTTCAAAGACCTGCCTCCGGCCATAACCTCCGGCAGCGGTCTCCAACTCCTGGCCAGCGTGCTCGTCGACCAGAGAGGGATCGGCCTCGTAGGCCGCGAGCGTTTCTTGAGCGAATTCGGCTACTGCATTGTGCAGCGCTGCGTCCCGACTATTCCACCCCTTCATCAGCATCTCCCTCACCGGTCGCGGGAAATGGGCCGAATCTGACATCCGTCAGACCCACCGGTCCACTATGACCCCGGCGAGGATCTACTCCAGATTGTTTCCTCGCCTCCACTCAGTATGGAATGTGAAAATAGCGAACCGAGAGTTCATCGTGTCATTGGTCGCTAGGAACTGACCACCCCAACGCCTACTGACTGGCGACCAACAACTCGATCCGCTCAGCTGCCGAAATGGGATCTTCGTGTTCCCAGATTCGCACGACCGTCCATCCACACTCCCTTAGTTGCCGGCTGACCTCTTGATCGCGCTCTCGATTCCGTTTGATCTTCGTCTCCCAGAATTCCCGATTGCTGACCGGCACCGTTCCGTGCTCCGGGCATCCGTGCCAGAAGCAACCGTCAATGTAGACACAGACTCGCTTTGATCGGAAGACGACGTCAGCTTTGGTCCTCATTCTGGGTTCAGGCTGGCAGTGGACTCTGAAGCGCAGACCTCGACGGTGGAGTTCTGACCTCACTGCAATCTCAGGAGCCGTGTCTCGTTGACCCAGTGCAGCCATCTGACGACTCACACGCTCGGAAGACGGTTTGACGTTCATGTTTCTTGCCATGGAATGGACAGCCAGCCGCGCCGTCCGCGACCCCCAGCCGGTCGGGTTTCATGCGTTATGAAGTCTCTACGCTGGCACTTCAACCCTATCCTCGGCATCGGGTGCTACAGAGTCGCTGCCCCGCCATCGAGACTTCGGACAACGCTTGCGGCAATCACCTTCGCTAAAGCGGGCGGCACTGCATTTCCGATCTGCTTGGCGACGCTTGTCATCGATTGATCTTCGGGGAACAAGAAATCATCGTCGAAGCTCTGGAGTCTGGCCGCTTCTCGTACTGTGATGGGGCGATGCTCCGCAGGGTGGAGGTACCGGCCCTTTTCAGGTTTGAAGAACTCGGTCCTGATCGTCAAAGAGGGACGATCCCACCAAAGCCTTCCGAACACATCGGCCGTACCCGAGGGTTTGTTGCGCCAACACCGGGGCACAAGGTGGCCCAGGCCATCACTTTCGAGCTTCTCCTGCATCTGGAAGCGGTTACCGCCGTCGGGTGGAACAGCTTCGTACCGACGGATGCTCTCTGGTCGCGGATTTCGCGGACGGTGCCAATTTCTTCCGTCTGGTTCATCTGGCAACCCTTTCACTGCTTCCCTGAACGTCATCCAGGGAGCTTTTTCCCCAGCCTGCACTTCCTTGGACGACGGGTCGCCATGGGTCTTCTCAGGCCATCCGACTCGGCCATCCTTCAGTCCGATCACAATCGCGCGCCTGCGTCTTTGAGGGACACCGAAATCCGCCGCATTCAAAATGTCTGCGTCGGTCTCGTAGTCGAGGCGGTCCACCTCGATTTTGAACTGCTCGTACTCTTGAGACGACAGCAACTCAGGAACGTTCTCCATGACGAAAGCTCTGGGAGATGCCTGCTCGAGAGCCTTCAAATACTGTCGCCAAAGGTCTCTACGATCAAGCCCGACAGCATCACGATTGAGAGGTGAAAACCCTTGGCAGGGCGGCCCCCCGATGACTACGTCGACCAGGGGAAACCGATTCACCTCCTCGATGGGTTTCTCCTCCACGTGCCCTCCGAAATTGACCCGGTAGGTCTCCGCCGCATCGTGGTCAGCCTCGACCGCAAAGACGGGGTCGAACTCACCCGTGTCAAGGAACCCTCGTGTCATCCCTCCACAACCAGCAAACACGTCCATCAGACGAAATCTCGACATCGGCTGAACCCTATTAGTCGTGGAAGCGGAAGACCGAAGTGAGGGTGATGTGACGGTTCAAGATGAGATCAATGCAATCCAGCCTTGAACCGCCCGGGACCGCGAATACCGCATCAGGAGGGGGTTAGGGAGCCCTAATGACGTCCGCCGGTTGGCTTGAATCGGTAAGATCTAATTCCTAGCCGCATTGTCGGCTTATCGTCCGGGTTTTTCCGCAATCGGCCCACTGGCATCGGACCTTCCGGACCCCCTCCCAACCACTCCCCATG
>Ga0182743_1003609_pt1 | contig 12279 bp, 10 predicted proteins | sample eDN3rd30CKraftOP_FD_128522 | JGI IMG/M metagenome (GOLD analysis project Ga0182743, IMG submission 128522) | Enriched Organic Plus compost microbial communities from Emeryville, California, USA - eDNA 3rd pass 30_C Kraft OP (version 2) (version 2) ... | reverse complement strand
CGACGGAGAAAATACGACAGCCGGGTCGCCAGCGAATAGTCGTCGAGCACAAAAGAGTCGCCCGCCTCAGCCGCCGTGCCGCCGGGCGCCTCCTTCGGCCGCTCGCGGAAGAACAAGAAATCGGGCGAGCAGAAAATGGCCGTCACGGCGGTTCGCAGCGCCGGCTCAAACGCTTCGCCCCGCTGAAGCTCGGCGGCGAAGAGATCGACGTACGGCTGAACCTGCTCGTCCGTCACCGGCCGGCGAAAAGCGCGCGTGGCAACCCGCGCAAGCACGGGGCGAACATCGGCCGTCGCATTCTGAGTGCGAATTTCGAATTTGGGGACGTAATACGATCGCAGCCGGTCAGCCGGATTTCGAGGCATGATCTCCGCGCGTTCCAGGCCGTCGAACAGCAGCCGATGGCCGCGACTGGGGAATTCATCGGTGAGGGGGCCTTCCACCTCGACGCTTTGAATGGCCAGCCCAGGCCCGCGATAGCTGGCAAGGCCCGATTTGCGGATTTCGTTGCGATCGAACAGGCCATACGGTTCGACCGAGATCATGTACCGAGCCGGAATCCAAACGCGCAGCTCGACCGTGGTCGGAGCGCCGGGGGGCATCGAGAAGTAGCCGAAAGTCGGCTGTTCCGCGCCGGGGGCAAACGTCGTCGCGCCGATCGAAAACGTGATCGGCTCCTCCGATTGGAACGCGTAGCCGGTCACGCGCACCTTATACCAGCCGTCCTTCTCGGTGTTCGCCTCCCGTAGCATCCCCGACGGGTAACCGAACTGCTTGAAGAAAACGACGGCGCCGTCGTCGCGCTTGAGCCAGATCTTTCCGAGCCACTCCTCAGCCCCGCGAGTGTCGGCGTAGCTGGCGCGGACGATCTTGCTCGGCGGCGGTTCCACGTGGCGGGCAATTGCGGCGTCGAGTACGGCTTCAACAGACTCCAAGTAGCGCTGCATCTGCACGGCGGAGATACCGAGCGACGCGCCGACGTTGTCGAACTCGTGCGATCGGCCATCCTGCGGCAACCGGTCGGCCAATTTCACATTCGTGCCGAACAGATCGTTAAGCGTGTTTTCATACTCCCGCCGATTCAACCGCCGCAGGACGGTCCCTTTGCGCTGCCGATGGGCTTCGGTCAGGCGATCGCCCAGCGAGGCGAGAAACCGTGCGCGCTCGTCGGCCGTCGGTTGCTCCGCGGAAGCAGGGGGCATTTCCGAGAGTTGAACGCGGTCATAAGCCTGCTCCCACCGCGCGAACAGCCCTTCGTCCGCAAGATTGTCGCCGAGCGTCTGCAGATTCAGCCCACCGTCGGCGGAGTCGCCCGAATGGCAATCGAAGCAATACCGCTGAAGAAACTCAGCCGACGATTGCCGCTTCGCCTCGTCGCCCCAGGCGGACACGTCCGGGGCCAACACCAGCGCGGCGAGCGCGACGGCTGCGATGAGTTTCAAGTTCAGCGCGCGAAGCGAAACGGTGGTTGGCATGGAAGGGAGAAGATTCCGCCAGACGGGACCGCAGCCGAGGCTACATTCAAAGAACGCGACACGGCCCCATGATAGCCGAACGTTCGCAAGAATCGAACAAATACGCCTGCCCCACCAGGCTGAGCGCGCCGGTCAGAGTCGATTACTCACCGCGCACAATCACAACGCGCCATTTTCCCGGTCCATGCACGCCGGTAGTCAATTGCTGCTCAATATCGCCCGTCTTACTCGGCCCGGTGATCAGCGTCACATTGCTGGGCAGATTCCCCGCGCCGCGATCGATAAGCAGTCCCATCGCGTCGAACAGGTCGGGGACAATCTGCGAGCGGTGCACAAGCGCCAAATGCAGCGGCGGCAAGAGTGACGCGATTCGCTCCCGCCCTGGGCCGTGCCACATCATGAGCGATCCCGTCTCGGCGATGGCCCGCTCCACGCTCGTAATGCCGACGTCACACGCCAACTGCACGCGCCGCTGCTGCGAAAGCGCGAGCGCCGACAGCGATTCATAGTCATGACGCTCAATGCCAAGTTCCGCCAGGAGCGAATCTAGCCCAAGCTGCTCCAACACCGCGTGCCGCCAGCAGAGCGCAGAAGTGACCTGCTCGTCGCGCAGCAGTCGTGCAACGAATTCCCGAGCGGCTGCGTAGTCGGCGACGACGTAGGCCTGTCCTCCCACCTCCTCAATCTCGCGGGCCAAAACCTCGCACAGATCGCCGGTCGCGCCGACATAGCCGGTTCCCGCCGGCGCGGGGCTGACGTGCACGCGATACGCTTGTCCTTGGCGGACCGCCCGGCGAACGCGTTCGAGAAATAGCTCGCGGCTCATGAGTCGGATGTAATAGTTCGGAGGCAATCTGTATTGGGCTGTCGTGCGAAGCGCGGCGACAAACGATCGTCCCACAGGATAAGTCGCACCGTTATTCCTGCCCGCGGTTCCACCAGTCGCGAAACCGCTCCTCCGCAGGCGCCGGAAAGTCCCGTTGTTTCGTCCAGCCACTCAGCTTGCCGGGGAGCTTCCGCAACCAACGCTCCCCCCGATGCCAGCGGCCGACGGTTTGGGCGGCGAGCCAGGTCGCGCTGCGGTAGAGGCGCGGCGACTTGAGCACTCGGGCCCAACATCGGTACGCCAGCCCCTCCAGCCGGCTCGGCGCCGCCGGCGTCTCCACCATTTGCTCGCGCAGGCGCACCAGCATTTCGGGAATCTGAATCTTCACCGGGCACGCAGCCTGGCAAGCGCCGCACAGGCTCGAAGCCTGCGGCAGATGCGGATTCGCCGCCAGGCCGTCGTAGAGTGGCGTCAGCACCGCGCCGATCGGCCCGGCGTATACGCCGCCGTAAGCGTGCCCGCCGACGGAGCGATAGACCGGACACGCGTTCTGACACGCGCCGCAGCGGATGCAAAACAAGCTCTCGCGAAGCGGCCCGCCCAAAATCTGCGAGCGGCCGTTGTCCAAGATGATCAAATGAAACTGCTCGGGTCCGTCGATCTCGCCTTCGCGCCGCGGGCCGGTGATGATCGACGTATAGACCGACAGCTTTTGTCCGGTCGCAGCCCGCGCGAGTACCTTCAGGAAGTAGGGCAAGTCGGCCAGCCGAGGAATGACCTTCTCCATGCCCATGATCGCGATGTGCACGCGGGGCAGGGCGGTCGTCAGCCGGGCGTTTCCTTCGTTCGAAATCAACACGATCGATCCGGTTTCGGCGATCGCAAAGTTGACGCCCGAAATTCCCACGTCGGCCTGGGCGAACTTCTCCCGCAACTCCTGGCGGGCGAATGCAGCCAGCGTCTCCCGCTCGACGGGGAGCGTGCGTCCCGCCGGCCGGCTGAGGATTTCGGCCACGTCGGCCGCCGAGAGGTGGAGCGCCGGCCCCACAATATGCGACGGCCGATGCCCGGCAAGCTGAATAATGTATTCCCCCAGGTCGGTCTCGACGACTTCGGCGCCCGCCTTTTCCAGCGCATCGTTGAGGTGGATCTCCTCGCTGGTCATCGACTTCGATTTGACGACCCGCTTGTCGCCCTGACTGCGGACGATTTCGGCCACGTAGCGACAGGCTGCCGCAGCATCTTCCGCCCAGTAGACATGCCCGCCAAGCCGCTGAACGCTCGTTTCGAGCGTTTCCAAATGCTTGTCGAGTTCGGCCAGCGTCGCTTCCTTGATGGCGCGAGCCTGCTCGCGAACCTGGTCCGAACCCGGCAACTGGGCCCAGGCTTCCCGATTGCGCTGGCCCAGCGTGTCGCCCAGTCGGCCGAGAATGACCTGCAGCTTGGGATTGGCGAGCGCTTCGTCGGCTGCGGCGAGAAACTCGTGATGAGTCTGGCGAAGATAGTCGACTTTGTTCACGCCGGCAGCCCGTTCTCAAGCGGGGGAGTTGAACAGCGTTTGCCAGGCGACGATCACCAGTGGCAGCGCGCCCGCGATGACGGCAAACAGGGTGATTGACCGCGGTGGAGGATCGCGGCGCACCCGAATGACCACCGGCGTCAGCGTCAGACAGAGAAGGCCGGTCACCGTGGCGACCAGCAAGAACAAGCCGGGCACAAACGCGAACGGCTGAGCGCCGCCCGTTTCCGGCGGAAACTGCCAGAGGAGCAGCTCCGCTACCAGCGACACGGCGGTTGCGACCGCAGCCGCAATCGCCGTAAGCATCCAAGCAACGGTAAGAGCAAGACTACCCCGATCTTCGCCGGCTGCGCGCAGCCGCCGCGACGAAGATTTGGGCTGCTGTTTCTTTTTGCGTGACATGGCCCCCGCCTCGCCCGGTCGCCCTTGGTGCGCCGAGCGACGCATATCTTACCGCGGCATCAAGAAAATGCACGCGGTCAGGACTGCACGCAATCGATGGCCAGATTGCCAGACGCGGCGCTTACAGGCCGTAGTAGTGAACCGTCACGTCGCCGCGACGATCGAACACTACCTTCAGGTAGAAACCGCAGCACCACGAGTACTCGACGACGTCGCGCTTCAAGAAGCCCTTGTAGCAGCAAACCTTCGGCTCGCCTTCGCAGCAGCAGGGGACGCACACCGGCACTTCGACCAGGCAGCAGGTGCAAGGATCCTTCACTTGCAGGATGATCTGCTTCGTCTTGCAGGGGTCAAAGCACTTGCAACCCTTGTGATGACGGTAGTCGATGCAGGGCGGGCAGCACTTCGGAGCACAGGTCACAACCGGCGTGGCACAACCCGGATCGCCTTTCGCCCAGGAGGTATTCGCGGCGAAGACAAGAGCAAAGAAGACACCAACGATGCAGAGCGAGCGCGTAAACATGGTGCGTACCTCGAGGGACAAAAGCGAACAAAGCTGACGGAACAACCCCTACAATCGCTAAAGCTTGACAAAATCTTCCCGCTTCGCAAGGGGCCATACAACTCCAGCGGGGCCTATTTCCGCGTCGAACGCGGTGCTCAGGCAGCGTTATTTGCACCTCGCGCCTGGATGACCTAGAGTTTCCCTGCCAAGGTAATACTCCTCTTGCGCCTTGGCACAACGGCCGTTCGGCCCGACTTATCAACTGAAAAAATACTCGTCGCAGCGCCTGTCTGGGCGTGGCGGCGAAGACTGCTCATCCCTCAAGCACATTGGTATTCGCCATGAGTGTCGTTGCTGCGCCGGCTGCCTGGTTGCCAGTCCAGGAGACTGCTGCTGAATTTCGCAACGAGTGCACGGCGCTCGAACAATTCGTCGACAAGCTGCTGCACGATCTCGACTATCTGCGGCTGGAGATCGAGCACAAAGCCGACGAGCTTGAGCAGGCGCACGAACAGCTCGCCGAACGCAGCCGGCAGTTGGAAGAGCAGCGAGCGTTGTCCGAACGGCTCAGCTCGCATCTGGAGCGGCAAGAGACGCAGCTCGACCTGGCGCTCGGCGAGCTGCGGGAGCTGCGGCAGCAACTCGATCAATACAAACAACAAGCCGGCCAGGTGGTCGCCCGCGACGACGGAGCAGCGGAAGTTCGGCCCACATGGCTCGCCGAAATTAAGGATCTCCGCACGCAGCTCGGCGAAGCGCAAAGCGAGTTGACCAACGCGCTGCAACGCGCCGCGGAGTCGGCCGCCGAGGCGAGCAATGCGGCGCAGGGCGATTCCGGCGGCGAAGCTCGCGCGGCCTGGCTGCAGGAGCGAGTCGAACTGGAAAGCGAATTGGAACTTGTTCGCGGCCGAGCAGCCGAGCTTCAAGACCTGGTCGACGCCCAGCGTCGCGAGCTGGCCGAGGTGCGCAGCGAAATGTCGAACGAGCTGCGGCAACTGCGGCGGCTCATCGAGCAGCAGGCCGAAGTGCTGGCCCGTTCCGGCGGCCCAGCTTCTCCGGCGACGCCGCTCGAAGCGGAACTCGACGCCAGCGACGCCGCCGGAGACGACCCGGTGATGAACTCGGTCGCCGCACAATTTGCCCGTTTGCAGAAAGACATGGCTCAGCGTCGGAAGAAGAAATAGGCCCGAGGAGCATTCGGCTCCGGCGCACGAAGAGCCAGCCGACCAGCACCCAGCAGGAGCAGCAGCAGGCTCGATATGCGAATCCAAATTCCTTCCCTGACGACGTCAGCCGTCGGAGCCGCAGTCCCCGCTTCGCTGGCTGCGGGTTGGGCGACCGACCATTTCGTCCTCGGCGCCGGCGGCGCTTTTGCCGGACTCTGTTTTCTCGCCGCTCAGCGTGGCAGCCTGCTGCGGCCGAAGCCCTCGGAACACGCTTCCGCCCCAGCCAGCGCCGCCGATCGGCCCGTGGAGCGTGATCGTTCGAAGCGTCGTCAGGCGGACGACACCGAAGATCTTGCCGAGCGGCTGATTCAACAGGGGCGTTACGCCTTGCTGCTTCGCCCCCAAATCGCTGCCACGCTCGACAGCGAAGTGCGCGAGCTGGCTCAGAAGCATCTCGACGACGCGATGGCGGTGGTTCCGCAGGGGCCCGTCGCCATGCGCACGTTTCGTTACGACGAACTGCCAGACAATCAAAAGTCGAGCGGCGAACGGCTGGTGCATGTCGACGGCTATCTGCTCGATCGCTACCCCGTAACGAACGCCCAATACCAACAGTTCGTCGACGATGGCGGCTACGAACAAATGCCCCTGTGGGATGAAGCCATCTGGCCCGCCGTGCTCGGCTTTGTCGACAAGACCGGCCAGCCGGGGCCCCGCTTCTGGCAGAACGGAGAATACCCTGCCGCGAAGCACGACCACCCGGTCACCGGCGTCTGCTGGTACGAAGCGGCAGCCTACGCCCGCTGGGCCGGAAAACGCTTGCCCACCGATCCGGAATGGGTAAAGGCTGGCAGTTGGCCCGTTCCGGCGGAAGGGGGGCACATGATCCAGCGCAAGTACCCATGGGGGGACGCGATGAACCGGGGGAACGTCCGCCTGTGGCAAGATGCGGGCGGTGGGGCGCTCGACACGGTTCCCGTGACGGCCACTCCGGCCAGCGCCAGCGTTAACGGAATCCATCAGCTCATCGGCAACGTGTGGGAGTGGACGAGCAGCAGCTATGGCGCGTGGGATCCGCCGGCGCTCAAGGTCGAAACGGCGATGCCGATGAAGAGCCTTCGCGGCGGCGCCTTCGACACCTATTTCGAAACGCAGTGCACTTGCCAGTTTCAAAGCGGCGAGAGCCCACTCGCCCGTAAACACAACATCGGTTTCCGCTGCGCGGTTGGATTCTGCGACCTGGTGACCGACGACGTGGAATCGACCAAGGAGCCGGAGGAGGCGCTCGTATAGCGGTAGTGGAGAAACTGAAACAGCGAGGCGAATGCGCGTAGTGGTTTTGGGGTCAACCAAGCAATCGGGATGCGGCCGAGCGTCGAGGTCGAGCGCAGCCACCAACGGGAAACGACGAAATGCGAGCGAACGGCATTCTGGAGATGGATTCGTACCGCCTGGCGCAATACACCGTGCCAGCTCCGTGCTACATCTGCGGCGGCGGGAACAATTTTGACGCGGAGTTGTGTCGGCATTGCTATGCGCCGATGGCGCTGGCCCATCAGGCCGCCTCGCAAAAGATTCATCCGCGAATGATCGCAGCCATCGGGTCGTCGGGGGCGGGCAAGACGGTCTACCTCGGCATGCTCACCGACATGCTCTCCAAGCAAGTCGAGCCGATGCAGCTCCTCGCGCGCGGGGCGTTCTCGATCGGCTTGCAGGAAAAAACGATGGCGGCCCTGTCGCGGTGCGAATTTCCCGCCAAGACGCCGAACGAACCCGACCGCTGGAACTGGATGCATTGCCAGGTGCTCCGCGGCCGGCAAAAGCCGGTGGAGCTGATCATGCCCGACCTGGCTGGCGAATCGCTGCTGGAAGAAATCGACCACCCCAACACCTACCCGGTCATTCGCTCCTTTCTCGGCAAATGCTCCGGAGTGCTGGTGCTGGTCGACGCTCCGCGGGTCGAACAAGGGCAGACGGACGAAGATTTTCACACGATGAAGATCGTCAGCTATCTGCTCGAGCTTCAAGCCGACAAAAAGACCGGCTGGGGGACGCGGCCCGTGGCTTTACTCTTCACCAAGGCGGACGAGTGCGAACACTGCTTTGACGATCCGATGCAATTCGCCCGTCGGCACACGCCAGGCCTGTTCCAGCAATGCCGCGAACGCCTGAAGCGGCATCGCTTCTTCGGCACCGGCGTGGCGGGGGCCTGCGGCTATCGGCGGGAATCGCACGGCGGACAGGTGCATGTGCCGCTGCGAATCGAGCCGCGCGGCATTGTCGAGCCGTTCCAGTGGCTGGTGGAAGAATTGGCCAAGTCGTAGACCGGTCCGCAGAGCATCGAGAGAGCGTCGGAACGCTCGACGGCAATTGTCAGCACCCCTGAATCCCCATGCGCGTTGAACAGGCAATCTTCACATCGATTCGCGGCGAGCGACTGGACGGTTACCAGTTGGCGGCGATGAGCTCTGGCGTCGACGCCGAACTTGCCCGTCGGCTAACGCCTTGGGGCCCCGCGCACGATTCGTTGCTCGATCCGTCGCCGGGGGCGGTGAGCATCAATTTCCATCCGCTCGACGAAGCCTGGTTCGTCCTCTCGCGCACGGTTCGCCAGGGGGACGAATACAGCGGGCGCGGCGGCGGCCGAATCGTGACCCACTTCTTTCTGCTGGTGCGTGAAACGCTCGAGCGTTTTGCCAACTATCCGCTCGCCGTGCTCCGGGCGCTGGTTGCGGCCGGGCGGACGCGGCTTCCCGACCCGATCCCCAATCGGCTATTGTCGTTCACCCTGGCGGGACGGGCCAACAATCCGTTCGCCGGCGGGAAGGAGGAAGAGGAAGTCGATCCCCAGGCGCTCACGGCGCTCGCCGACCTGGTGCGCCGCGAATCGCCGGCGTCGGTCGTTTGTTCCGAGCCGGCGGAGACCTGGCTGCGGGCGCTCTTTGCCCAGCTTGAACCTGAGCAGCGGTTGCAGGCGTCGTTCACGACAGGTCTGAGGCCCACCGCCTGCCGCCCATTCTTGATTTCGGTGGTACCGGACGATCCGGCGCTACTGCGACAATCGCAGCGCACCGGCGGAACGGTCGTTCACCTTTCGCAGCCGGCGCTTGCCAATTAGAGCCGCCTTAACTGGACCGCCGGGCACGATCTTGATTACCAGGCGGGCCTAGGCCGACGTGGCAGCCTGCAATTTGGCCCGGTGCTCTTCCATCATCTGCCTGAACTTGCGGAACAGATACCGGCTGTCGTGCGGGCCAGAGGACGACTCCGGATGGTACTGCACGCTGAAGGCTGGCACTTCGCGATGCTTGAGGCCGGCGACCGTGTTGTCGTTCAGGTTGCGGTGCGTCACCTGCAGGCACTCGGGCATCGATTTCTCATCGACCGCAAAGCCGTGGTTCTGCGCGGTGATTTCGACCTTGCCGGTCTCTTCGTTCAGCACCGGCTGATTGGCGCCTCGGTGGCCGAACTTGAGCTTGAACGTCTGCGCCCCGCAGGCGAGCCCCAAAAGCTGGTGCCCGAGGCAAATGCCGAAGACCGGCGCCTTGCCGAGGACGCCCCGAATGGTTTCGTGAGCGTAGGTAAGCGGCTCCGGATCGCCAGGGCCATTCGACAGGAACACGCCGTCCGGCTTGAGGGCCAGGACTTCCTCCGCCGTGGCGGTGCCCGGAAGGACCGTCACCCGACAGCCTTCGTCTTCCAGGTGCCGGGCGATGTTCCATTTCATGCCGTAGTCGAGCGCCACGACATGCAGGTCGCACGACTTTTCCTGGTTCGCCTCGACCGGCAATTTGGCCCAATGGCTGAGGCCCCCCTTCCACTCGGCGGGGCGTTCGGGGATGACTTCGCGCACCAGGTCGCGTCCGACGAGGCCGGGGCTGTTCTTGGCCTTTTGCACCAGGCTGGCGTCATCCAGATCGACCGTCGAGAGCACGCCCTTCATGGCGCCGACCGTTCGCAGCCGGCGGACCAGCGCACGCGTATCAATATCGGCGATGCCGACGATGCCGTGCTGCTTCAGGTAGTCGCTGAGCGATTGCTCCGAGCGAAAGTTGCTCGGCCGTTCGCTGTACTGCTTCACGACGAAGCCGGAAAGATGGGGCTTTGCGCTTTCGACATCTTCGGCATTGACGCCGTAGTTGCCCATTTCGGTGTAGGTCATCGTGACGATCTGACCGCGGTAACTTGGATCGGTCAGGATCTCTTGATAACCGGTCATCGAGGTGTTGAAACACACCTCGCCATCGACCTCGCCCGTCGCGCCGAACGAGATTCCCGTGTAAACCGTTCCGTCTTCCAGGGCAAGCTTGGCAATCTGCGTCATGAAAGTTCGTTTTCCGCGATCCAGAAAGATTCGTTTTCCAATTCGCCTGCGCTCTCGCGCGATGCGTTAGCGCGACGATTGAGCACTGCGACCGCTACCACCTGCACGACTAGCATCACAACGCGTTGTGCGGGACCACGAAGTGCGAGGTTCCTAAAGTCCTGTGCGCTCCTCTCCCGATACCCAATACACGGCTGTGGGTCTTCGGGTGCGGCGAAAGCCGAATCCGGACAGCCAATCCGAAAGGGTTCCTGTTGCGGCGAGCAGGAACCCTTTCTTTTTGCGCTGACGGCGACCTCTGGCGAGCGGCGCGCAACGGTACCGCGAAGCTCGAACGATTTTAGCGGCGAGCATCGACTTCGACTAGGAGCGCCGTACGCGCAGCTTGAGTCGAAGTTGTCGAATCGCGCGAAATTCAGCGCCGGCGACTCGCAAGCCTGGCCAAAGAAAAAGGGCGAAGCCATGCTTCGCCCTTGATCGGATCCACTCCACCTTTCAGGCGGCGCCGCGGCTCAGGAGCCTCCAGCCACCGCAGTTTGGGCCGAAGGACGGGCTTTTTCCCGTTCCAGCACGCGGCCGATCTGGCGCACGGCCTGCCGCAAGCGGTTTTCGTTTTCGACCAGCGCCATGCGCAGGTAGCCTTCGCCTGCGGCGCCGAAGCCGGTTCCCGGGCTGGCGGCGACATTCGCCTCTTCCAGCAATTTCATGGCGAAATCGACCGAAGACATTTGGCTGGCCCACGGTTCCGGATACTTCGCCCAGACAAACATCCCGGCTCGGGGGGTGGCGACTTCCCAGCCTTGCTTGCGCAAGCCTTCGAGCAGCAGGTCGCGGCGGGCTTCATAGATTCGCGACTGTTCTTCCACGCGAGCGTCGGTGTGCCGCAGGGCCACAATCGCCGCAATCTGGATCGCCTGGAACAGGCCGTAGTCGTAGTAGCCCTTGATGGTTCCGAGCGCTTTGACGAGTTCCGCGTTGCCCGAGCAGAAGCCAACACGCCAGCCGGCCATGTTGTACCCCTTGCTCATGGTCGTGAACTCGACCCCCACGTCCTTCGCTCCCGGCGCGGCCAAAAAGCTCGGCGGCGTATAACCGTCGAACGCCACGTCGGCGTAAGCGAAATCGCTGATCACCATGAAGCCGTATTTTCGAGCCAGCTTCACCAGTTCGACATAGAACCAAGGCTCGACCGTCACGCTCGACGGGTTATGCGGGTAGTTGACCACGACCAGCTTCGGCCGCGGGAACAAGTGTTCGCACGTGTAGGCGATGTTGGAGAGAAACTTCTCCGTATCGGCCACTTCCAGGGCGATGGCGCTGCCGCCAGCCATCGTGATGGCGTGCATGTGCGCCGGGAAATAGGGGGACGGAATGATCGCCGTGTCGCCGTTGCCGATCGTCGCCAAAATCAGGTGGCTGAACCCCTCTTTCGAGCCGATCGTCACGCAGATTTCGGTCTCGGGGTCGAGCCGGACGCCGAATTTCTTGAAGTACTTGGCGGCGACTTCCCGCTTCAGGTTGAGAATGCCGGTCGCCTTGCTGTAGCCGTGGTTGTTCGGATCGCGAGCCGCCTCGGCGAGCTTGTGAATCACAATGTCGGCCGGAGGCTCGCTCGGGTTGCCCATCCCCAAGTCGATGACATCTTGCCCAGCTTTACGCTTGGCGTGCAAAAGCGCGTTCACCCGTGCTAGCACGTAGGGGGGCAGCTTCTGCAGGCGGTCGGCGAGATGAATCTTGAACGGCGTCTGAGATTCGCCGTTCGTGGCGTTTACTTTGGCGTTTGAACTGCCCATGGACTGACTCTGGGACGTTTCGTTCCCAAATCAACGAGGAGGGTTTCCACCTAGGGTCCAAGATACTCATCGGGCAGGATCTGCGGTAGGGAAAACAAATCCGCTACGGCCGCATCAACTTAACGCGCGCCCGCGCCCGAGCTTGCTCAGGACAGATTTCCTCGCCCGAAGTTCACGCCACCACTAGGGAGGGGTGAAGCTGCAGGGAGGAAATCCGTACCTCCCTCCAATTCTGTATAGGCAGGTCGCCCGCTGCGATACCCATTTCG
>Ga0182743_1003608_pt1 | contig 12281 bp, 14 predicted proteins | sample eDN3rd30CKraftOP_FD_128522 | JGI IMG/M metagenome (GOLD analysis project Ga0182743, IMG submission 128522) | Enriched Organic Plus compost microbial communities from Emeryville, California, USA - eDNA 3rd pass 30_C Kraft OP (version 2) (version 2) ... | reverse complement strand
TCCAGCACGCCCTCGACGCTGATGCTGCTGCTGGAAGTCACCCGGAAGCCGTCCTGGATGGGATGGCGCGCGACCTCGCCGCCCTGCCCCTGCCACGCCGCGACCACGCAGTCGCTGTAGTCCTGCGCATTGCGCGCGGACGAGCCGTAGAAGACGGGATCGCGCTTGGCGAGATCGTCGCCGGTCGCGCAGCCGGCCAACGCCAGCAGCCCCAGCATCGCAGCGGCGGCAAGAGGGAATTTCATCGGTATCGGACTCCGGAATGAATGAGGAATGTGCCGGGACTATAGCGCAGGACCCCGTCACGCACGGCCTGGCGGGCGCTTGCGCCGGCGCCGCGCACACGGCCTGCCGCCGCATGCGGCTCCACCGGGAAACAGGGTGCCTCAGGCCTTGGGCGGGCGTTGCGCCGACTTGGGCCGGAAGGCCTGCACCACCTCGGGCTGCGTCTCGGCGTACGGACCGCCGATCAGGTCGATGCAGTACGGCACGGCCGCGAAGATGCCCGGCACCAGCACCTGGCCATCGGCGCCGCGCAGGCCCTCCAGGGTCTCGCGGATGGCCTTGGGCTGGCCGGGCAGGTTGATGATCAGGGCGGCGTGGTCGGCCGTCTCGCGGATCACCGCCACCTGCCGCGAGAGAATGGCCGTGGGCACGAAGCGCAGGCTGATCTGGCGCATCTGCTCGCCGAAGCCCGGCATCTCGCGCGAGGCTACGGCCAGCGTGGCCTCGGGCGTGACGTCGCGGCGCGCCGGGCCGGTGCCCCCGGTGGTCAGCACCAGGTCGCAGCCGCACACGTCCACCAGTTCGGCCAGGGTGGCCGAGATGCCGGCAGCCTCGTCGGGAATCAAGCGCTCGACGGCCTGCCACGGCGAGGCCAGCGCGCCGTCCAGCCAGTCGCGCAGGGCCGGCAGGCCTTGGTCCTGGTAGACGCCGGAGGAGGCGCGATCGGAAATCGAGACCAGGCCGACGATCAGTTCATCGGGATGGCGGCGGACGATGGGAGCGGCTTGGGACATGGCATGCAGGCGTAAGGGCTTGAGGAAAACGGGGGGAAGGCCGCCGCGCGGCGGCCTTCCCCACCGATGCTACCGCATGCCGGGTCGAAGCCTTACGGCAGAAGCGCGCGCAGCAGGGCATAGCCGGCCACCCCCAGCAGCACCGCCGCGCCCGTGTTGGACCAGCGGCGCGCCGCGAACACCGTGATCGCCAGACCGCCCAGATAGGCCGCCGGACGCCCGGCCCCCTCGGGGAGCAGATCGGGCACGATCACCGCGGCCGCGATGCCGGCCAGCAGCGCCGGCCCCAGCACGGCCAGCGCCGATCCCTCGCGCGACAGCGCCTCCAGCAGCCGGCTGCGGGCCGATAGCAGGAATGGCAGCGCGCGCGTCAGGTACGTGATGGCCCCCATGGCGGCCACGGCCGCCCAGAACTCCAATTCTGCCGTCATGCGGCCCTCCGCAGCGCGTGCACCAGGCAGCCCGTCGCCGCCCCGGCCAGGATGGCCAGCGTGGGATGGCCCGCCGCCGTCACCGCGGCCGCGCAGGCCAGCGCGGCACCAACCGGCAGCCAAAGCCCGCGCCGCAGGCTCTGGGCCACCAGCGCGGCGAACAGGGCCGGCAGCGCGAAGCGCATGGCCTCGGCCAGCATCGGAAAACCCGCCTCCAGTCCCCCGCCGGCATAGGCGCCCACCGCCGTGCCGCCCACCCAGGTCGCCCACGCCCCCAGGCCCAACGCGGCCAGCCACGGCTGGCGCCGGTCCGCCGGCACGGCCTCGATGCGCTGCCATGCCGTGGCGAAGACCTCGTCGGTCAGCAGGAAGGCGGTGCGCAGCCGCCCGCCCAGCGCCTCGGGCAGGAAGCGCGAGAGCAGCGGCCCATACAGCAAATGGCGGGCATTCAGCAGCGAACACAGCGCCACCACCCATGGCCAGGGCGTGCCGGCCTTGATGGAAGCCAGCAGCAGGAACTGGCTGGCGCCGGCATAGACCAGCGCCGACACCAGGATGGCCTGCAGCGGGGTCAGGCCGGCCGCGGTGGCGGCGATGCCGAATGTCATCGCCACGGGGAAATAGCCGATCATCACGGGCAGGCAGGCCTTCAGGCCATCGCGGCGCGCCTGGCCGGGCTGCGCGGTCGGCGCCTGCGCGCCGGCGGGGGTCTGCATCGGGGACTCCTGTACACGTCGGAAAACGGTGCCGCCAGTGTAGCGGCGCCCGCGACGTCATCCGTGCAGGTGCCGACGGGGATCGAACGCCAGGTCCTGCGCCATGCGGCGGTAGGCTGCCTTGGCTGCCTCGCTGTCGGCCGGCGGCAGGATCACCTCCAGCACCAGATACAGGTCGCCCGGCGGGTTGCCGGGAATGCCGCGCCCTTTCAGGCGCAACCGGCTGCCGTTGTGCGAACCGGGGGGCACGCGGACCTCGACCGGGCCGCCGGGCGTGGGCGCCTGTACGGAAGCGCCCAGCGCGGCCTCCCAGGGCGCCACGGGTAGCGTCAGCGACAGATCGCGGCCTTCGGCGCGATACAGGCGATGCGGCTTGAAGCGGATCTCGAGATACAGGTCGCCGTTGCCTGCGCCTCCCTGGCCCGGCAGCCCCTGGCCCGCCAGGCGGATGCGCTGGCCCTCGCGCACGCCGGCCGGGATGCGCACGCTGAGGGTGCGCGTGCGGATCTGCTGCCGGCCCTGCGCGTCGGGCGCCAGCCCACGCAGGCTGACTTCGCGCGTGGCGCCATGCAGCGCGTCGTCCAGGTCGACCTCGATGACGGCATGGTGATCTTCGCCGCGCTCGGGATATTCGTGCCAGACGTCGCGCGCGCGGCCACCGAACAGCGACTCGAAGAACTCGCTGAACCCCGCCGCATCCCCCGCGTCGCGGAACTCGAAACCCGTGTCCCAGCCAGGCGGCGCCCGGAAGCCCTCGCCGGTCGCCACCCCCGCGCCCAGGCGGTCGTAGGCGGCACGCCTCTCGGGATCGCCCAGCACCGCATTGGCCTCGTTGACCTCGCGCATGCGCGCCTCGGCGTCGGGCTCCTTGCTGACGTCGGGGTGATATTTGCGGGCAAGCCTGCGGTAGGCGCGCCGGATATCCTCGTCGGTAGCGGTTCGCGCCACGCCCAGAATGCCGTAGTAGTCCTTGAACTCCATGTGCCGGCTCTCTCGTAGGGATGGGGCCGGCGGCGGCAGCCTGCGTCGCGCCGGCCTCGAATGCGTTGCAGATGGGGGCGTGGCGCGGATTCTTCAACGCGGCGGGCCGGCTGCGGGCCCCGCCCGTCCGACCCCGGACGCGCGGCCCGGTTCTATACTGCGCGACGCAACCCCGCTCTGCCTTGCTGGCGGCCCGCGCCGCTTTCCTACAGGACACCTCATGCTGGACATCATCGACGCCGACTTCAGCCGCCCCGAACACGGACAGGCCGTGGTGGCGCTGCTGGACGAATACGCCCGCGACCCCATGGGCGGGGGCGAACCGCTGGCCGAGGCCTCGCGCCGCGGCCTGGTCGAGGCCCTGGCCTCGCGGCCATGGGCGCACGCGCTGCTGGCCTACGTCGACGGCGAGCCGGCCGGGCTGGCGATCTACTTCGAGGGCTTCTCCACCTTCGCGTGCAAGCCGCTCGTCAATCTGCACGACTTCATGGTTGCGCAACGCCATCGCGGCCGCGGCGTGGCGCAGCAGCTGCTGGCCGCGCTGGAGGCCGCTGCCCGCCGGCTGGGCTGCTGCAAGATCACGCTGGAAGTGCTGGAAGGCAACGGTCCGGCCAAGGCACTCTACCGCAAGATGGGCTACGCCGGCTACCAACTGCAGCAAGCCAACGGCCAGGCCCTGTTCTGGCAGAAGAAACTCGACGCCTGAGGACACCGCCATGCACATGCAGGACATTCCCTTCGGCACCACCGACTGGGCCGAGATCGAACCCACCGAACACCCCGGCGAAACCGGCCGCGCGCTGTGGCGCACGCGCCAGTTCGGAGCCATCCGCGTGCGCATGGTCGAATACTCGCCCGGCTACCTGGCCGACCACTGGTGCACCAAAGGCCACATCCTGTACTGCCTGGAAGGCGAGCTGCATACCGAGCTGCAGGACGGCCGGACCTTCGTGCTGCGCCCCGGCATGAGCTACCAGGTGGCCGACGACGCCGAGCCGCACCGCTCGTCCACCACGGGGGGCGCCCGCCTGTTCATCGTGGACTGAGTAAGATACCCTGTGCAGGCGCGGCCCCCCGGCGGCCGCACTACCCCCTGCCGGAGATCCTTCTTGGCTTCCCCCCTTACCCTGTACGTCGACGCGGCCTTCCTCAGTCCCTATGCCATGTCGGCCTTCGTCGCCCTCACCGAGAAAGGGCTGCCCATCCAGCTGCGGCCGGTCGACCTCGAATGCGGCGAGCAGCACCTGCGCCCCTACCTGACGCGCTCGATCACCGGCCGCGTGCCCGCGCTGACGCACGATGGCTTTCATTTGTCCGAATCCGGCGTCATCGCGCAGTACCTGGAAGACACCTACCCGGCGCCCGAGTATCCGGCGCTGTATCCCGCCGACCGGCGCGCGCACGCCGAGGCGCTGCAGATGCAGTCGTGGCTGCGCAGCGACCTGGCGGCGCTGCGCGACGAGCGCCCCACCGAAGTCGTCTTCCACAACCAGGCGGGACACCCCCTGTCCGACGCCGGGCACGCGGCCGCGGCCAAGCTGATCCGCGTGGCCGGCACGCTGCTGGCGCATGGCGGCCCACACCTGTTCGACACCTGGAGCATTGCCGACGTCGACCTGGCGCTGATGCTGCGGCGCCTGGCCTGTGCCGGCGACGACCTGCCAGCAGAGCTGCGGGCCTATGCCGAAGCCCAATGGCGGCGCCCGTCGATCCAGCTGTGGCTGCGCCACAACGCCGACGCGCGCGCCTGAGGCCGCCATGCAGCTCCTGGACCACGTGTCGATCGCCGTGCCCGACCTCGCGGCGGTCCGCGCCTTCTACGACGCAGTAATGGCCGCGCTGGGTGCGGCCAAGGTCTACGACGAGCCGGACGCCCTGGGCTACGGCGAACGCTGCCGCCCCGGCGACGACGCGCACACCTATCTGGCCGTGTACCAGCGCGCCGGCGCGCACGCCCATGATGGACGCCACTGGTGCTTCAAGGCCCCGAGCCGGGCCGCCGTGCGCGCCTTCCATGCCGCCGCGCTGGCGCACGCAGGCACCGACGGCGGCGCCCCCGGGCTGCGGCCGCATTACCACGCGCACTACTACGCGGCGTTCGTCGCCGATCCCGCCGGCAACCGGCTGGAGGCGGTCTGCCACGCGCCGGAACCGGCGTAACCCGGCCAATGTTCGCCGACCTGCACCACCTTTCGCACCACGCCGCCTGGCGGCGCCAGCTGGAGGCGCTGCTGGAATCGGCCGGCGACGGCATCTACGGCATCGACCTGCGCGGGCGCTGCATCTTCATCAACGGCACCGGCGCGCGCATGCTGGGCTACACGGCCGACGAAATCGTCGGCCGCAACATGCACTACCTCATCCACCACTCGCGCCAGGACGAAACCCTGATCCCGCTGTGCGACTGCCGCATCTTCCGGGCCTTTCGCGACGGCCGCGGCGAGCAGGCCGACGACGAGGTCCTGTGGCGGCGCGACGGCAGCTGCTTTCCGGCGCGCTACGCCTCGCATCCCATCCTGGAGGGCGAACAGGTCGTGGGCGCGGTGGTGACGTTCTCCGACATCTCCGAGCGCAAGCGCATCGAACGCGAGCTGCAGGCCAGCCATGCACTGCTGGAGCGCCGCGTGGCCGAGCGAACGGCCGAGCTGAGCAGCGCGCATGCCTCGCTGCGCAAGCTCAGTTCGCACCTGAGCACACTGCGCGAGGAAGAGCGCGCCCACATCGCGCGCGACATCCACGATGACCTGGGCGCCTCGTTCACCGCGCTGCAGCTCGACCTGAACTGGCTGCGCCAGCAACTGCACGGCCAGCCCGACTTGGCCGGCCACGTGGGCCGCATGCTCGACGTGACGCAGGCCGCGATGGGCGCCACCCGGCGCATCCTGAACGACCTGCGGCCTGTCGTGCTGGACCACCTGGGCCTGTGGGCCGCGCTGGAGTCCCTGCTGCAGGACGTGCAGGCCCGCAGCGGCCTGCGCTGCACCTTCATGTGCAGCCCCGGGGCCGAACGCCGGCGGCTGGGCCGCGCGGCCGAGATCGAGGTCTACCGGATCGTGCAGGAACTGCTGACCAACGTGCAGCGGCACGCCGAGGCCACGCAGGTCAGCCTGACGGTGGAAGGCGACGCGAGCGGATTGACCCTGACGGTGCAGGACGACGGCCGCGGCATGCAGGTGCCGAGCCGACCCTCCACCTTCGGCCTGCTGGGCATCGGCGAACGCGCCCATGCCATCGGCGGCCAGATCGCCATCGACAGCGCGCCGGATGCGGGCACCCGCGCGCGCCTGCACCTGCCGGGCGTCTAGCCGCTGCCAACTCCACAAGGAACCCCATGGCCGCCAGCGTCCTGATCGTCGACGACCACATGATCATCCGGCGCGGCCTGCGCCAGATCCTCGCAGACGCGCCACACATCGGCGACATCGGCGAGGCCGCCGACGGCCCCTCGGCCTTGCGCGAACTGCGCAGCCGGCCCTGGCACGTGATGCTGCTGGACATCGCGCTGGGCGAGCGCGACGGGCTGGACCTGCTGAAGACCGCGCGCGCGGAGTTTCCCTCGCTGGGCGTGGTGATGCTGTCGGTCTATCCCGAAACCCAGTTCGGCGTGCGGGCGATCCGCAGCGGCGCGCACGCGTACCTGAACAAGGGCTGCGATCCCGGGCAGATCCTCGCGGCCATCGCCAAGGCGGCCGAAGGCGGGCTGTACATCACGCCCGAAGTGGCCGAACTGCTGGCGCACGACGTGCGGCGCAAGCCGACCGACACGCCGCACGAGGCCCTGTCCAACCGCGAGTTCCAGGTGCTGCAGCTGCTGGTGCGTGGCCGGTCGGTCTCCGAGATCGCGGAGCAGCTTGCCCTGTCGGGCAACACCATCTCCACCTACCGGGCCCGCGTCTTCGACAAACTGGGCGTCAGGAGCCTGGTGGAACTGGTGGAATACGCCAACCGGCACGGCCTGACGTAGGCCGGGCCCTACACGACCGGCGATGCGCCGCCGTCGACGTTGATGGCGGTGCCCGTCACGTACGACGCCCAGTCCGACGCCAGGAAACAGGCAACCGCCGCGAACTCGTCCGCGCGCCCCACCCGGCCCATGGGGATGCCCCGGCCCAGGTCCTGCAGCACCTGCTGCAGCGGCACCCCGAGCGCATCGGCCCGGCGCACCCATTGGTCGCTCTCGATCTTGCCGACCAGCAATCCGTTGACCAGGATGTTGTCCGGCGCCCCCTCGGCCGAGAGCGCCTTGGTCAGCGCCATGCCGGCCGCACGTGACACGGAGGTCGGCAGCGATCCCGCGCCCGGCGCCTTCGCGCCCACGTTCAGCACGTTGATGACGCGGCCCCAGCGGCGTTCGCGCATCTGCGGCCACGCCAGCCGGATCAGCCGGATGGCGGCGAACAGTTTCAGGTCCAGGTCGGCCTGCCACGCCTCGTCCGAGACCTCGGCAAACGGTCCGGCGGCCGAAACACCCGCGTTGTTGACCACGATGTCCACCTGGCCGAAGACCCGCATCGCCTCGTCGTACAGCGTGCGCACGCCGTCGGCCGTGGCGACGTCGCAGGCCACCGCGTGCACGCGGCCCGCGCCACGGCCGGCCAGCGCCTCGCGCGCGGCATGCAGGGGCGGTTCGCTGCGCGCCGCAATCACCACGTCGGCGCCGCATTGAACATAACGGTCGGCGATCGCCAGGCCCAGGCCCTTGCTGGCGCCCGTCACGATGGCGGTGCGCCCCTGCATACGAATTTCCATAGCCGCTCTCCCTGGTCGGACATTGCAGATTTGCGCCCAGTGTAGGGCAGGCGTCAAGCGTCAGGCCGCACCGATAGCCCGGCCGGGCTCCTGACACACCTCGCGGCAGAATTCCAGGAAGGCCTGCACGGCGGCGGACGGCAGGCGTCGCGACGGCCGCACGGCATAGAGCGGATACGTCTCGCTGTGCCAGTCGGGGAACAGGTCCACCAGCGTGCCATTGGCCACCAGGTGCCCCACGCCCAACTCCAGCATCTGCGCCACCCCCCCGCCGGTCACGCAGGCCTGGATCAGGGTATCGACGTCGGCCAGCGTCAGCCGGCCCGTGGTGGCCACGTGCAACACCTCCTTGCCGCGGTGGAACTCCCAAGGATACGGCTTGCCGCGCCGCGGATCGATGAACTGGATGCAGTTGTGCCCGGTAAGCCCGGTGGGTGTGCGCGGACGTCCGTACCGCTTGATGTAGGACGGGGCCGCCACGGTCAGCACGCGCGTCTCGAGCAGCAGGCGCGAGGACATGCCCGAGGCCCGCTGCGGACCGAAGCGCACCGCCACGTCCACGCCCTCGGCCACCAGGTCGCCCACATCGGGAAGCTGCAGCACGGTGAGATCCAGCTCGGGATAGCGGTCGGCAAACTGCACCAGGCGCGCCGCCATTGCGTACTGGGCAAACAATGGATTCAGGCTGACGCGCAGCTTGCCGCGCACCGCCTCTGCCGCGCCCGCCACCACGTTGGCGGCATCCTCGATGCCGGACAGGTGCGGCGCAGCCAACTGGTACAGCCGCGCCCCCTCTCCCGTGAGGTGCAGGGCGCGCGTCGTGCGATCGAGCAGCCGCACGCCGATGCGTGCCTCCAGCCGCGAAACCGCGCGGCTGACACCGGAGGCCGACAAGCCCAGCACTTCTCCTGCTCGCGTGAAACTGCCGGTCTCGACCACCGCCGCCAGCACGCTCATTCCGGACAGCAGCCTGCCATCGAATCCCATCGCCTCACCTTTGCTTTTTAGCAAAAATGTTATGAACAACACTATCTTAATCAAAACTCAGGCAGGCCCTATCTTTCATCCCCACGACGCGGCGCATCGGCCGCGCGTCGATGATCGAATCCACGGAGCCCAACATGCCTGATCTCTCTCAGAAGCGCATTTTCAAGGGCGGCACCATCGTAACGATGGACGCCGACATTCCCAATCTCGCCATTGGCGACGTACTCGTCCAGGGGGACCGGATCGCCGCCATCGGCGCCCGCATCGCCACAGAGGATGCGGAGGTCATCGACGCCGCCGGCACCATCGTGCTGCCCGGCCTGGTCGACGCCCATCACCACGCCTGGCTCGGCGTCATGCGGCGGATGATGCCGGACGTCGACGACCTGTTCGCCTATATCGACGTGGTCGCCGAAAAGCTGGGCGCCCACTATCGTCCGCTCGACATGCACGTGAGCACCCGGCTGACGGCCGCAGCCTCGCTGGACGCGGGGATCACCACCATCATCGATGCCTGCCACAGCTCGCGCAGCCCCGAGCACACCGACGCGGCGCTCGACGCGCTGGCGTCGACCGGCATCCGCGCGCTGCACATGGTGGGTCCCGCCATGGACAAGCAAGCCAGCGCCGCACACCTGCCGGGCGACCTGGCGCGCCTGGCGCGGCAATGGAACGACGCGGACAGCCTGGTGCGCGTCGGCCTCTTTGGCCAGCTCAACCTGGACTGGTGGAAGGTTGCCCGCGGGCTGGACATGCGCATCCTGACGGAATTCATCGGCGACCTGGCCAAGCTGTCACCGGAATTCGCGCAGCCCGGCGTGCTGGGCGCGCACAACATCTTCAACCATTGCACGCGCCTGCCGCGGGAGACCTGGAGGCTGCTGGCCGATGCGGGCGTCAACGTCACGGTCAACCCGCGCTCGGACGCGCTGTTCGGCTTTGACGACGAAAGCTTCGCCTATCAGCAGGCGATCGAACACGGCCTCGCCCCGGCGCTGGGCATCGACCTGGACACCGCCTTCGGCAGCGACATGTTCGGCGAGATGCACGCCCTCTTCGGCCAGCAGCGCTCGGCCATGCGGTACCGCCGCCTGCGCGGCGAGGCCGACGCGCCCGCGCCCATCTCCGTAGAGGCGGTGCTGCGCGCAGCGACCGTCCATGGCGCGCGCGCCGCCGGGCTGGAGCGGTCCATCGGCACGCTGACGCCAGGCAAGCAGGCCGACATCATCATGGTGCGCACCGACGGCGTGGCCGTGTTCCCCGTCACCCATGCCATCGGCACGCTTGTGCAGGCGGTGGAGCGCGCCGATGTCGACACCGTGATGGTGGCGGGCAAGCTGCGCAAGCGTGCCGGCAGGCTGGTGGACGTCGACCTGGCCAGGCTGGCGGCCGATGCATCGGCCTCGCGCGACTACCTGCTCGCAGCCAGCGGCTACCGTCCCGGCCTGTTCGACAGCGCGGCGGCCCCGCGCCGGGCGACTGCCTGAGCATCGGCCGCCCTCGCACGGGCGGCCTTTCTTCCCTTGTGCATTCGGAGTCCACCTTGTCCACACTGACCGTGAAGACAGGCCGGGCCGGCGCCACGCCAGCTCACCTGCCTCGTCCCGCTCCCGCCGTCATCGCGGCACTGTTCTGCGGCTACATGGCCGTCGGCCTGCCACTGCCCGTCATTCCCCTCTTCATCCACGACCGGCTCGGCTTCAGCAGCCTGGTGGTGGGACTAGCCATCGGCATCCAGTTCCTCGCCACCGTGCTCACGCGCGGTTATGCCGGCCGCGTCACCGACCAGCATGGCGGCAAGCGCGCCGCCCTGCAGGGGGCGGCATTCTGCGCGCTCGGCGGCCTGCTGTACCTGGCCGCCGCATTGCCAGGCCTGGATCCCAGGGCCAGCCTCGCCATCATTGTCGTAGGGCGCTTGGCGGCCGGGCTGGGCGAGAGCCAGTTCGTCACCGGCTGCGTGTCCTGGTCCATTGCCTCGGTGGGCCCGCAGCGCGCCGGCATGTCGATGTCCTGGACCGGCATCGCGATGTTCGCCGCACTGGCGATCGGCGCGCCCGCCGGCATGGCGCTTTACCAGGGTGCGAGCCTGTCTGCCGCGATGGCGGCCTGCATCGCCGCACCGCTGCTGGCGGCGGCCATCGCCGTCGGCGCCACGCCGTATGCATCGCCGGCCGGGCAGCGGCTGCCGTTCCATCGCGTGCTCTGCCAGATCTGGCGCGAGGGCCTGGGCCTGATGCTGCAGGGCGTGGGCCTGGCGACCCTCACCGCCTTCGCCTCGCTCCACTTCGCCACGCGTGGCTGGGCCCACGCCGGCCTGGTCATGACTGCCTTCGGCGCCGGCTTCATCTTCGTGCGGATCGCGCTGGGCCACCTGCCCGACCGCATCGGCGGCTACCGCGTCGCATTCTGGTCGCTTGCCATCGAAGCCATCGGCCAGTCGATGGTATGGCGCGCGACGCACGAGGCCGAAGCGCTGGCCGGCGCGCTGATCACGGGGCTGGGTTGCGCGCTGGTCTTTCCCGCGCTGGGCGTGGAAGCGCTCAAGCGCGTGCCGCCCGCCAACCGCGGCAGCGCCATGGGTGCGTTCGTCGCCTTCCTGGACGTGGCCTGTGGCCTGGCCGGCCCGGCGTCCGGCTTCGTCGCCGGCCGGTTCGGCTATGCGTCGGTCTACCTGCTGGGCGCTGTCGCCGCGGCGCTCGGCGCAGTGATGGTCCTGGCCAGCCGCCCGGCCGCCAGCCAAGCCGCGGCGTAGCCGGACGACACGCGCCTCGCCAGCCCGCGGCGCGGCGGCCGCCCCGGCCGCTCACCCCGTGCGCTACGGGTTGTCCCTGTAGTGCCATCACTACAAATCTTTCGTCGAAACGGCGATACCCCGCCACCGGCCGCGCCGGCATCATTCTTTTCGCACGCGCACAAAAACACAACGCCGCGCGAAGGGGATCAGGACCGATGAGAACGCCAGGCTTCCGGCTGGGCATCTACGTGTATCAAGACGCCGAAGTCATGGACGTCTCGATTCCGTATGGCGTGTTCTCGGTTGCGCGCCGCTATGCCCCCGACCTGTCCGTCTTCCTGGTGGGCGAGACACGGGCCCCGGTCCAGGCCGCCGCCGGCCTGGCCCTGCTGCCCCGCTACGCCATCGACGACCGGCCGGCGCTGGACGCCTTCCTGGTGCCCGGCGGCGCGGGCGCCCGCGACGAACTCTACAACCCCCGCCTGCACGACTACCTGCGCGCCCTGCCGCCGGCATGCCTGCTTGCCGGCCTGGGCACCGGCGCGTGGATATACGCCCGGCTGGGCCTGCTGGACGGCCTGCCCGCCACCAGCCGCAAGGAACCGGACCCCATCGAAGCCTCGCATCTCGGCCAGGCGCCGCTGGACCGCCTGGCCTCGCTGGC
>Ga0182743_1003597_pt1 | contig 12302 bp, 9 predicted proteins | sample eDN3rd30CKraftOP_FD_128522 | JGI IMG/M metagenome (GOLD analysis project Ga0182743, IMG submission 128522) | Enriched Organic Plus compost microbial communities from Emeryville, California, USA - eDNA 3rd pass 30_C Kraft OP (version 2) (version 2) ... | reverse complement strand
ATCTCCCGGCTCACCTCGCCGTGGAGGCGTGCGACGCCGTTGCGACGCTCGGCCAGCCGCATGCCCATCACCGCCATGTTGAACCGCTCCTCGGGCGCCTCCGACGGCCGGTGGCCCAGCGCGAGCAGCTGGTCCATGCCCACGCCCACCTCGTTCGCCCAGCCGCCGAAGTAGCGGGCGATGAGGTCGACGGGGAAGCGGTCGATGCCGGCGGGGACCGGAGTGTGGGTGGTGAACACCCCACCGGCGCGCGTGGCGACGACGGCCTCGTCGAAGGAGAGGCCGTGCTCGGTCATCAGCACCCTGATGCGCTCGAGGCCGAGGAAGCCCGCGTGGCCCTCGTTGGTGTGGAAGACGGCGACGTCCACGCCGAGCTCGCGCAGCATCCTGACGCCGCCGATGCCCAGCAGGATCTCCTGGCGCAGGCGGTGCTCGGTGTCGCCGCCGTACAGCCGGTCGCAGATCGTGCGGATGTGGTCGGGGTTCTCGTCGATGTCGGTGTCGAGCAGGTACAGCGGCGTGCGGCCCACCTGCGCGCGCCACACCTGCGCCACCGCGTGGTCTTCGGCGAGGTCGAGGTGCACCCGGACGCCGTCGATCAGCTCCATGCTCATCGAGTACGGGTCGAGGTCCGGGAACCGCTCCATCTGCCAGCCATCGGGCGAGAGCAGCTGGCGGAAGTAGCCGTGGCGGTAGAAGAGGCCGACGCCGACGAGCGGCACGCCGAGGTCCGACGACGACTTCAGGTGGTCGCCGGCCAGCACGCCGAGGCCGCCCGAGTACTGCGGGACCGCCTCCGCGATGCCGAACTCGGGGGAGAAGTAGGCCACCACGCCGCCGAGGTCGCCCACGTGCTCGTCGAACCAGCTGCGGGACTCGAGCGCCGAGCGGAGCCCGTCGACCTCCGCCTGCACCTTCGCGACGTAGGCCGGATCCTGGCTCAGCTCGACCAGACGTTCGTGCGAGGACCGGGCGAGCACCAGCCGGGGGTCGTGGCCCGAGCGGCCCCACTCCTCGGGGTCGATCTCCTCGAACAGGTCCCGGGTGGGTCGGTGGAACGACCACCGGAGGTTGGCCGCGAGGGTGTCGAGACCCGCGATGGCGTCGGGGAGCGCGGGGCGGACGGTCAAGCTGCGGACGGCCTTCATGGACGTCGACGCTAACGGGGGCGCGGTGGGAAGGCTGCCCCCGCCCGCCTACCGTGGAGGGCGCTGTGGCCACCGACGCGCACCATCCCTGGGGTCCCCGCACCGGGTCGACGCCACGCCGGACCGCCCGGCGCGCCGCGCTCGTGGTCGTTGCCGTCACGGCCGTGCTGCTCGGAGCGCTGCCCGCCGGGGCGCAGGACGGGGCCGCCCAGGACGGCGGACGGACCACCACGACGGCCCGCGGTGCGACGTCTGCCCCGGCCGACCGCCGCCCCGGTCGGGTCGCCTACGCGACCCCGTCCGGTGACGTCGTGGTGGCGCAGAGCGACGGCACGGGCGCCGTCACGATCGGCCGTGGCGCCGTGGCGAACGCCGTCGGGCTGGCACCGCTCGCGTGGTCGCCGGGCGGCTCACAGGTGGCCTACGTGCGGAACGACGGGGCACTCGTGCTCGCCGCGGCGAACGGCAGCGGCGAGGAGATCGTGGCCCGTGACGCCGTCGTGCCGCCCGAGGCCGGGGAGAACCTCCTCTCGTTCGACATCACCGGAGTGTCGATCGCCTACCTCGCGAAGGGTCCGAACGACGTGGCGAGGGCGATGCTGGCGTTCGTCGACGGTCGACCCGACCCGCCCCAGGCGCTCTCCGACCCCGCGACGCGCATCCCCCTCGAGCTGCAGTTCTCGCCGCTCGACCCCTACCTCTACCTCCGCTCGGCCGACGTCGAGACCGGCAAGGAGCTGACGATCGCGGTGGTCGAGCCGTTCTCCGGCCAGCCGACGAGCTCGCCGTTCTCCGTGGACGACCCGGCCTTCGCGCCCGACGGCAAGTACTTCTACGCAGTCGTGTCGGCGAAGAGCAAGGAGCAGCTCGTCCGCCTCGACGTGACCACCGCCCGCACCGCGATCCTCGCCACGCACGACCGCATCTGCCGGCCGTCGCCGTCGCCGGACGGCAAGCAGGTCGTCTTCGCGGCGGGGCCCGAGTGCGGCGAGGTGTGGGTGATCGGGGAGGACGGCCGCGGCGAGCGCCAGGTCGCCGAGGCGGTGGGCTCGAACACGTTCCAGAACGGCAACTTCACGTGGGCTCTCGACGGTTCCGTCGTGTCGCATGCCGCATGCCGGTCGCTCCAGGAGGGCGTGCGGTGCGGTGGCCCGTACCTCGACATCGCGGTCCGCGACGGGAAGCTCACCCGCCGGGCCGAGGCGGGGTCGGTGCGCCGCGAGCAGCGCCCCCTCATCAAGGCCCTGAAGGTGAAGGTCGACCTCACGGGACCCGTCGAGTACCACGGCCGGCTGCTGGTGTCAGCCCGCAAGAGCGTGGCGGAACTGCTCGACCGCCCGCGCTCGGCCAACCTCGAGGCACGTGTCGCCGACGACCGCGACCCGAGCCGCGTGTTCTCGCTGAAGGTCGTCGTGGGAAAGGGCAGCGGGTGGGTGACCGGAACGCTGCGCGTACAGGATCCGTCCGGCGTCGACGAGACGGTGACGTTCATCGGCTCGGCGCTGCTCCAGAGCTACCGGTTCGCGAGGATCCGCGGGATCTGGATGCAGACGGCGTCGATGCCGATGACCACCGGGAACCTGGACCTGGTCGTGTACCGGTGACGGGCACCGGCAAGATCGTCATCCGCGACGTCGAGCCGTCGGTCCGTCCGGACCGGAGGGCCAAGCTCGTCGCCGGCCGTCCCCTGCGCATCGGCGCCCGGGCCTTCCGCGACGGCCACGGCATCCTCGCAGCGCGAGCCCGCTGGAAGCGCCGGGGTGGTCGGTGGAGCGAGGTGCGGCTCGATCCGGGCCCCGACGACTGGTTCGGTGGCGAGCTCGTCATCGACCGCATCGGTCACCACGAGATGGTCATCGACGCCTGGACCGCCCGCTACCGGACCTGGTGCCGCGACCTGCGGAAGTGGGTGGAGGCGGGGGAGGACGTCTCCTCGGAGTTCCTCGTGGGCGCGGCGATCCTCGACGACCTCGTGGAGGTCGCGCCGGAGGACGTGCGGCAGCGCCTCGCGGACACCGCGGCGCTGCTCCGGGACAGCAGCTGCAGCGAGCGCGTCCGCCTCGACGGCGCCCTCGACGACGCTGTGGTCGCCATCTGCGACTCGCTGTGCGACCCGTGGGACCTGACCTCGACGTCACGGGTCCTGCTGCGCGTCGAGCGCGAGCTGGCCGTCGCAGGGGCCTGGTACGAGATGTTCCCGCGGTCGGAGGGCGGGTTCGCCGGCGGCGCGACAGAGCGCCTCGACGGCATCGCCGCCATGGGCTTCGACATCGTCTACCTGCCGCCGATCCACCCCATCGGCACCACCCACCGAAAGGGCCGCCACAACACCCTGGAGGCCGGACCCGACGATCCGGGGAGCCCCTGGGCGATCGGCGGCGAGGCGGGCGGGCACTGCGCGATCGAGCCGTCGCTCGGCACGTTCGACGACTTCGACCGGTTCGTGGCCCGCGCCGGCGAGCTCGGGCTGGAGGTCGCGCTCGACTACGCGCTGCAGTGCTCGCCGGACCACCCGTGGATCCGGGAGCATCCGGAGTGGTTCGCCCACCGTCCGGACGGCACGCTGCGGTACGCGGAGAACCCCCCGAAGAAGTACCAGGACATCCACCCGATCGAGTTCTGGCCGCCCGCGCCGCACCGGGCGCACCTGTGGGAGGCGTGCCGGGACGTCCTCGAGTTCTGGATCGCCCGCGGGGTGGAGGTGTTCAGGGTCGACAACCCGCACACCAAGCCGATCGCCTTCTGGGAGTGGCTGATCGAGGACGTCGGCGCCCGCCACCCCGAGGTCGTGTTCCTGTCCGAGGCGTTCACCCGTCCCGCGGTCATGCACGAGCTCGCCGAGGCAGGCTTCTCGCAGAGCTACACCTACTTCACCTGGCGCACGACGGCCGGGGAGCTGCGCGGCTACGCCGACGAGCTGGCCCATGGCCCCGACGCCGGCAGCTTCCGCCCGAACTTCTGGCCGTCGACCCCGGACATCCTCTACGGCCCGCTGCGCGACGGGACCGAGGCCCAGTTCCGCGTCCGCGCGCTGCTGGCGGCGCTGCTGTCGCCGTCGTGGGGCCTGTACTCGGGCTACGAGCTCTGCGAGAACGTGCCGGCGTCGCCCGACAACGAGGAGTACGCCGACAGCGAGAAGTACCGGATCGTCGAGCGCGACTGGTCGCGGCCGGATTCCCTCGCGCCGTTCATCACCCGGCTCAACGAGATCCGCCGTGCGCACGCGGGCTTCCTCTCGCTCGCCACGCACCGGGCCTGGGACGCCGACCACCCCGACGTCCTCGCCTGGAGCCGCACGGCGCCGGACGGCAGCGACCCGGTGCTGGTGGTCGCCAACTGCGCTCCGGACGAGGTGGCGGAGACGGTCGTCCACGTGGACGGACCGGCGCTCGGGGCCGACCACCACTTCGAGGTCACCGACGAGCTCACCGGGGAGCACTGGTGGTGGCGGAGCGGACCCAACTATGTCCGGCTCGACGCCGACCGCGTCGCCCACGTGTTCAGCATCCGCCAGTAGGCGTGGAGGGCAGGTGGTCTAGGACGGGGGTGCGGTCGGGCAGAATGCCTGGCATCGATCCCGATGCACTCGTCGAGTCCCTGAGCGACCAGCTGCGGGAGTGGCTGCCCCGGCAGCCGTGGTCCACCGGCGGCGAGCCGGCGGCCGTCGTCCCGATCGAGCTGGAGGCGCTCCGACGCACCTGGCCCCTCGTGGTGTGGGCTCCCCTGCGCGTCCAGGCACCCGGCGGCGACCCGGTGGTGGAGCAGGTGGTCCTCGGCCTCGCGATGGAGCAGCCTCCCGGCGTCCCCGACGAGGCCGTCGTGGGGAAGGTCCCGACGCCGGACGGCTGGGCGGTCGCCTACGACGCCCTCTGGGACCCAGAGGCCCTCGCCGCGCTGATGGCCGAGGTCGCCCCCGACCTCCGGGTGCGGAAGTTCTCCCCTCCGGAGGGGGGCACGGCGGTCGTGGCCGACGGTCGCTGGGAGCTGCGGCTCGAACGGCCGCTCCGCGAGGGACCGAACCCCGAGGTGGAGGTGCCGCTCGCGCTGGGACGGGCGGGCTGCGAGGCCGTGGCGGCCCCGGTGGCGGTGTGGCGCCGTCACGCCTGGGACGTCGCGGTGGTGCGCCCGCGCCGGACGGGACCCGACGCGCTCTCCCTGGCCCGCGAGTCGGCGGCCGAGGTCCTCGCCGCCCGCCGCCCTCCCGCAGACGCACGCAGCGACCTCGCCGACGGAGCCGAGGCGCTGGGCCGCTCGGTGGCGGAGGTGCACGCTGCGCTCGCGGAGTCGTTCGGGTCCGAGCCGCTCGAACCGGACGTGCTGGTGGACGACCTCGTCGGTCGCCTCCGCCGGCTGCGACCCGAGACCAGCACGGCGGACCTGGACCTCGCTCGCATCGAGTCGACCTACCGCCGCCTCGCCCACGGCACCGACCTCGGCGCGCGCATCCGCGTCCACGGCGCCCTCCACCTCGACCGTGCCCGCCGGGACCGGCAGGGCTGGTTCGTCGACGGGTTCGGGGGCATCGACCCGGGAGCCACCGACGCACGCCGGTCGTCACCGCTGCACGACGTCGCCGCCCTGCTCCGAGACGTGTCGTTCGTCGCTAGGGAGGCGCTCGCGGGTGCCCTCCAGCAGCTCAGGGCGGGGGACGGGACCCCAGACCCCGACGAGGGCGACGACGACGGCCCCCGGCCGATCGACCCGCCCGAGCGGGAGCTGGCCCTCCTGGCAGAGGCGTGGGAGGAGCGGTTCACGCAGTCGTTCCTCCGGGGCTACACGTCGCTCGAGGCGGTGCACCAGCTGTTGCCCCGGGAGCGCCTGAGCCGTGACGCCCTGCTCGTCGTGTTCGAACACGACCTCGCGGTGCACGAGGTGGCTCGATGAAGGAGCGCTCGGGGAAGGGCAGTCCCGCTCCGCCCGCCGGGACGACGATCGGCTCGCTCGACCTGCACCTCTTCGGGGAGGGGACGCACCGGCGGCTGTGGCGGATGCTCGGCGTCCACCCCCACGAGGGCGGCGCACACGTCGCCGTCTGGGCGCCCAACGCCCGCGGGGTCCAGGTGCTGGGCGACCACAACGGCTGGACGGGAGGCGTCGATCTCCTCCAGCCGCTCGACGACACCGGCGTCTGGGAGGGATGGGCGCCCGGCATGGCGCCGGGCCAGAACTACGTGTTCGAGGTCCAGCTGCACGACGGTCGCTGGGTGCAGCGACGCGACCCGATGGCACGCCGGGCCGAGGTGCCACCTCGGACGGCGAGCGTCGTCGAGGAGTCCCACCACCAGTGGCTCGACCCGGACTGGGAGACCCACCGCGCTGAGCGGAACTCCGGTCGCATGGCGGTCTACGAGCTGCACGCCGGTTCGTGGCGCAACGGCCCCGACGGCAAGCCGCTCGGCTTCAGGGCGCTCGCCCAGCCGCTCGCCGAGCACGTGGTCCGCCTCGGGTTCACCCACATCGAGCTGATGCCCCCGGCCACCCACCCCTTCGGCGGGTCGTGGGGCTACCAGGTCACCGGGTACTACGCGCCCGACGCACGTGGTGGCACCCCCGACGACCTCCGGTACCTGGTGGAGACCATGCACGCCGCCGGCATCGGCGTGCTGTTCGACTGGGTGCCCGCGCACTTCCCTCGTGACGAGGGGGGCCTGGCCCGCTTCGACGGCGGGCCCCTCTACGAGCACTGGGACCCCCGCAAGGGCGAGCACCCCGACTGGGGCACGCTCGTCTTCGACCACGGGCGCAACCAGGTCCGGAACTTCCTCGTGGCGAACGCGCTCTACTGGCTCGAGGAGTTCCGGGTGGACGGCCTCCGCGTCGACGCGGTCGCCTCCATGCTGTACCTCGACTACAGCCGTGACGCGGGGCAGTGGGAGCCGAACCGCCACGGCGGCCGCGAGAACCTCGAGGCGGTCGGGTTCGTCCGGGAGCTGTGCGACGTGGTGCACGACGAGCACCCGGGAGCGCTCGTGATCGCCGAGGAGTCGACTGCCTGGCCGGGGGTCACCGCGCCGACCTCCGAGGGCGGCCTCGGGTTCGACCGCAAGTGGAACATGGGCTGGATGCACGACACGTTGGGGTTCCTCCAGCGCGACCCGGTGCACCGGAAGTACCACCACCACGAGATGACGTTCCCGATGCACTACGCGTTCGACGAGCGCTGGGTGCTGCCGCTCTCGCACGACGAGGTGGTGCACGGGAAGGGTGCGCTCGTCGCGAAGTTCCCCGGCGACCTGTGGCAGCGCCTCGCGACCCTGCGGCTCCTCTACGTCTGGCAGTGGTGCTCGCCGGGAGCGCCCCTCGTGTTCATGGGCGGCGAGCTGGCCCAGGAGCGCGAGTGGGCCGACGCCCGCGAGCTGGACTGGTGGCTCGGCGACGACCCCGGCCACGCGGGGGTCGCCAAGCTGCTCGGCGACCTCAACCGCCTGGTGGCCCGACAGGGTGCGCTGTGGCGTGGCGACGAGGACCGCTCGTGCAGCTGGTGGCTCGACGCCGGCGACGCCGAGAACTCGGTCTTCTCGCTCGCCCGGCGCGACCCGACCACCGGGGAGATCGTGCTCGTGGTGCTGAACGCCACGCCGGTGCCCCGCCACGGCTACCGCCTCGGGGTGCCGTTCGACGGGCGCTGGCGGGAGGCGCTGTCGAGCGACGACCATCTCTACGGGGGGAGCGGTGTGACGACCGGCGTGGCGGACGCCGACATGGCGACGCCGTGGCAGGGCCAGCCCGGTTCGATCCTCGTCACGCTGCCGCCGCTCGGCGCCTCCGTGTGGGTGCTCGAGGAGGAGCGGGGCGCCCCGCCGCCCGAACCTGAGAGCGCTGAGGGCATCCCGGAAGCGCCCGGGGAGGACGCCCGTATCCTGAGCGGGTGACCGTGTCGGACCCACCGCTGATGACCTGCTACCGCCATCCGGAGCGGTGGACGGGTGTGACCTGCCAGCGCTGCAGCCGGCCCATCTGCCCTTCCTGCATGCGCCAGGCCTCGGTCGGCTACCACTGCCCCGAGTGCGTCAGCCAGGCCGCCGCGCGGTCGCCGCACGTCTCCGCGCAGCGCGCGCTGCGCCGGGGCGGTGCGCCCGTCACCTGGGCCCTGATCTGGGTGAACGTCGCCGTGTTCCTGGCGAGCGTGGTGCTCGACCGGGGCATCTCGGCGGCCGGGGTGCGCAACCAGTTCACGATGGACTGGGGCCTCTACCCGCCGCTCGTCGGGAACGGTGAGTGGTGGCGCCTCATCACCGGCGGCTTCCTCCACGCCGGCGTGCTCCACCTCGGGATGAACATGTTCGTCCTGTACTCGATCGGTGTGATCCTCGAGCCGGCGATCGGCAAGGCGCGGTTCCTGATGGCCTATGCCGTCTCGCTGGTCGGAGGCGCGCTCGGCGTCGTGCTGCTCTTCGACCGGGGCCAGGGCCTGACGGTCGGGGCCTCTGGCGCGATCTTCGGGCTCTTCGGCCTGCTCGTCGTCTACCAGCTCACCCGCGGCCTCAACCCGTTGCAGAGCGGCCTGGGGGCGATCATCCTGCTGAACCTGGTCTTCACGTTCGCGATCCCCGGGATCTCGGTGGGCGGCCACGTCGGCGGGCTCGTGGCGGGTGCGCTGGTCGGTGTGGTGATGTTCGCCGGCCGGCGGACGCAGCGGCAGCCTGCGCCTGAGCTGGTGGGCCGCATCGCGGCTGCAGGGCTGCTCGGCGTGGTGATGTTCGTGGTCGCCCTCACGCAGGCGCACGCGCTGCTCGTCGGCTGACGGTCAGCGAGATCTCAGGTCGTGGGGCCGGGGCCTGGGTCAGGCCCCAGCCTCGATCTGGCGCAGCATCGCCGACTGGGTGGCGAAGCCGACGAGGCGCCGGTCGTCGCTCCAGAGCTCGGCGGTCCCGAACGCGTAGCCGTCGCCCGCGTGGTGCGAGCGGGTGTGCTGGCCGAGCCACTTGCCGGTCATCGGCTCGAGGAGCTGCAGGCTGATCTGGAGCGACAGCACCATGAAGAACTCGTCGGGCCGGCCGCGCCCCACGCCGACCGCGGGGCCGAGGATGTCGCCGGGGACCGCGAGCGTCGCCGGCTCCCACCGCCCGTCGTCGAGGAGCGGCGCCTCGAGGAAGCGGAACCACGAGAAGGTGCGCGGCTCCCCGGGACCCTCCTGGCCCCAGGGGTCGACCTCGGTGCCGATCCGGAAGTCGGTCTGGTGGTGGTAGGGGATGTCCTCGAAGGGGTTCGGACGGTCGCTCGCCTCCCTGCCCCGGCTGAGCTCGGGGTCGAGCACGTCGCCGGGGAACACCACGCCGTCGAAGCTCCACCACTCCGGGCGGGTGCGGCCGAAGACCACGGTGACGACGAGGTCGCTGCCCCGGAGGCCGGTCGGGTCATCGGTCGACCACATCCGCACGTGGCACTGGGCGCCCCCACGCCCGCTCCGCAGCACCTCGACCTCGATCGCGCACGGGCCGACGGGGATCGGCTGGCAGAACGTCGCCTCGGCGCTGATGAGGCGGAGGTCCGGGCGGTCGAGTGCCGCCTCGGCCGCACGGAGGGCGCACGCCATCGTCATCCCGCCGAACGCGTAGAAGATCCGCCACGCCTCGCCCACGTCCACGCTGAACCGGCCGGGGTGGCCGTCGACCGGGGTCGGCGTCGTGTCACGCAGGATGTTGCCGCGGGGGAACGACATGCCACGATCGTCGCACCCGCCCCAGATCAGGCGCCAAAGCGTTTGCGGGGAAGATCGCCGAGCGACACTTCTCGGGCAAGTTCAACGTTCGCGTCCCGGAGTCCCTCCACCGGGAGCTCGCTCTCGCGGCCGCGCAGGAGGGCGTCAGCATGAACAGGCTCGTCAGCGACCGGCTCGCGCGCCGCTGATCACCGGAGAGCCTTCAGTCGCGGCAGCACCTCACGTCGCGTGTTCCGGCCGGCGGTGGGCGTCGGCCAGGTGGGGCGCGACGACCAGCACCCCGCCGACCACCAGGGCCGGGATGTTGAGCACGTACGCGAAGTAGGTGGGCGTCACCAGCGCCGAGAGCAGGAGGAGCGCGCCAGCGGAGCGATCGGCACGTCTGCCCAGGACCAGCGCTGCGACGGCACCGAGGAGCGGCCCGACGATCGACGCGGCTCCGACCAGCCAGCGGGCGTCGGCGTTCACGCCACCCAGCGACCCGAGGCCGGCGACCGCTCCGGCGACCACCCACACGAGCGTTCCTGCCTGGAGCGCCTGACGTCGGCTCACGATCGCCTCCTCGAAGTCGTCGCCCACCTGGCTACCCCGCCGGCCTGCGGTGGACGGTGATGGCCGTGTGGGACTCGCCGGGGACGTACGGCGATCCGTCCCACGCGCCCCATCGGGCGTCGGGGACGAGGCCGGCAGCGGCAGCAAGGGCGTCGAGCTCCGCCGGGGCGAGGGCACGGAGGCGCCAGCGCCGTTCGGTGCCGTCGGGCTCGACGTGCCGTCCCTCCACCGTCCCCTGGGCGCGGTCGACGACCGTGTGGATCACCACACCGTCGGGCCGCTCCACGGTCGCTTCGGCGGGCGCCGAGCGCAGGTCGAGGACCTGCGTCTCGCAGACCAGCACGCCGCCGGGACGGAGGTGGTCTGCGGCATGGGCGACGGTCGCCGCCTGGGCGGCACGGTCGGGGAGGTTGAGGAGCAGGTTGAACGACGCGAGCACGACGTCGACGTCGTGGTCGGGCCACGCCGACTCGTGGGCGACGTCGCCGACCCGGACCGCCACCCGCCCGGCCAGTGCCGGGCGCACCTCGACCTTCGCCTCCAGGACCTCGGCCATCGCGTGCGAGGCGTCGATGCCGACGACGTCCCAACCGGCCTCGGCGAGCGGGATCGCGAGCCGACCGGTGCCCACGCCCAGCTCGACCACCCGACGGGCCTCGGCGAGTCCGAGGCCGCGGAGCGCCGCGACCACCTCGGCGGGGTCGCCCAGGTCGTCGTACCAGTCGTCGTAGACGTCGGCGAACTCGTCGCCGTAGCGGGCGGCGTCCGCCGCGATCCGGGCCGTCACCTCCCCATGATGGCCGGTCCGCCCGACAGGCGGCTGTAGAACTGTGGCCCTGTGGGATCGACCGCGCCCTCGCCTCCGGTCGCCGACGGCGACGCTCCGCTCCGGCTGCCCCTGGGCCTGGGCCTCCGCCCGCGGCGGCCCACGGCACTCCTCGACGCCGGGTTCGAGGTCGTCCGCTTCCGCTTCTTCACCGTGATCGCGGTCGTCCTGGTGATCCAGCTGCCCCTGGTCGTCCTGCCGTCCCTGGTCTCGACCTTCGCCGCGCTGGACCGGGCCCGCCAGTTCGTCGAACCGCAGTCAGAGCCGATCGCGGCAGGCGGGTTCAACCTCTACGCGACGGACGTCGGCGTGTGGGGGTGGGTGACCGTGGTCGGGGGCCTGCTCTCGGTGGCGCTGGCGGGGGTGGCGCTGACCCACCTCCTCACGAGCTGGTCCGTGGGGCGGGACCCGGGCGTCGGCGAGACGCTCGGCGTGGTCGCGCGGCGGTTGCCGGTGGTGCTCGCCGCGTGGCTGATGGCGATCCCGATCAGGGTGCTGGGCGCCGCGGTGTGCGGTGTGGGCCTGCTCTTCGCCGTGGCGTGGCTGTTCGTGGTATCGCCCGTCATCGCCTCCGAGCCCGTGGGCCCGTGGCGTGCCATCAAGCGCTCGTTCCACCTCACGGGGCGCCGCCTGGGGCCCGTGCTCGGGCTCGTCTGCATGGTCGCGATCGTCGCCGGCATCCTCGAAGCGGTCGTCGACGGCATCGCTGCCGCCGTCTCGGCGGGGGAGGACGTCTCGACCCTCGTCGTGCTGCTGGTCACCATCGGCTCGCTGCTCGTGACGCTCGGCCTGACCGCGCTGCACGGGGCCTGGTCGGCGCTCGCGTACCTGGACCTCCGGGTGCGTGTGGAGGGCCTGGACCTGCTCCTGGCGGCACCTGCCGAGCTGGACCCGACGCCCCGGAGGTGGGCGCCGGCGTGATCCTCGCCTCCGTCGACCGTTCAGAGGTGCGGCGCGTCGCTCGCGACGTGTTCTCGGCCAGCGAGTACGAGCGACCCCTGTCGCTCTGGGAGCGCTTCATGCGGTGGCTCGCCCGGAACCTGCACCTCGCGCCGCAGGACGGTGCGGGGGCGGTGAGCGGCCTGTCCACGTTCATCCTGTACCTCTTCCTCTT
>Ga0182743_1003594_pt1 | contig 12318 bp, 15 predicted proteins | sample eDN3rd30CKraftOP_FD_128522 | JGI IMG/M metagenome (GOLD analysis project Ga0182743, IMG submission 128522) | Enriched Organic Plus compost microbial communities from Emeryville, California, USA - eDNA 3rd pass 30_C Kraft OP (version 2) (version 2) ... | reverse complement strand
CGGTCCTTGACGTCGCGCAGCGTGATCTTGGCCTCGGCCTTGGCGAGCGTCACGCCCGAAACGATCTGCTTTTCCATGATCTCATCCTCATCGCATACAAGGGTTCCGGGCACGCCGGGCGTTCCATCTGGGGCAATCTGGGGGGCATCCGGATCGTCGAACGAGGAGCGGACGACCAGGCGCACCTTCTGGGCCATGGCCAGCTCGACCGAGCGGATCATGAGCACCTTGGCGCCGAGCGAAGCCATCTCGAGCATTTCCTCGAAGGCGATCTTGTTGAGGCGCTGCGCCTTGGGCACGATACGCGGATCGGTGGTGTAGACGCCATCTACATCCGTATAGATGTCGCAGCGGTCCGCCTTGACCGCCGCCGCCACGGCCACCGCCGAAGTGTCCGAGCCACCACGGCCCAGCGTCGTCACGCGGCCCGAAGGCGCCACGCCCTGGAAGCCCGTGATGACCGGCACCCAGCCGGCATTCATCAACTCGTCGAGCGTGGTCGGATCGATATCGGTGATGCGCGCGGCGCCATGGGCGTCGTCGGTGCGGATCGGCACCTGCCAGCCCGAGAACGAGCGCGACGGGATGCCCATCTCCGAGAGCACGATGGCCATCAGGCCGGCCGTGACCTGCTCGCCCGAGGCGACGACGGCGTCGTATTCGCGCGCATCGTGGATCGGGGCGGCTTCCCTGGTCCAGCCCACCAGTTCGTTGGTCTTGCCCGACATGGCCGAGACCACCACGGTCACCTGGTGACCGGCGTCGATCTCGCGTTTGACATGGCGCGCCGACTGGCGAATGCGCTCCACGTTGGCGACGGACGTGCCACCAAACTTAACAACGATGCGGGCCATGGATTTTTCCCGGATAACCGCCGGTTGGAGACCGGTCGGCAAGACACTGAAATTTGCGCGCGTCTCCTGCCACAAAGGCGGGCCGGTTTCAACAAGCAAAGGGCCGCGCCCGCCCGGGCCCGGACCGCACCGTGCCGGACCTTGACATGGTCCGGCCAATCCCGCACGTCAGGATGGTTCCCTCAAGGAGGACCGGGCAGTGACCACCACCACGATCGACAACGAGGAAGTCGCCAAGTTCGGCGCCATGGCCGAGGAATGGTGGAACCCCAACGGCAAGTTCAAGCCGATCCACAAGTTCAACCCGGTGCGGCTGACCTATATCCGGGACAATGCCGTACTGCATTTCGCCAAGGATCCCGGCGCGCGTCGCCCGCTCGCAGGGTTGCGCGTGCTCGATATCGGCTGCGGCGGGGGCCTGTTGAGCGAACCCATGGCACGGCTGGGCGCCGATGTGGTGGGCGCTGACGCCGCCGAGCGCAACATCAAGATCGCCCAGGTCCACGCCGCCCAGTCCGATCTCGAGATCGACTATCGCGCCACCACCGCCGAGGCCCTGGCAGAAGCAGGCGAGCAGTTCGACATCGTGCTCAACATGGAAGTGGTCGAGCACGTCTCGGACGTGCCGCTCTACATGAAGAGCTGTGCCCAGCTCGTGCGCCCGGGCGGCCTGATGGTGGTCGCCACGATCAACCGCACGGCCCGCGCCTTCGCGCTGGCCATCGTCGGGGCCGAGCACATCCTGCGCTGGCTGCCGGTCGGCACCCATTCCTATGACAAGTTCCTCACGCCCGAGGAAGTCACCGCGCTCATCGAGCGCAACGGCATGAAGGTCACCGACCGGACGGGAGTTGTGTACAACCCGCTTCGCGATGCCTGGCGTCAATCGCCCGACATGGCGGTCAACTATATGTTGCTTGCCGAAAAGCCCAAGACGGCCTGATTGTCCACCGCGACTGAGGGGGAGCCACGGTGATCGAAATCGAAGTCCACATGCCTGACGGCATCGAGCCGAAGGCGGTGCCGGTCAGCGTCGAACAGGCGGCCGCGCGCGAAGAGCTGATCGTCGCCATGCGCGGCACGCTCGGAACCTATCCGGGCTGCATCCACTGGCATTTCAAGCGTGCCGGCGAGAAGGGCACGCTCGAGGTCACCTGGTGGCCCAAGATGACCCGGCTCTGGTTCAAGGTCGCCGACGGCCGCGAAGGCCCCTGGATCAGGGGCGCCATGGAGCGGCTGCGGGCCCAGCTCGAAGGCTGACGGGCCCGCAGGCGAGGAGCGCGCTCCTTGGCAGGGTTCGCTCCGATCAGGCGGCCGGCACCTTGTCGAGGAAGCCGGTGACGCGCCGCAGCTTGCCATCGGCGAGCTCGACGAAATCGGTGCCTTCCACCACCGGCTCGGCCCCATCCGGCCCCAGCCCCCAGGAGAAGCGGCCATGGACACCATGCGCCTGCGGCTGCCCCAGGAGCGTGAAGCGGAAGCCGGGGAACTGCCCATGGACGCCGGCGACGAGCGCGGAAATCTCGGCATGGCCCTGGGCGGCCATGAGCGGATCGACGTATCGGGCGTCCCCGGCCCAGCCCCGCTCGAGCAGCGCGGCGCGCCCCGCTGCGTCCTGGGTGTTCCAAAGCGCGATATAGTCGTTGGCGATGCTGGTGATATCGGTCATTTGCGGTCTCCGCGGTTGCTGATGACAGCAAGCAAACCGCAACTGCCGCGCCGGATCGATTACCCGACAGGTAATGGAAGCCGAACCGGCGAGCTTCTAGGAATGGGACCATGAGCACAACCGCGACCCCACCGATCGGCGAAAAACTGCGCGACTGGCGACAGAGGCGGCGCCTGAGCCAGCTCGAGCTGGCGCTGCAGGCCGAGATTTCGACCCGCCACCTCAGCTTCCTGGAAACCGGGCGCTCGCGCCCCAGCCGCGACATGGTCCTGCGCCTGGCCGACGAACTGGACGTGCCGCTGCGCGAACGCAACGCGATGCTGCTGGCCGCCGGCTTCGCGCCGGCCTTTGCCGAACGGGGGCTGGATGATGGCGCACTGACGCCCGCCCTATCGGCCATCGAGACGCTGCTCGCCGCCCACGAGCCGTTCCCGGCCCTGGCCATCGATCGCCACTGGACGCTTGTCGCTGCCAATCGCGCCGTCGACGCGCTCCTGGCCCTGGCTGCGCCCGGATTGCGCCAGCCGCCCGTCAACGTGCTGCGGCTGAGCCTCCATCCGGAGGGACTGGCAGGTCATATCGAGAACCTGGCCGAATGGAAGGCGCACCTGCTCCACCGCCTGCGCCGGCAGTTCGCCGAAACCGCCGACCCTGCCCTGCCCGAGCTCATCGCAGAGCTCAACGCCTATCCGGCGGGACCGCGGCGCGCCATCGAGGCAGGCGCCATCGCCGTGCCGTTGCGGCTGCGCATGCCCGGGACGACGCTATCGTTCCTGAGCACGACAATGGTCTTCGGCACGCCGCTCGACGTCACCGTCTCCGAACTGGCCATCGAGACATTCCTGCCCGCCGACGAGGCGACGGCGGCCGCGCTGCGCCTCATGCAGGCGACAGGCTAGTTGTGGTCTTCCGGGATATTGGGCAGCGGCATGAAATCGACGCCATCCTCGATGAGCGCGGCGACTTCGTCCTGGGTGGCCTCGCCATAGATGCCGCGCGCTTCCACATCCTTGAAATGGATCTTGCGGGCCTCTTCGGCGAATTTGTCGCCGACATAGTCGGCCTCGTTCACCACCTTATCGCGCATGGCCCGCAGGGCGGCGCGGATCTGGTCATGCTGGGGATGGCCGATCGAGAGCGAAACCTTCTCGGAATTGGCACGGGACACGGCGGGAGCCATCAGCCCCTTGTGCACCTGCTTTGAATCGCAGACCGGGCAGGTGACGATGCCACGCTTGCTCTGGGCATCGAAGGCGGCGGCGCTGGCGAACCAGGCATCGAACTTGTGATCGTTTTCGCAAACGAGGGAATAGTGGATCACGTAACCGGGACCTTTCAGATCGGCATTTTGCGCGCCGATTGGTTAACGCTTAGCGAAAAGGGCCGCGCATTGGCAAGCGCAGGCACCTTGCCCCGGGCGTCGGCAACGCGCCCGAGATCGATATCGGCGGCGATGATTCCGGGCTCGTCGCCCTCCATCCGGGCCACGACTGTGCCCCAGGGATCGATGATCATCGAGTGCCCGTAGGTGGCCCGTCCATTCTCATGATGGCCGCCCTGGGCCGCGGCGATGACATAGGATCCCGTCTCGATGGCGCGGGCCCGCAGCAGCACTTCCCAATGCGCCTGCCCGGTCGGCACCGTGAAGGCGGCCGGAACCGAGATCACCTCGGCGCCGGCACCGGCCAGCGCGTTGAAGAGGGCGGGAAACCGCACGTCGTAGCAGATGGCCATACCCAGGTTGAACCCGGCGGCCGGCGTCACCACCGCCACGTCGCCGCCCTTGTAGGTGGCGCTTTCACGGTATTCGCGCAGGCCCGGCAGGGTGGCATCGAAGAGGTGGATCTTGTCGTAGCTGGCGATGATCGCGCCATCGGGCCCGAAAAGGATCGAGCGATTGGCGAACCGCCCGTCGGGCAGCGCGACGGCGAGCGACCCCAGATGCAGGTAGACCCCGTGGGCGTCGGCGATCTCGGCGGCGCGGGCGATATCGCCATTGTCCTCGGCGGGCCCGGCAACCCGGGCCAGCCCCTCCCGGTTCTCGGCGAAGGCCACGGTCACTTCCGGGCTGAGCACATATTGCGCCCCGCCCGCCACGGCCGAAGCCACCAGCGCATCGAGCGCGTCCAGATTGGCCGCCGGCTCGAGGCCCGAGCGCATCTGCGCCGCGGCGATACGGATGGGAGTGTTCACTTAAGCCTGCAGGAGCGGGTCGAGATTGCCCTGGCGATCGAGCGCGGCCATGTCGTCATAGCCGCCCACATGGGTATCGCCGACAAAGATCTGCGGCACGGTGCGGCGGCCATGGGCGCGCTCGGTCATCTTCGCCCGCAGGTCGGGGTCGAGGACGGTGATTTCTTCGTATTGCACGCCCTTGTCATCCAGCAGCGCTTTGGCCGCGTAGCAATAGGGGCAGGTGGGCGTGGTGTAGATTTCGACCTTTGCCATAAAAGTCTCCGCTCGTTCGTCCCTTCTATATGGGCAAGTCGAGCCCGATGACAACGCGGGCGAAAGTCATGACATCGATTTGATGCACCCCGCCCCGCCGCAACTGATGGGTGAGGGCCCGCAAGGTCGAGCCGGTGGTGTAGACGTCATCGATGAGAACCACCGGCCGCCCGGCCAGGCGCCCGAGCAGGTCCGGATGGGTCGCGAAGGCCCCCGCGACGTTGCGGCGGCGCTGGTCTCCGCTCAGCCCGACCTGCTGGCGCGTGCGCCGGACGCGCCGGGCGAGGGCAGCATCGACCCGCAGCCCCAGCGCCTTTCCAAGCGCCTGCGCCAGCTCCGCCGACTGGTTGTAGCGCCGCTCGATGCGGCGGCTGAAATGGAGCGGCACCGGCACCAGCACCGGATCGCCGCCCCAGAGGTCGCGCCCGGCCGGCGCCATCAGCCGCGCGCAGAACCGCGCCAGTTCGGGCTGGTCGCCATATTTGAGCCGGGAGACGATGCGGCGGGCAGCCTCGTTATAGACCAGCGCCGCCCGCGCCCTGCCGAAGGGCGGCGGATCGGCGATCGCTTCGGCCGAAAGCACACCCGGCCCGAGGGCCGCTCCGAAGGGAATGCCGAGCACCGGGCAATAGGGCGCCGAGATCGGCCGCAACTGGGCAAAGCACCGGGCGCACAGGGTGTGGGCCTCGACCACGGGCTGGTGGCAGGCAAGGCAGGTCGGCGGATAGAGCTGGTCGAGCAACAGGGCACCGCCGCACGACAACGCCGTGCCCACGGGGCCGAGCGCAAACACTTTGACAAGGTCTCCCCTGCTGTCCATAACGCCAGTGTGCGGCATCCAAGACCATTTGGCGCTTGGCATTTATCCCGATAGCCGCCCCGAAACTGCAGCCATGACCGCGCCCATCGTTTTCGACCACGAGCTGATCGCCCGCCACCTGCGCCGCCGCAAGGCCGGAGCCGAGGACTTCGTGACCTCGCTGGCACTCTACGACCTCCAGGACCGGTTGCTCGCCATTACCCGCAAGTTCGAACAGGCCCTGATCATGGGACCGGACGGCGCCGCCCTGCCGGCGCGCGGGGAGAGTCACGACGGGGTCTTCGCGTTCGAGCGCGTCAGCACCGCCCTGCCCGCCCCCGGCATGCCGCTGGTCGACCCCGAGGACCTGGCGCTGCCGCGCACCGATTACGATCTCATCGTCTCGATCTTCGACCTGCAGGTGATCAACGACGTGCCGGGCTTTCTCGCCCGCATTCGCAGGCACCTGCGGCCGGACGGCCTGCTGCTTGCCGCCGCTGTCGGCGGCAATTCGCTGACCGAGTTGCGCCAGGCGTTCCTCGCGGCCGACGCGGCGCTTTCGGGCGGTGCCTTTGCCCGCGTCGCTCCTTTCATCGAGGTCAAGGATGCCGGAGCTCTCCTGCAGCGCGCCGGCTTCGCCCTGCCGGTAGCGGATGTGGAGAGCCACGTGGTGCGCTACGCCCACCCGATGGCGCTGATGGCCGAGCTCAAGGCGCTGGGCGCCTCCAATCCGCTGGCGGACCGCCCCGAGCGCATGGCCACCGCCAGCCTCGTCACCACGGCGGCACACGCCTACCAGGAAATGGCGGCTGATACCGACGGGCGCGTCCGCGCCACGCTCGAAATCATCTGGATGAGCGGCTGGGCGCCCCACGAAAGCCAGCAGAAGCCCCTCGCCCCCGGCAGCGCCAAGGTGAGCATGGCCTCGATGCTGGGGAACGACCCGAAGGCCTAGGGCATCGTCAGCGCGGCACTGGTCTTTTCGGTGACGTAGTTGAACAGGCCGCTCGTGCCCCCGCCGAGCGCGATCATGGCGGTGATGGCAATCATCGCGATCAGAGCCGCAATGAGGCTGTATTCAATGGCGGTCGCGCCGGCCTCATCGGCGGCAAAGCGTTTCAGCGTACGTTCCAGCATGGGCCGTTCCGAACCTTCTGTTCCAGACAAGTCCCGGGATGCGTAAGTGGCGGCGTCCCTCGTCGCACCTAAAGCAGATCGCAAAGTGGCGCGATCAGCGGCTCGTCGGCCGGAGGCATGGGGTAGTCGCGAAGGGCCTGCGGGCGAACCCACTTGAGGGCCGAATGCTCCTTAGCCTGCGGAAATCCCTGCCATTTCCGGCACACGTAAAGTGGCATCAAGAGGTGAAAATTCTCATAAGAGTGACTAGCGAATGTTAACGGAGCCAGGCACGCGCTCTTGGTCTCGATGCCCAGTTCCTCGCGCAACTCGCGAATGAGCGCCTCCTCGGGGCCCTCCCCGGGCTCGAGCTTACCGCCGGGAAATTCCCACAGGCCCGCCAGGTTCTTGCCCTGCGGACGCTGCGCGATGAGCACGCGCCGGTCGGCATCGACCAGCGCGCAGGCGACCACCAGCAGGATGGATTTCTCGCTCAACTGCGGTAATCGCCGTTAATGGCGATGTAGCCATGGGTGAGATCGCAGGTGTAGACCGTGGCACGCCCTTCCCCGAGCCCGAGCGCCACCCCGATTTCGAGGTCTTCCTGGCGCATATAGGCCGAGGTCGCCGCCTCGTCATAGCCGGGCGAGCGCTCGCCCTGCTCGGCCACCACCAGATCGCCGAAGCGGATGGAGAGCCGGTCGCGATCGGCCGGCTCGCCGGCCTTGCCGACAGCCATCACCACGCGCCCCCAATTGGCGTCCCCGCCGGCAATGGCGGTCTTGACCAGCGGCGAGTCGGCGATCGACTTGGCGATGCGGAAGGCACTCTCGTCGCTGGTGGCGCCCTCGACATTGACCGTCACGAACTTTGTGGCGCCTTCCCCGTCGCGCACCACCAGCATGGCCAACTCGTAAAGCACGTCGCCCAACGCCTCGCCGAACACCGCCGCGCGCGGGTCCTCGACACTCTCGATCGGGGCCACGCCGCGCTCGGCCGCCTTGCCGGTGGCAAAGGCCATGAGCGTGTCCGAGGTCGAGGTATCGCTGTCCACGGTGATGGAATTGAAGCTCGGACGCACCTGCTCGGCGAGCAGGGACTGGAGCACCGGCGCAGCGATCGCGGCATCGGTGAAGACGAAGGAGAGCATGGTCGCCATGTCGGGGGCGATCATGCCCGAACCCTTGGCAATGCCGGAGATCACCACCTCGACGCCGTCGATCTCGACGGTGGCGGTGGCCACCTTGGGGAAGGTGTCGGTGGTCATGATGGCCTTTGCCGGATCCATCCACGGGGAGGAGACCAGCCGCCCGGCCAGATTATCGAGCACGCCCTCGAACTTGGAGGCGTCGAGCGGCTCGCCGATGACCCCGGTCGAGGCGAGGAAGATCTCGCCGGTCCCGCACCCGAGCGCCCTGGCGGCAATCTCGGCGGTCTTCTGGACGCTCTCGCGCCCCTTGCTGCCGGTGAAGGCATTGGCATTGCCCGAATTGACCACCAGTCCCCGCGCGGCGCCGCCGCCCAGGTTCTGCCGGCACCAGTCGACGGCCGCCGACGGGCACTTGGAGCGGGTGAAGACCCCGGCCACGCTGGTGCCAGGGTCGAGCGCGACCAGCAGCACGTCGGTGCGGTTCTTGTACTTGATCCCGGCCTCGGCCGTCGCAAAGCGCGCACCCGGCACTTCCGGCAATTCGGGGTAGGTCTTGGGCGCGAGAGGCGAAACGGGATGGGCCATGGCAAAGTCCTGGAGTGGCGCGTCGTTGCGATCCCGTTTGCCCCAAGCCGGGCCCGAGCGCAAGCGGGTTAGCGCGCCGGGCGCGGCAGGCGGGCGACGAACCAGCCCAGATGCTTCTGGATGGCCGGCGCGACCACGAAGACGATCGAGGACACCATGATCGGGGCGATGACGAGAGTGCGCTGCCAGGTGGTCCAGTTCTCGGTGAGCGGCATCACCACATAGAGGAGGGCGGTAATGAGCGGATAGACCGCCAGGACCATGACGAGCGCCAGGCGCAGCTTGGACGGATTGGGACGGACGGCGGCAGGCGCAGCGGCGCCGGCATTGAGGGAGACAGTGGTCATTGCGACCTCCATTGAAACGGTACGTTTCGTTATATATCGAAACGGGCCGTATCGTTCAAGTAGGGTTCATGCTAGAAATGCGCGAAAAGGAAAGGACGCAGGCATGGCCAGCGACAAGGCACCCGAGCGCCGCGCCTCGATCGGCGCCCAGCGCAACCCGGCGAGCGAGGAAGCCATCCTCACCGCCGCCGCCGAAATCCTCGCCGAAGGCGGGTTCGGCGCCTTCTCGATCGAAGCGGTGGCGCGCCGCGCCAAGGCCGGCAAACCCACCATCTACCGCTGGTGGCCCTCCAAGGCCGCCCTGCTGCTCGACGTCTACCAGCGCCAGAAGACTTTTGACGCCCAGCCCGACACCGGCGATGTCGAACGCGACCTGGCGATCTTCCTCAAGAGCCTCCTCTCATTCTGGGCCGATGGCCCGCAAGGCAACATCTTCCGCTCCATCATCGCCGAAGCGCAATCGGACCCGGCCGCCGAAAAGGCCCTGTCCGACTACGCCGCCGACCGGCGCATCCACACCGGAGAGATTATCCGGCGCGCCCAGGAGCGTGGACAAGTTCCCGCCGAAACCGACGCATCCCTGCTTGCCGAGACCATCGCCGGCTTCGCCTGGGGCCGTTTGCTCACCGGAAATGCAAACAGCCCGCCCGAGGAACTCGAGCGGGCCGTCCATCAGATGGTGGCGGGAATTATCCGGCCTTAGTTGGGCGTGGCTTCTTCGGCCTGCTGGGACTGCTGCTTGACGGCATCGGCCAGAGCAGCGTCGGGGATATCGATCTTGACGCCCTGCTTGAGCGCGGCGATGGCGTCATCGAAGCTCTTGAACATGAGCTGCTGCTGGAGCTGCGGCCCGATCTGCTCGATAGTCGGGGGCGCCGACTTGCGCTTCTCCTCGACCTTGATGATGTGCCAGCCGAACTGGCTCTGCACCGGATCGGAAATCTGGCCGGGCTCGAGCTTGAAGGCGGCGTCTTCGAACGGCTTGACCATCTGGCCGGCCGAGAAGAAGCCGAGGTCGCCCCCGTTCTGCTTGGCGGACGGGTCGATCGACTTGGACTTGGCCAGTTCCTCGAACGAGGCGCCACCATCGAGTTCCTTCTTGATCGCCTTGGCGTCTTCTTCCGAGCTCACCAGGATATGGCGGGCATGCACCTGGTCCTGCGGCTTGAAGTCGGCGACGTATTTGTCATAGGCGGTCTTGACCGCTTCCGGGGTGACGGCGGTCGTCACCTTCTCGGCGAAATAGGCGCGGCGCAGCGCGCGCTCCTCGAGATAGGCCAGGCGACGCTTGAAAATGTCGGTCTGGTCCATGCCCGCGTCCTTGGCGGCCTTGGCCATCACTTTCATGTCAATCAGCACGGTCAGCAGGAAAGCCTTGCGCTGATCGGGCGGAACATTGGCCAATTCCTGGGCGAGATCTTCGCTCGCAAAGGAAATATCGGCCTCGGTAATTGTGTCGTCACCCACCTTGGCAACCACCGTGTCGGGGGTCGGCGCTGCAGGCTGGGCGGTGGCCGCGGCATTGGCGGCGGCGTCCTGCGCCATCGCGCTCATGGGCGCGAAAATCAAGGCAGTTCCGAGCATCAGCACCCCGCCCAGTCGGGCGATCGGCGAGACGGCACGGGAAGGGGTGCGGTCGGTCATAATCAATACAGTCTCCTTGAGCCGCGCGCGGCCCTCGACGGCGCGAAGGCGCTTGGTTTGGCCCATTTTGGCCAAGTTGACAAGACAAAGCCCCGCTCTTACATGTCTCGACGCTTCTATGGAGCCTGGACGGGGCGGAAACCTGGGGCCTTAATGGCCCGCAACGAACACTGCGACGCAACCGCCGCACATCAGTTAAAGGATCAAGAGCAATGGTGATTGCTGCGCTCAAGCGGATCTTCGGCTCCGCAAATGATCGGCACGTCAAGCGCTTTCAGGGCCGCGTCGATGCGATCAATGCGCTCGAGCCTGAACTTTCCAAGCTCACCGACGAGCAGCTGCGCGCCCGCACCGCCGAGTTCCGCCAGCAACTGGCCAACGGCACCAAGCTCGACGACCTGCTGGTTCCCGCCTTCGCCACCGTCCGCGAAGCCTCCAAGCGCGCGCTTGGCATGCGCCACTTCGACGTACAGCTCATCGGCGGCATGGTGCTCAACGAACGCTCGATCGCCGAAATGCGTACCGGTGAAGGCAAGACGCTGGTGGCCACGCTTCCCGTCTACCTCAACGCGCTCACCGGCAACGGCGTGCACGTGGTGACGGTCAACGACTACCTCGCCAAGCGCGACGCCGAGTGGATGGGCCAGGTCTACAAGTTCCTCGGCCTCACCTTCGGCATCATCATCCACGACCTCTCCGACGAGCAGCGCAAGGCCGCCTACGCCGCCGACGTCACCTACGGCACCAACAACGAATTCGGCTTCGACTACCTGCGCGACAACATGAAGTATTCGCGCGCCCAGATGGTGCAGCGCGGACACGCCTTCGCCATCGTGGACGAAGTGGACTCGATCCTGATCGACGAGGCGCGCACCCCGCTCATCATTTCGGGCCCCTCCGAAGATCGCTCCGACCTCTACACCAAGGTCGACGCCATCATCCCGATCATCGGGGAAGGCGATTTCGATCTCGACGAGAAGCAGCGCGCCGTCACCTTCACGGACCAGGGCATCGAAAAGCTCGAGGAGCGCCTGGCCGCCGAAGGCCTGCTCAAGAGCGAGTCGCTCTATGACCTCGAGAACGTGGCGCTGGTCCATCACCTCAATTCGGCCCTGCGCGCCCACAAGATGTTCCAGCGCGACAAAGACTACATCGTCCGCAACGACGAAGTGGTGATCATCGACGAGTTCACCGGCCGCATGATGCCGGGCCGCCGCTATTCGGAAGGCCTGCACCAGGCCCTGGAAGCCAAGGAACACGTCAAGATCCAGCCGGAAAACCAGACGCTGGCCTCGATCACCTTCCAGAACTATTTCCGCCTCTACAAGAAGCTGGCTGGCATGACCGGTACGGCAGCGACCGAGGCGGCCGAATTCGCCGACATCTATGGCCTGGACGTGGTCACCATTCCGACCAACGTGCCGGTGCAGCGCAAGGATGACGACGACGCCATCTATCGCACGGCGGCCGAGAAGTTCGACGCCATCGCCGACATCATCATCGACTGCCAGAAGCGCGGCCAGCCCGTGCTGGTGGGCACCACCTCGATCGAGAAGTCCGAAATGCTGGCCGAACTGCTGCGCCAGAAGAAGGTCGGCGAGATGAAGGTGCTCAACGCCCGCTACCACGAGCAGGAGGCCCACATCGTGGCCGATGCCGGTGTGCCGGGCGCCATCACCATCGCCACCAACATGGCCGGCCGCGGT
>Ga0182743_1003590_pt1 | contig 12322 bp, 9 predicted proteins | sample eDN3rd30CKraftOP_FD_128522 | JGI IMG/M metagenome (GOLD analysis project Ga0182743, IMG submission 128522) | Enriched Organic Plus compost microbial communities from Emeryville, California, USA - eDNA 3rd pass 30_C Kraft OP (version 2) (version 2) ... | reverse complement strand
CTGTCGCGGATGATCTCGAGGTCGTTGCCGGAGACGAAGGTGCCGTGCGGCAGCAGGGCGCGCTCGGAGAGGAAGCCGAGATCGCGCAGCCATTCGGGCGGGGTCTTGCCGCGAAGCCTGACCACGGAATCGTATTCGAAGCGGGACTGGCAGCAATGGAGGCGGATCGGGACCTCCAGCCGCTCGGCCGCCGCCGCGGACTGGCGCAGGAGCTCTGGCGTGCAGGTCTCGATGCGATCGGGGGCGAGCATGGTGCGAATGAGGCCGCCTGCCCTGCCCTCGAAATCCTCGCAGAACTTTTCGGCATCGCGCAGGCCGGCAAGGCCGCGGGCTTCGTCGAAATAGAAATCGAGACGGCCATCGTCGTGGACGACGGTGTTGCCGGCGCGATAGGCGGGGCCGAGATAGACGCGCAGGCCCAGTTCCTCGGCGGCGTCGGCCGCGTCGGAGAATTCCTCAACCGTCTCGCCCCACTCGCGATAGAAGAGCGAAGCGATGGGAAGCGCAGTGGTGATGCCGCTGCGGATGAGGCGCGAGAAGGCGTACTTCTTCTGGAAGGCGAGTTCTTCGCGCGAATACATCTCGACAGGACCGGCATCCATATAGGATTGCGGCCAGACGCGCCCCTTCTTCGCCGCCGGCTGGTTGTCGAAACCAAGGACGGTGGTATCGAGGTCGGAGACGGCGTCGAGATCGATGAAGCCGGGGCCGATGAGGGCGTTGCCGTAGTCGATGGTCCTGGCGGCCGCGCCGGGGAACTTGCCGCCGACATGGATCACGCTGTCGCCGGAGATGGCGATCTCGCCATCCTCATAGAGGACGTGCCGGCCATCTTCATGGCCGACGATCCATTTGGCTTTGAGCAGGGTAACGGTCATTTCATTCCCGAGGTCACGAGGCCGCGGACATAGTAGCGCTGCAGCACGATGGAGAGGATCACCAGCGGGATGGTCACGGCAGTCGCGGCGGCGAAGAGCGGACCATCCATCGGGAAGTTGGGAATCGACTTGAGGTTGGCGATGGCCACCTGCGCGATCTGCTTGTTGGGATCCTGCATGACCACTAGCGGCCAGAGATAGGCGTTCCACGACCAGATGAACTGGATGAGGACGAGCGTGGCGAGGGTTGGCTTCACGTTCGGCAGCGCGATGGTGAGGAAGACACGGAACGGGCCGGCGCCATCCATCTTGGCGGCTTCTTCCATTTCGAGCGGAATATCGCGGAAGGCCTGCCGCATGAGGAAGATACCGAAGGGGTTGCAGGCGAAGGGCAGGAAGAGCGCCGGATAGGTCGATACCAGGCCCAGCCACTGCATGATCTTGTAGAGCGGGACGATGATGGCTTCGACGGGGATGAAGGCCGTCATCAGCAGCAGTGCGAACACGATGTTCTGGCCGGGGAAGCGCAGGCGGGCAAAGGCGTAGCCGGCGAGCGAGGAGGCCACCACGGCGATGCCGACCTGGCCGCAGGCGGCGATCAGCGTGTTGACGAGGTTGCGCTGAAAATTGAGCTCGTTGAAGAGGTAGAAATAGTTCTCGAGCGTCGGGCGCAGGGGCACGAAGGACGACCAGGACAGCGGGAACGTGCCCGTGATGATGTCATTGGTCGATTTCAGCGAGGAGAGGGCCGCCCAGGCGATCGGGAACACGAAGATGAGCCCGATGGCAAAGAGCAGGATGATGGTGCCGCCATGCCGCGCGAAGAGGTTGCGACGCTCGGCGCGATCAGTGGTCTTGGCTTGGGGGAGCGCTATGGATGCCATGGTTATTTCGCGTCCCTGTCGCGCAGAAGGAAGGCCTGGGCCGCGGTGATGAGCGCCAGGACGAGAAGCATGCAGACGACGCTGGCCGAGGCCGAACCGGGCGACTGGAACTCGAAGCCCAGAAGGTAGGAATAGAGCGCCAGGTTGGTGGTCGAGCCCTGGGGGCCGCCCTGGGTCATGATGAGAATCGGCGTGAAGATACGGGTCGCCGTGATGGTCATCATGAAGAGCGCCACGATGATGCTGGGGCGCAGCATGGGCAAGGTGATGGTCCAGAAGATCTGGCGCTCGGTGGCGCCATCGAGCTCGGCGGCTTCCGGCAGTTCGCGCGGAATGGCCTGGAGGCCGGCGAGGAAAATCAGCATGGGCAGGCCCACATCCTTCCACACCGACATGACGACGATGCTGACCAGGGCCTGATTGCCGTTGGTGAGGAAGGGCTGCGTCGGCAGCGACATGGCGTGGAGGATGGCGTTGAAGAGACCGCTCGAGGGCTCGTACATCTGGTTCCAGATGAGTGCCGTGACGGCTTCTGAGGCGGCCAGCGCGCCGATGATGGCATTGCGCGCCCAGGTGGAACCCGGCAGGCGCTTGTCAAGCAGCACGGCCAGGACGAGGGCAAGCGGAATGGTGAGCCCGAGCATCAGCACGATGTAGAGGAAGGTGTTGAGCAGGGCGTAGCGGAAGGAGGGATCGGCCAGCAGCTCAGCGTAATTGTCGAACGCGACCCAGCCGGTCGAGGACTGATCGAACGGGCTGAACGATTGCAGGCTGTTGGTGACCGCCGTGATGAGCGGCAGGAACTGGAACAAGGCCAGTGCCACGACCGCTGGCAGGATCATACCCATTCCGAGGAGCGGGTTGCTGTTCTGTCGGGTCCACCGTCGTTCCCGGGGTGGCTTTGCCGCGATGGCTTGCATGGAATGCCCTCCGCATTTCCTGATTGAAACTGCGGGGCGGGGCGGCCGAAAGGCCGGGCCGCCCGCCCCGCTTTGTCCGGTTGCTCCGGCTTACTTGTACTTGGCCAGCAGCCGATCGATCTTGGCTGCCGTCTCGGGGAGCACCTTGGCCGGATCGGCGCCGAGCGCGATATCCTTCACCGCCGGGTTCATGGCGTTGAAGTAATCGAAATAGCCCGGCGTGCGCGGCACGCTGTAGGAGGCGTTCGAGAGAGCGGAGGCCATCTTGAACGGCTGCTCGGTGGCGAACTCGCTCATGGCTTCACGCAGCGACGTCCGCGAGGGCATCGAGCCCCAGGCCTTGTGGAAGGCCAGGCGGTTCTTGTCGTTGCAGAGGAAGGCGAGCAGCGCCACGGCTTCGGCCGGGTGCTTGGCCTTGGACCACACGAGCGGCGAGTCCGAACCGTTGCCGTTGAAGACGATGTTGCCCTTGGGCGGCAGCGACACGCCCCACTTGAACGGGGGCTCGAGGCCCGGAACGCGGAAGCGGTTGGTGAAGTTGAGGCCGCCGAAATAGGTGGCCGCGAGGCCGCCCGGGAACTGGTTCGGCACCGGGCCAAGCGGGGTCAGACCCTTGGAGAAGAGGCTCTGGTAGAACTGCATGCCCTTGATGGCCTCGGGCGTATCGATATAGCCGGTGACCGAGAGGCCATCGTCGCTGATGCCCATGAGGGTCTTCCAGGCCGACGAATCCTTGGCGGCATTCGGATCGCCCTGCGAGCGGATCCAGATGCTTTCGAGCTGGCTGTAATTGGCGCCGGGGCCACCATTGCCCTGCCCGGCCGCAGCGAGAGCCCAGGACTGGTTGTCGCCAGCGGCCTTGAGGCCGGCATTGACCTTTTCGAGGTTGGCGATGAGTTCCTCATCGGTCCAGCCGCCTTCGAGGCCTTCGACTTCCGGCGGCGTCGCGACGCCGGCCTTGGCGAAGAGGTCGCGGTTGAAATAGAGCAGCATGACGCTGGTTTCCCACGGCACGCAGTAGAGGTTGCCGCCGGAGGAGGCCGCGGCGCGCAGGTTGTCCGGCACGTCGGCGATGTATTCGGGCGAGAAGTAATCCTGCAGCGGCAGGGCGACCTTGCCGGCATGATAGGCATCGGCGAAGTCGGTGCGGCCCATCATGATGTCGGGCGCGTCGTTGGAAGCGACGTAGACCAGCAGCTTCTTCTGCAGGTCGCCGTAGGGCACCTTCTCTTCGGTGATGGTGATGTTGGGATAGGCGGCCGTGAATTCGGCATAGGCGCCTTCGAGCAGGGCGTTCACGTCAGGCGTGAAATCCTGGCGCATGAAGCGCAGGGTTACCGGCTCGCTGGTCAGTTCCGGGCCGGCATAGCCGCCCAGATCGAGCTTGTAGTTTCCAGCGGCGCTGGCGCGACCGATGAGGCCGGGGGCGAAAACGCCCGCCAGGGCCGTGCCGGCCATGCCGGCGAGCACCGCGCGACGGGAAACTCCCTGTTTCATCATATTGTCTTTTGCGGCCATGTCTCTCTCCTTGCATGCCGTTTGACGTCTGGCTCTGCTCCCAAGGAGCCGCCCCTCACACACGTCCCGTATCCACAGCTGAATCATCTTTCTCCCGGAAAGACTCAAACTGGATACACCGAATGTCGCTTGAAACTGACAACGCCCGAAGCCAACGAGGCTCCCCACGCCATCATCGTTCCCGGGCGAAGATGATGAGACACTCCCTTTGTGCCGCATTCTCCGCCTTTCTGCCCACTAAAGCGGCAGGAGGCGCCACGCGCCATTCGGCAACACAAAGGTCGCATTAATTGGATACATACGCAATAAATTTCTGATACACCTTTCCACCAATAGGCACAAAAGGGAAGCGCCGCGGTCCTTTCGGAACCGCGGCGCCAGGGCGGGCCTGGGAGTCGACCCGGACTAGAGGCCGAAGAGTTCGGAGACCTCGGCGGCCGTGACCTTGCGGCCATAGGGGGCAAGGTCGAAGCTTTCGGCGAACTTGATCTCGTTGCCCTTGGCCTCGCCATAGCGGGCGCGCAGAGCCGGACGCATCTCGTCGAGCGCGTACATGAACTCGGGCCAGTGCTTGAGCACCAGCGCGCGCTGGGCCGGCCAATCCCTGGCGGCGGAGGCCTCATCGAAGAAGCCGCGCTCATAGGGCGCGTATTCGAGGAACTGCGTGGCGTGGGCGGCGCAGGCCTTGAGCTTGGCTTCGATCGAGGCGTCGTTGCTGACGACCACGTCGTGCTTGTGGACGTGGATGGAGCCGTAATCGGTCATCTTGAGGCAGATGGGCGCGCGTTCGAGGGCGGGGATGTCGCCCACGATATTGGCATTGCCCGAGAAACCGACGGCTTCGCGCACGGCGCGGGCGGCGGCGCGGTTGTCGAGGTGGCCATCGCATTCGTCGTGGAAGGTGATGACGACATCGGCCTGCCAGCGGCAGATGGCGGAGATGACCTTCTGGCGCAGGGCCAGGTCGGGCATCAGCTCGCCGTCATGGTTGTCGAGGATTTCGTAGTCGAGGACGCCGAGGAGGCGGGCGGCAGTATAGGCCTCGTGGGCGCGCCGGCGCTTGAGCGGGCCGCGTTCCATGACGTGGTGGCCGGCGTCGCCATTGGTGAGCGACATGAACTTGACGGCCACGCCCTTGTCGGCCAGCAGGCGCACCGTGCCGCCGGCATACATTTCGGCCTCGTCCGGATGCGCCTCTACCACAAGAACTTTCAGTGGATAATTCATAAAGTTACTCCTTTGCGGCGGCGAGGGCTGCGGCCGCGGATTTGAGGGACCGAGCGCTGCGCTCGATGAAACCTTCCAGTTCGGGGAGATCGGCCTGGATGGAATAATAGTCGTCAGGACCAGGCATGGTGCCGGCACGGACGGCGCTCTCGAAGATGCGCGAGAGACGGATGAGTTCGAGGATTTCGCCCAGTTCGGCATCGGGCTGGCGGGCCTGCCAGTCGGGATCGAAGAGCGGGATCTGGTTGCGGTCCGAGCCCCAGACATTCTCGATGGTGAAGTTGGGATTGACGCCGGCCGCGAACAGCGCAGAGAGCACGGCCTTGAAGTCGATGAGGCCGTCGCCGATGGCGCGGATCTGGCGTTCGAGGCCCAGGGGGCGCTCGAAGAGGATGAGATCGCGCATGTGGGTCTTGCGGACGTAGGGCGCGACGCGCCGGGTGGCGGCAACGGGGTCTTCGCCGCGGACGACGACATTGGCGAGATCGAGGGTGACGCCGACGACGTCAGGACCGACGGCCTCGACGAGGCGGACGAGCTCGGTGGTGGTGATTTCCTCATGCGTCTCGATGGCGACGACGGCGTCGTGGTCCTTGAGGACGGGGGCGAGCATGAGGAGGAATTTGCGCGTGGCGTCGAGCTGGTCGGCCCAGGTGACGTCGGTGCGGTAACGGTCGATGGCGTGGAGACCCCAATCATGCCGCTGGTAATTGGCGGTATCACCCCAGAGCGCGGTGCAGCCGATCTCGGTCGTCGCCTCGATCATGCGGGTCATGCCGAGGAGGTAATCGCCCTTGCCGACATCGCGCACTTCGGGCGCTTCGGGGGTGTTGTAGGGATTGACCTTGCCCAGGCCCATTTCGAGGTAGAGGCCAAGCTCGTCGGCACGCTGCTTGACGGCGCGGAGGAAGCCGCGATCGAGGGTGCGCGAGACGTCGAGGACGGTGCGGAAGAAGACGCCGTCATGGCCCAGTTCGGCGCAGCGTTCGAGCAGCCGGATCGGGCCGAGCTCGGCAGCGCGCGGAAACTTGCGGCCGTCGATGCCGACGCGGATTTCGGGGACGTGGAAACTGGTCATGGCTCAGGTCACTGGTTGGAGGCTGGCCGGCCCGACGGGCGCGAGGCCTCCGGGCACGGCCGCAATGAGGCGGCGGGTGTAGTCGTGCTGCGGGTTGGCGAGCACCGCCCTGGCGGGCCCCTGCTCCACGATCTGCCCGCGATGCATGACGACGATGCGGTCGGCGATGTAGCCGGCGCTGATGACGTCATGGGTGATGTAGAGGACGGCCACACCCTGCTCGTCACGCAGGCGCGCGATGAGCGCGAGGATGTCGCGGCGGATCGAGACGTCGAGCATGGAGACTGGCTCGTCGGCGACCAGCAGCTTCGGGGAGGCAGCGAGCGCGCGGGCGAGGCCGACGCGCTGGCGCTGGCCGCCAGAGAGTTCGTGCGGACGGCGGTCGAGGTAGCTGGCGGGGGGCGTGAGGCCGACTTCGGTGAGGAGTTCGGCGACACGCTTTTCGATATCGCCAGCCTTGATGCCATTGGGCGCAGAGGCGACGGCGCGGCGGATGTGATGACCGATGGTGTGCAGCGGGTTGAGCGAGCCGTAAACGTCCTGGAAAACCATCTGGGCGGAGCGCGGCTGGCCCTTGCGGCGGCGCGACACCGGGATCGGCGTCTGGCCGTCGACGAGGATCTGGCCGGAAGTCGGCTGCAGGAGGCCGGTGACCATGCGACCGAGCGTCGACTTGCCGCTGCCCGAGGCGCCGACGATGGCCACGATTTCCCTGGGCGCAACGCGGAGCGAGACCTCGTTGACGGCGGTCAGGGCGGCGGCACGGGACCATGGGTGGGCGCCGTAGGCCTTGGTGAGATGGTCGATCTCCAGCACCGGCTTGGCCGGTGCAGGGGTGGGCGCCGCCTCGATAGTGGAAAGGTCGAGGCGAGGCGTCGCATCCATCAGCATGCGCGAATAGGGGTGCTTGGGGTGGGCCAGGAAATCGGCGATGGAGGCGCTTTCGACGATCTTGCCGTCCTTCATCACGGCAATCCGGTCGGCCACCTCGAAGAGGAGCGGCAGGTCGTGGGTGATGAGGAGGACGGCAAAGCCCATGCGCTTCTGCAGGGCCTTGATGGTGACGAAGATTTCCTGCTGCACGATGACGTCGAGCGCCGTGGTGGGCTCGTCGAGAATGACGAGCGCCGGGCGCAGGGCAAGGGCCATGGCGATCACGACGCGCTGACGCTGGCCGCCCGAAAGCTCGTGCGGGAAGGCGCGCAGGCGGGCCGGATCGATGTCGACCATTTCGAGCAGCTCGGCAGGCGTGCGCCGGGCGGTTTCGATGCCCTTGGCGCGATCGAGCACTTCCTGAAGCTGCCAGCCGATGCGCTTGACTGGATTGAGCGAGGTCAGCGAGTTCTGGAGGACGATGGAGGCCGTGTTCCAGCGCAGGTTGCGGACCTTGTCATCGTCCAGCGCGAGCATGTCGTTGCCACTGATCCTGATAGCACCGCCAGTGATGACGCCGGGCGCGCGCAGCAGGCGCAGGATGGACTGGGCGATGGTCGACTTGCCACAGCCGGACTCGCCGGCAAGGCCGACGAATTCGCCAGGGGCGATGGAGAGCGAAACATCCTCGACGGCAGGGATGATGCCGTTTTCGCCGGCATAACCGACCGAGAGACGCGAGATTTCGAGCGCGAGAAGATCAGTCATTGCGCTTCACCGGGGTCATCAGGGAGGCACTGGGCTTGCGGAAGCCGGCACGACGCAGCAGGCGATCGGCGCGCAGGCGCGGATTGACGCTCGAATAGGCATTGCCCATCGGGAACCAGCCGAGCTTGAAACAGAAGAGATAGAAGAGCAGGAGCGCGAGGAAGAAATAGGGGAAGGAGCCGAGGAAGAGCAGGACCGGCGGCGCCACGCGATCAAAGAACCCGCCACGGCGCCAGGCCGCGAGCGCACCAAGAGTGGAGCCGATGACGAAGCTCAGCGCGACGGCAGTGAGACCCAGGAGGGCGGACCAGCCGAAGCCGGCACCGATAACCGAGAGCACGGGCGCGGGAAATTGCGAGAGCGAGCGGCCGAAATCGCCTTTGAAGATGTTGCCGAGATAGGTGAAGTATTGCTGGACCAGCGGCTCATCGGTGAGACCGTAGGCCATCTTGAGCGCGCGCAGCGATTCCTCATTCATCGAGGTCGAATAGGTGGCCACGATCGTGGAGGCCGGATCGCCCGGCGTCAGACGCGGAATGAAGAAATTCACGGTGATCGCGACGAAGGCCGCCAGCAGATAGAATGCCAGCCGCTTGAGCACATAATACATGGGTTCCCTCCCCAGGGAGGCTCCCGTCCGGCGACGGGAGCCCTTGAGCCGTGACTATTCGGGGCGGCGTTCGAGATGCGGCCAGACGAGCAGCGGACCATTGGTCATCTGCAGGCTGAGCGGCGCATACGGGTCCTTCTCGTTGGGGAAACCCGTGAACCGACGGGTGTTGTAGAGACCCCAATCGGGCTGCTCGTAGAGCGGGATGGCCGGCGCGGCGGCCGAGAACATGCCTTCAAGCTCGGCGATGATCGCCTTCTGCGCGGCCGGATCGGTGGAGGCCGCGAACTTGGCCAGCAGCTCATCGACCTTGGGGTCGCCATAGCGCTGCTGGTTGTTGGGCGAGGCGGTACCGACCGGCTTGACCGAAGTCGTCGCCATGTTGTTGCGGTAGAACTCGAACGGGGTGGCGGTACGCTGCGCGGTGCCGAGCGAGAGCTGGAACTGGCCGGTGAAGGTCGAGTTGGTCCAGCTGTCGGCGGTGGTGGTGCGCAGGGTTACATCGATGCCGACATCCTTGAGGTTTTCGGCCACGATCTGGGAGGCGGAAACCCAGTCGTTCCAGCCCGAGGGCACAATGATATCGTACTTGAGCGGCTTGCCGTCCTTGCCGACGCGGATGCCGTCGGCACCCTTGGCGTAGCCGGAATCGTCGAGGAGCTTGTTGGCTGCATCCGGATCCATGGTAACCCAGCCCTGGCCATCGGCGATGACCTTGGCATCGAGCCAATCCTTGAACGGCGCTTCGGGCAGGCCGGTGGCGTTGGCGGGCACGGACTTGCCCCAGACGCCGGTATTGATCATGCGCTGGCGATCGAGCGCCATGCTGATGGCTTTGCGGACGTTGACGTCGCCGAGGTTGGGATCGGTGGTGTTGGCCTGGAGTTGCACGACGGAGGTGCGGGGCCACCAATAGCCGAAATGCTCGGGATCGAGCGGCACGAAGGTGGTGTCAGGGTCGGGCACGAGACCACCCCAATCGATATTGCCGGCGAGAACGGCGGCGCTCACCTGGTCGTTGCCGTTAAAGCCCTGGACGAAGACGCCCTGGATCTTGAGGGGCTGCCAGTAATTGGGGTTCTGCGTGACCTGGTAGCGATCGGTGCCGAAGGCATCGATGGTGGTGAAGGGACCAGTGCCGACCGGATCCGGGTTCTCGAAGGTCACCGGGTCCTTGACGTCCTTCCAGACATGCTGGGGCACGATGAACTGATCGACCAGCGAGAAGAGGCCGGGGGTATAGGCGGTGTTGAAGGTGAACTTGACGGTGGTCGGGTCCACGGCCTCGACGGACTTGAGGTATTGATCGAACGCGCCGGCAGCCGGGCCGATGAGGCCGGGATTGTCGTGCATGAGATTGAAGGTGAAGGCGACGTCGTCGGCCGAGAAGGGCTGGCCATCGGACCATTTGACGTCGTTGCGCAGCGTCACCGTGAGGGTGAGCGCGTCATCGGACCACTTGTACTCGGTGCCCAGCCACGGATCGAGCTTGCCCGTCGCGTAGTTCTGGATCATCAGCGGTTCGTAGATGGTGCGCAGGCTGACCCAGCGGGTGGTGGGCGAGAACGGGTTGAACGTGCGCGTGAAGCTGCTGCCGCCCTCGGCCACGATACGGACCAGCTGATCCACCGGCACCTCGGCCAGCGCCGGCTGGACGACCATGGGACCGGCCGCGAGCGCGGCCCCCATCACCGTGGCGAACAAACCCGCCCTAAATCCTTGCAACGCGCCGGAACTCCCCTTCCGGCGTCTTGTGCTGTAACTCGCCTTATGCATGTTGTCCTCCGGGACTCGTTTGTCTTCATCAACTGGCAGGCGTGGTTCTTTCACGGGAGGCCGCGTGCGGCGCTGCCTCCCGTGAACACTCGGTCTCGTGCGTATTCGAGCGCGAGTTCGATGGCCCCGGCGCGCACGGCTTTGGCGCTCACTGCGGTCGGGACGATTTGCGGCAATGCGATGGGGAGGGCAGCGAGCAGCGCGCTCACGCGCTGCGCCAGCACACGCCCTCCGGCCTGGCCGATCTCGCCGGCCAGCACCACCATGTCGGGATCGAGAATGCCGATGGCGCCGGCAAGGCCCACGGCGAAGCGATAGGCCAGCTCGTCGAGGAAGGCGCCGTGCCGATCGGCATCGGCGGCGGCAGCCTGGACGGCGGCGGCGTGATCGGCATTGGAGAGGCCGTTCGCGGTGAGCAGCGCATCTATGCCTTCGACCGAGAGCAGGTTTTCGAGGAGCGTGACGCGGACGGCTTCGCCGGGAGCAGCCAGGCGCTCGGGAACAACGGCACCGCCGAGTTCGCCGGCGCTGCCGGTGGTGCCGCGCACGAGGCGGCCGGCCTGCACCAACGCGCCGCCGACGCCCTCGCCCACGAAGAAGAGGATGAAGGTCTGCACGCCCTTGGCCGCGCCGACCGCCATTTCCTCGAGGGCGACGAGGTTCACGTCGTTCTCGACGATGACGTGGTTGTGGCCGAGCGAGGACATGAGGGAGGCCGGGATATCGAAGCCTTCCCAGTTGCGCAGTTGCTGGCCCTTGCGGAGGTGCCCGGTCTGGATGTCGACGATGCCGGGGAGGCCGACCACGACCTGGTCGAGATCCTTGACAGCGATGCCGGCGCGGGAGGCGGCTTCATCGATGACGCGATGGAGTTCGGGGCCAGCGAGGTAGGACTCGGAGGGCGTCTTGGGGATCTGCGCCTCGGCGAGGAGCGCGCCGGTGATATCGGCGATGGCGACGTCGAGGCCGTGGGGCGTGACGCCGACGCCAGCAACGCAGGCCGATCGTGGCTCGAGCGACCAGAGACCGGCCTTGGGGCCGTAGGTGCCGGCCTTTTCGCCATCGCGGCGGATGAGGCGCGCACTTTCGAGACGGCGGAGGAGATCGGAGACGGCGGGCTTGGAGAGGCCGGTAAAGGCCTCAAGTTCCATCCGTGTCAGGGAGCCCTGATCGAGCAGCCGCTCGAGGACTGCCTTCTCATTGAGATTGCGAAGAAGCCGGGGGCTTCCAGCGAGGACTTCCATGGCGACAAGACCGTCTGGTAACTTTCCTTACAGTTATTAAGCGCCTTGGAAACGACGTCTGTCAAGTAGAGTCAGCGCGAGGAGACCGGGGATGAAATTGCCTGATTTTGCAGTGAGTTGGGCTGTGCATTGGGGAGGCTCATGGCCTTGGCATAGCCCGCCGGATTTAGCCGGAGCACGAGAAGCGAGACGACGAGTACGCAGCCGATATGGAGAATCCAGCCGGCGATGAATCCGCCGGTCGCCTCGTGAAGCGTGGCAACGATCCATGGCGGAAGCGCAGCGAGGAGGAAACCGCCGCCCTGCATGAGCGCGGAGAGCGCGCCTGGGAGTGTGGCGAGCAGCGCCATGGCGATGGCAAGAATGACAAGGCCGCAGCTGCCGATGAGCGAGCCGGGCAGCTTATCGGACCAGCGCCCGGCAAAGGGCGCGGTGAGCGCGACGAAGACCGGCCAGGGCGTGATGAGAAAGCCGGTTTCGACCTGGGAATAGCCAAGCACCGCCTGGAACATGAAGGGCAGCGAAATGAAGGCCAGCGCCTGGGTG
>Ga0182743_1003587_pt1 | contig 12333 bp, 12 predicted proteins | sample eDN3rd30CKraftOP_FD_128522 | JGI IMG/M metagenome (GOLD analysis project Ga0182743, IMG submission 128522) | Enriched Organic Plus compost microbial communities from Emeryville, California, USA - eDNA 3rd pass 30_C Kraft OP (version 2) (version 2) ... | reverse complement strand
TCATGCTAGAATTCCGGTCTTTGCCGCAGGGCAAAATGCCGTCGTGGTGGAATTGGTAGACACGCTATCTTGAGGGGGTAGTGGCGAAAGCTGTGCGAGTTCGAGTCTCGCCGACGGCACCACCGAATAGTCCAGACTGACCCGAATCGATCTGGAAAAATCACAGAAACCCGCAAATCTATTAGGTTTGCGGGTTTTTTGTTGCCTGCAATCGTCCGATCCAGGCCGACCGAGGTGGGTCCGTGCCGGGGTTTTTGAGTCTGTTTTTGAGTATGTTTTAATAAACGTACTCAAACCGGGCCCGTTTTGAAGCCCAGGTATGCAAAAGGACGCCATGCCAAGACTTGCAAAGCCACTCACCGCCCTGGCCGTAGAGAAGGCCCGCCCGCGTGATACCCCTTATGTGCTGCCTAGTGGTGATGGCCTGTCTCTGTGCGTCGCCGTCAGCGGACAGAAATCCTGGAAGGTGCGTTACCGCCTGCAGGACGGTCGCCAGCGTACCATCGTCATCGGCAATTACCCGGCCATGGGGCTGGCCGATGCCCGGGCACAGACCCGGGAAGTTCACCTGGCAGCGCAGACGGGCGCCCCGATCATCGGCCTGAGAGCCGAGGTCAAGGCGGCTCAGGCCATGCTGAGCGCAGAGGAATTGGCCGCTCAGGCAGCCGCAGAAGAAGCACACAGGCATTCCTTCAACGTGCTGTCAGAGAAATGGCTGGCCGCCCGACAGCCAGGTTGGGCGGCCGAAAGCTACCGCAAGGCCAAATACGTGGTCCGTACCTATCTGCAGGCCGGGATCGGCGACCTGGACATGCGGACACTGCGTACCCGCGATGTCACTGACACTCTGCGTAATCTGGCGGTGACGGCCCCCAGCCTGGCCAAAAAAGCCGCCCAGTATCTGAACGGCGTGGTGGACTACTGCATCCTGGAAGGCATCCGGGATGATGATCAGGTATTGCGTCTTCGTGGCGTCTTGCCCAGCCACCGGGGCGGGCATATCCCGGCCGTGACCCATGAGCGGGACATCGGCCCCCTGATGAGGTCCATCCACGAGTACGAAGGGCATGTCGTGCGTTGTGCGCTGCTGCTGGCTGCCTGGACAGCCTTGCGTCCATCGGTGGTTGCCAGCGCCCGCTGGAGCGAGATTGATCTGGAGCGTGCTGAATGGCACATTCCTGGGCTGGAAGAAGACGGCCGCAGGCGGATGAAGACCGGCAATGATCACATCGTCAGCCTGCCGACCCAGGCCATCGCCATGCTGCGGGAGATGATGCAATTTTCTGCGGGGGCGGAATACGTGTTTCCAGCAGTCGGGAAGATGCGTAATCCCCACCTGCACCGGGACGCCCTGTCGCGTGCGCTGCGGCTTATGGGCTATGCGGGCAAGCACAGCACGCACGGATTTCGGGCTATGCTACGCACCGTCGCACGGGAACGCCTGGGGGTCGATTTCGATATCCTTGAGGCCCAGCTGGCTCACGCCAAGCGTGACGAGATCCAGGCGGCGTACGACCGAACCAAATTTGATGATCAGCGGCGTGACGCCATGCAGAAATGGGCCGATTACCTGGACCAGTGCGTGGCTGCATGTTGCCAATGAGGATGTGCCATGAGTGAACAAGATCCTCTCCAACGCCACCCGCGTTCGTTGGATGAGTGGGTTACCCTGACTTTTCTGCAGCTCGTACACATTTACTGTGAAAAAACCCGGCGGGAGTTTTCCGAAGAAGTATTCGAGAGGGAGATGGTCGCGCCCCTTGCTTCTTACAAGGTTGCGATAGGTGACCGCCCTATCGATATCCTGCTAGCCGTCGTTCCGCGTGATGTGGCGAAGAAGGGCGAGGACGAGGTAGCACACTTCCCGTTGGGCATGGTTATCTTGTCAACGATCTATGCCTTGAATGCTCGTGCGGCCTGGGTGGACAGTCGGCCGGATCTTGCGTGGTCTTTTTTGGCTGACGCCCGCTATTGGTGCGGCGGTGAGGTCGGAAAGAACGGCATCAGTGCTGTATACGACAAGTCCCTGAAAGCGGCTCGGCAGGCTCAGGCTAAGGCCGGAGGGGACGGGAAATCAAAACGTTATGATTCGCTCAAGGAAACGGCCTATGAGTTGGTCAGATCGGAGGCACTTTCGTCGGGGGCATGGCCTTCGAGGCGTCAGGCGGTGCTGGCAGTGAAAGACAAGATCGTAGAACTGTCCACGAGCTCGGATATCAAGCTTAATCTCAGCGCCGACCAGGCGGAGAAAACTGTTGATGGCTGGCTGAAAGTGATGCCTGATGCCGATAAGCTGTTTTCCCGTAGAGGGTCCAGCAAATAGTGCTGACCAGATCTGCTGTATATGTCAACGCCGTTTGCTGGGTAGACGTTCTATTTCTGCGTCAGTAGACGGCCTATTCGGTATCCTCACGCATGCATAAAGTCTCCGTTGTCCGGAATGTTCCGGACGCCAACATGGAGAGCACAACATGCTTGATCACCCGCAAGACTACCTGCTGCCCCGTCAGCAGATCGAGGTAATTCTGAACCTGAGCCGGAGCAGCATCTATGCCCGGCTCAACCCCAGTGACAAGGGCTACGACCCCGCCTTTCCCGTTCCCATCAAGGTTGGGGCAAGCGCCGTCCGGTGGCGCCGGTCGGAAATCGACGCCTACATCGCATCACTGCCGCGTACTCGTGAAATTGACGCAATGGCGGGGGTGCAGTCATGAGCGCGCCAACTTTCCCTCATGATGCCGTCTCACCGCTGCAGGCGGATCTTCGCAATGAACTGTCCAGCTGCGAAGCGGGTGACCTGCTGGTGGCCGCTGGTGCCCAGGCGCTGATGTCATTGGCTGTGGCCGGTGTTGCGGAGGTGCATCAGCCAGGCGGAAAGCCATTACCGCTGACATCGTATTCGACGGTGCAGACGGAATGCATTGATGACGGTATGCAGTACCTCCAGCAGCTCATGGTGCCGGTTCAGGAATGGAGTCAACGTCAGACTCAGGAACACCAGCGGGATCACCGTGACTACCTGGCTCGTCGTGCCATCTGGGATGAGCGTGGCAAGGACATCCGCCAGCGGATCCGTAAGGCCGTCAAGGCTGGTGAGGATACGGCTGGCCTTCAGAAGGAGCTGGCTGAGATCCAGGCTCAGGAACCCGTCGCTCCTGCCGATCATACCCTGCTGTTCACTGATTTCACGAAACAGGGTGCCTGGCGTTCCGGGGCTGGGCTGCTGCCAGCCTTGAGATGGGCGGCCGATGAGGGTGTGAATCCTCTGTCGGCACTGAGTCCGAAGGATTACCCAGTCCTGGCCAGCCAGTGGAATGGCGTACCCATCCCGCATGGCCGTGTCGGTGAAGCGCACCAGGGAATCCATCGCCGATCGTCCATCTTCCTGGTGGTTAAGCCCGGGACCTATTTCAATTTCTGCAAGCAGCATGGAAAGTCCTTCAAGGAGCGTGGCCTGGGAGCCCGCTTCCAATATTCCCATGTCTCGTCAGGACGGCCAATCAGTTCCAGTGCTGTGGCTGCAGGGTCTGGGCCCGCCTATCAAAAATACGTGAGCCATATGACTGCCCATCTGGATGACATGGCGCTGCGCGTCAAAAATGGTTCTGGACTCAAACCGGTTCATCTCAGCCCCAGGGCCAGCCGTACCTGGGAAGATTGCCATTATCACTATTTCGAGGCAATGCATCGTCCCGGCAACCAGCATTGCCGTGACTTCCTGGCGAGGATGCCCGAGCATATCGCCCGGATGGCAGCCAGAAATCACGTTTTTGAAGGCCTGGAGGGCGACATCAGCCCCTGGGAGGTCGAATGTGCCGAGGAGATCATGCGCTACCACCTGGATGTGTACGCCTGGCTCCACGAGCCCAAGCCGCCCGCCCCGACCAAGGGCCAGCTGCAGCTCTGGGATGATGCTGAGGCACTGTGCGCGTGGCTGTGGCGGCACCCCGACCAGTGCTTTCCCAACACGCAGAACCGCCATGTGGCCGATATGCTCTGCATGACCGTGGCACGCCTACGCAAAGCCATCGTGCTGCTCAAGGAAGATGGCATCGTGCGGGTGACCGAGGGGGGCGGCAAGGTCGTCGTCCGCCTGAGGCCGGAAGAGCATCTGCGAGTGGGTAGCCTCTGATCTGCCCCAGCCAGCCCCGGTACGGCATCGCGTGCGGGGAACGTTGATGCATATGAACGTTCCTGCCCCTGCCGTGGCAGATCCCGTCCCCCCAATATTCGGCCCCCGGTGATCCTCGTGATCCTGGGGGCTAATGACTTCTGGTTATTAATGAGATTAAGAAATCAGATTTCTTCATTAGTAGCAAAAATGGATACACCATTCGATATGAAAGAAACCATCGACAGCCGAGAGGCAACGGCCATCATCAATGCGTTCGAAAAAAATATGCATCTGAGCCAGGGGCCAGGCGGTGCCCTTTACCGGACAGGGTTCAGCACCAAGATCCTGTATCACCTGGTGGATCTCATGGATCTGGTGATCCATACCCAGCAGCTGCCCTACCGGATCGCTCCAAACGGCAGGATCATCCCGGATAGCAGAATGGCAGGGTACATGCCCTTGCTCAAGCGGTTTGCTCAACTGGTCTTCCATGACGTCGCCTTGTCACCGGATCTGGAACTCTTCCAGCGGCAAATCAGGAAATATCCAATGAGAGCCTATGCCACCGGCGGTCATTCCGCAGCTCCATGCCAACTCGCTGAGCTATGCAACGATTTTATTGCCGCCATGCGGGCAGAAGGCAAAAAAAGCGGCATCAAGGCAAAGCTCAAGGACTGGCGCCATGGCGCGACGAAGAACGCCAAACGCCTTCATCGTTACCTGGATGCCTTGTTTGAACGGTATGCGCGGATCATGGTCGTGCGGCTGGACCTCTATTACCATGCAGGGCAGTGCCCGGATGCCGTTCAGGCGGACGAATGGCAGGCAGCCCTTCAGGCGCTGGATCGCGAGCTCCAGGCAGCCTATCAAAAGGAGGCGGATGAGGATGGGCATGCGGATCAGGATGCGGAGGTGGATCAGGATGAGGATGAGGATGACCTTGCTCAGCATCGAACAGTGCCGCAGGATGAAGCCGCCATCGGTGTCGATATCCTCACCGTGTCTGCCGACTGGCGACGCCTCATGGGCAATGCCCGAGGCAAGACCAGCCTGTTCCGGCACCGGGTGGGCTACGTGGCGGCGATCGAGTGTTCCCGTGTTGGGGGGCATCATCTCCATGTCTGTTTTCTATTCGACGGCTCCCTGGTCTGCAAGGATGAGTACCTGGCCCACGAGATCGGCAAGTACTGGATCGAACTGACCGGCGGTCGCGGTTACTATCACTGCTGCAAGGCTGACCAATACAAGCGGTCTGCCGTGGGCATGGTCAATCACGACGATCACGAGAAGCGCGGGTTCCTGCTTGAAGCGCTCCGCTACCTGGCCAAGAAGGATCAGTTTGTCCGGATCCGGCCCACACCAAAGGCCAAGACCTTCTTTACCGGCCAGATGCCCAGGGCGAAGTCTGGCCGTACCGGAAGGCCACGGGGATCCGTGGGTGCTTGAGCCCCAAGGCCCGCCCCTGCCGCCATATCCAAAGTAGTGCCCGGTGGCGCTGGGCGCGGGTTTCGGGCCGTTTTCAATGGGGATGGCCGGATACCCCTAAAGATTCCTGAGGCCGGTCCGTAAACAGTGACATCTGGAGTCGCAGTGGGTTTTCTCTGCCGTCATCCAGGTCTTGAAGACTCATTGTTTACATAGGGGTATCCCATGGCTGTCATCAATACCAACTACCTTGCTCTGGTCTCCCAGAACAACCTGAACAAGTCCCAATCCGCGCTGGGTTCCGCCATTGAGCGCCTGTCCTCGGGTCTGCGCATCAACAGCGCCAAGGACGACGCCGCCGGTCAGGCGATTGCCAACCGCTTCACGGCCAACATCAATGGCCTGACGCAAGCTGCACGTAACTCTAATGACGGCATTTCGATCGCCCAGACGACGGAAGGCGCACTGAACGAAATTAACAACAACCTGCAGCGTATTCGTCAGTTGTCGGTTCAAGCCACCAACGGTACGAACTCTGATTCTGACCTGAAGTCCATTCAGGACGAAATCAATCAGCGCCTGAGCGAAATCGACCGAGTGTCGGGTCAGACCCAATTCAATGGTGTGCATGTTCTGGCTAAAGATAATGAGCTGAAGATTCAGGTTGGGGCGAATGACGGCGAAACTATTTCTGTCAACCTGAGCCAGATCACCGCGCAAACCCTGGGATTGAAGGGCTTCAACATTGACGGCGTCGGCACTGCCAACGATGCAGCCACTGCTGAGAACGCACTCTCTGCTGGCTATATCAAGGGCGCCACAGACGCCAACGGGACGACGACCTACACGAAAACTTTTGGTGCTGCGGATGCGGCCAAGTACACCGATGTATTGGCCAAAATGCAAGACGGCGGCACGGTCGTAAGCGGGACCACTACCTATACTTACGATGCCAGCAAGGGGAGCTATTCGGTCGTCGATACGGCGCGCTCATCTGCCGACACCATTGCTGCCCTCAAGCCGGCTGCTGGCCAATCTGTTACTGCCAGCGTCACAATCGGCGGCCAAAGCCATCAAGTCAAGATTGATAGCAACGGTGCCTTTACTGATGCCGCTACGGGCAATGCCCTCTATTTGGACGGCACCGGCAACCTGTCACAGAATAATGCAGGCAGTGACCCCGCCGCAACGTTGGCGAATGTCTTGCCGGCTACGGCAGTCGCAGGTGATGGTCTGGCCGGTGCTGCCGGTAATACCCTCAAGATTGGTGATGTCACGATCACCAGCACTGGCACAGCGGATGCATATAAGGTTACTGGCGAAGTTGCCAGTAAGGATGCTGTGAGTCAAGCGATCGCTGGTAAGGCAGCAACGATCGATGTGGATGGTGCAGGTGCCACCGCCGCTTATGCTGTTGCAGTAGGCGGTGCTGTGACTCAAGGTGCTGTGACAGTTAATAAGGTTTTCGGTGGTGATCTGACGACGGCCACGACCAACAGTGTTTATGCGCATGGCAATGGCAATATTACCGATGGTGCAGGTAACGTTGTTTACGCAGACCAGAAGGGACTGACGCTGAACAATCACAGTGGTGTGACAGCGACGGAAGATCCGCTGGCAGCGCTGGACACCGCCATGCAGAAGGTTGATTCGATGCGTAGCGCCTTGGGTGCCGTTCAAAACCGCTTTGAATCCACGATCGCCAACCTGAACAACACCATCACCAATCTGTCGGCCGCCCGTTCGCGTATCGAAGATGCTGACTACGCAACCGAAGTGTCCAACATGACGCGTGCGCAGATCCTGCAACAAGCTGGTACTGCTGTGTTGGCCCAGGCCAACCAAGTGCCGCAAACCATGCTGAGCCTACTGCGTTAATCAGGTAGCATGGGCACCGCCTGACAGCGGTGCAGTTTCCAGATGGGCTGGCTTGGGTTTCGGGCTGGCCCATTTTATTTGGTTGGATGTGATCGAAGGGTAGGGAAATTCCGATGGAAAACGAACTGAAGAAAATCAGGGAAGACCTCTACTGGCGGATCAGGAATCTCCTGGATGAGCGCACCCAGGTCGCGCTGATCCCGACCCGGGCACGTGATCTGCGCGAGGAACGGGTGGAATTCCTGATCGATCAGGATGCCAGCCACACGGACAGTGAGATTGCCTTGACCGTAGCAGGTCAGCGCAAGATCCTGGATTGTGGCGCGCAGTCCAATACCTTCTTCATGCCCTGGGGCAAGGACGGCTACGAACTGCGTGTCTTCCTGCACCGTGTCGAACCCGAGTCTTTCGATTTCTCGCTCTTCTACCGGGCCTACGAACGGCTGGGCGATGTGCTGTCGGCCTTTGCTACCTACGCCGGGTTCCGGGTCACCGTCAATGCGCTGGCGTATGTGGACCCTGCGACGCAGCGGGGATATGGCATCTGCGTGACCCGCGATTTTATCGCCATGCTGACGCTCTTTGGCCTGGACATCCGGCTGTTTGACGCCGGGATGGCCGGGGCATTCCAGGATGAGGGCAAATTTTTTCAGTTCCTGACCCAAAGCCCCTATTTCTGCCAGGCTGCCTACGCGCCGCCGCAGGAACGCACGCGGGGCAAGCCGTCCCGCAGAACCATGACGCTGCGTGATTTCTCCCGCTGGCTGGGAAAGCAGCCGCAGGGGGCGATCCGGGAATATCAGGGCGATCAGGCCGCCTTGCAGGCGGAAATGCTGGCACGGGCGTGTCAGCAGTTTCCACAGCTGGCCACCACGCTGGACGGCGTGACGCCAGCCAACCATGATCAGGTATTCAACAGCCCTTGGGATCGGCGCTCGGTCGAGGACATCACGGCCGAGGTGCTGGGCGACATCGAGGCCCTGCGCCTGGATGCCGATATCACCAGTCGCCCCGCGTTTCGCATGGCGCTCCGGCGACTGCAGGAACAGGCGGGCGATCGCAGCCAGTTTCAGGCCTGGCTGGCAAGCCATGACCGTGCTGGTGTGATCGCCGAGATCCAGAAGCTGCGGGCTGATCTTAAGCCGACTGGGCTTCGGGAAAGAACTCCTCCGCCACGGTAGGCAGATCCTCCTCGGTTTCCTCGAACGATCCGTTGGCAAACCCCAGCCGTGCAGCCGCATCCAGCGCGGCCTGGTCGAAACCCTGGGCCTGACGTTCCTCGGACAGTTGCCGTGCCTGCTGGATGGCCTCGTGCAGCATCATGCCGTCGCGCACGACCAGATCCACGTAGTAGATGGGGGTCCGGTAGCTTTGCGTCGTGGACTTGCCGCGCAGCTTCAACTCCAGTGGCAGGGCGGCCAGTAGCCCGCCAGAGACGGCCGCGTAGTAACGCATTCGGGCGGCCAGCGTCCTGATCGAGTTGTACGAGGTGGTGCGAAAGATGAAAGTATCCAGGTCATCTGCGCCGCCGATTTTCACATACAGCCGCCCATAGGGCTTGGTGTCCTCCTGGTGCAGGCAGCAGGCATCCGATGAGGCGCAGGCGATGGTTTTCATGCCTTGCGCGGTACGGTGCTGGCAGGTGACGCCATCGCTCACCAACATGGCGCGCCCGGTTTGACGGTCAAACTGCACGTATTCAGCCCGCAGATTCAGATCCGGGTCGTCAAAGGGCAGCATGACCTGGATGGACCGCAGCTTGGCTGGTTGCGCGAGCTTCAGTTGTGCCTCGTGCGCCGGGTGCAAAAGCCAGCCCTCATGGTTCTGAACCTGGGTGGTGATGGTGAACTGGTCATCTTTTTCAGGCAGGCGTTTGCCGTTCTTCTCGACAACGCGGCCAATGGAGATGCGCCCGACAATGGGCGGGGTGATGGCAAAGCCTTTGATCATGATGGGACTCCTGAAAATGAACATGCCGCCAGGGGGGCGGCAGGAACGGGCGATGGTGCGGTTGTGGTCAGGCCAGCATCCGAAACCGGCGTGATCCCGGACGGACCTTGGCGTACTGGGGGACAAGCTCGGGGTGATCGAGCAGCAACCTGTCTGTGTCCAGTGTCGTGGCGTCTTTGCTGCGTTTGAAACTGATCTTGCCGGTCTCGAACTGGGCGGACTCCGCATTGCCCATGGCCTGCAGCAGGGTCTGCCGGAACTGTTCAGCCAGACCCTCGCGGGCCTTGATGTCCTGACGCATCGAGACCAGATCGGCGAAGGTGGCGGATAGCTGCCGGTCGTCACTGAAATCCACCGTGCTGGAATTGCCGGGATACAGGCACCGCAAGGCCCGTTCCGCCGATTCCGAGCCATCGGCCGGAGGCTCGCTGTCACGGGTGACGTAATCCCAGAATTGGGACTCCAGGGCGATCAACCGCTCGATCAACGCCTCATCACGGGCAATGCGATAGACATCCAGCCGCTGACCGCACAGCAGCACGGCTACATCAGCCGCCTGTTTGCCAGTGACGGCCAGCTGGTGCTGGACCTGCAGCTGGACATATTCTGGCACGCCTTCGCGCCAGAGCCTGGCGCCGAATTCCCCAGCGGTCTTGCACTCCAGGATCTGCACAGCGGGATTGCTGACGACTTCACGGTCAAGATTGGCCAGCATGAAGGGGTATTGGGGATGCTGCAGCACCGCATTCACCCGCCGTACCCGTCTACCAGTCTGCTGGGTGTAGGCTGCGGCAACGATGGGTTCCAGCAGCGTGCCCCAATAAACGGGGTCGGTGGTGTCCTGGGGGTTGGGCTTGGGTAGATCGGCATCCCGTCCGGTCTTCTCCATCCAGAGTTCCAGCTGGCTTTTATAGGGGGACAGGCCCACGGCGGCGGCCGCGTCAGATGCGCCAATGCCAGTTTTGCGCACTTCCAGCCATTGGGTACGCTCCATCTTGCGGGTATCGACCAGGCGCAGGGCGGGCCGGGTCTCTTCCTTCACTTTCAGTAATGCCATGATGTTTTGCTCCAAAAAGAAACCCGGCTGCACGGTGAGGTGCGAGCCGGGTGGGTGATTGGTTTGGAAAGGGGGGACGGGTGACAACACGTTATGCCACCAGCTTCAGGGCCTCGTCCCAGGCCCTTTGCTTGATGATCGCGCCTTGGCCAAACCAGGCGGCATCCAGCCGGTGATCGGTGCTGCGGGCACGGCGATGGTGATCGACGTACTCGGTGACGGCTCCCAGCAGCCCCCAGGCGGTCCCGGCAGAGGATGCAAACTCGGCACCCATGCCGTGGCCCTGATAGAGGTTCTGGACGCCCTTGAGCGCCCGCAGGCTGGTTGCTGAGGGTGCTTCATGGCTGGTGGTGGGGTAGCTCAGCACGCGGCGCATGAACGCCTCGGCGGTGCTTTCCTTGACCTTGCAGTCCGCCAGCGCCTTCATGCGGGCCATGAAGCTGTCCCAGCAGGAGACGGCAATGCCTAGTTGCCGTTTGACGGCTTCAGGGTCGAAGGTCGTGCGGTGTGAGACTTTCACCGCCCCAGCGCCATCGCCCAAGGCTATGGCCAGGGTGTTGTTGCATACCACCCGAACGGAGGTGAACTGCGCCGTGGTCGCCAGCGAGCCGTCGCAGGCGGTGGCCAGCAGCAGATAGCCCTTGACCTCATCGCGGCCCTTCAGGACAGCCTTTTGGCCGGTGCGGGCCAGCGCCCAGAGCTTGCGACCGCCCTTGAGTACGCCTGCGGTTTCCAGCTCGTAGCCGCCTGCTTCGGTCAGATCCCGGTAGAACTCCAGAATCTCGGCAGGCTGCACCACCTGAAAGCGATCAGAGACCACGGATAACGGCGCCTTGGTGTCCGAGCGGTACAGCACCTTCTGGCCGGGGAAGGCATGGATGGAGCCCAGGTGATCGTCCTGAGCGATATAGCGCACATCACCGGCTTCGATCTGCCAGTGCATACCGGCCTGGTGTGCCCAGACTTCCAGCGGCTGGTAGTGGGCGAGTTCATTGCCCAGGCCATGCCAGGGCGTCTGGCCGACATAGGCCATGGATTCGACAAGATGCATGATGTGCTCCTTGAGAAGCAGACAACAGAAACGCCCCCTGCCTACAGCCTCGACGGGCTGTAGGCAGGATGGCGGGTGTGTTTTGAAGGGTTGCCTAGAAGGCCTGAGCGATCAGGCTGGCGTGTGCGTCTGAGGTGCGCTGAAGGTGTGGTCGCAGTCCTGGCACTCGTAGTTGTCCAAAACCGTATCGTCGATCTGCTTGCCAATGGCATTGCCCGTGGCGCAGCCAGTGGCGCCACCCAGCAGCATGCCCAACAGGCCTCCGGCCAGACCGCCGAAGATCGAACCAATGGGGCCAGCGACCATGCCGATGGCAGCGCCCGTCTCGGCACCAGCCAGCGTGGCAGCCGCGCCACCAGCTGCACCGGCGACGGTGCCAATGGCGCTACCGGCCTTGCGGCCGTAATCTCGGGTGATGATGCGCTGGGAATCGCAGCGCGGGCAGGAAGGGAAGTGGGTCATATCAGCCTCGTGGATGAGAGTGCAGGCAGATAATGGCTGCCCGAAGCATTCGGGGGGAACGCTCGTGAGGGTGATATATGGGTGAAAAAATCTATAATGCCCTGCCCTGTCTGATCGGCAGGACAAGGGCACGGATGTTTTCCGTTGGCCCCGCGTTGAAATGTCCGACGCAGGCCGACGAGATCCATATCCAGCTGCTCGAATCCGACCGACTTGAGTAGGTTTTTGAGTATGTTTTGAAATTCTCTGGCTGTTTCACAGAGTGATGTTCTGGTCTCGCCGACGCACCACCGAATCGCAAAACCCGCATGGGCCTGAACCATGCGGGTTTTTTCATTGGTGTTGGCGGATGCAGGCCGGGGGCTCGGAGCCATGCAGGATCTTGGGGCCTCAGGG